>Ga0247831_1001218_pt1 | contig 50747 bp, 43 predicted proteins | sample LaCruzMarch2015__9_FD_192406 | JGI IMG/M metagenome (GOLD analysis project Ga0247831, IMG submission 192406) | Freshwater microbial communities from meromictic Lake La Cruz, Castile-La Mancha, Spain - LaCruzMarch2015_1m | ecosystem: Environmental > Aquatic > Freshwater > Lake | place: Spain...
ACCTGATTGACAATTGGACGTATTGGAATCCCGAAAAAAACTACCGAGTCGAAAACCTTCAACAAGTTATGAGTAAAGGCTTAGAATTTAGCTCCTCTTTCAAATACAATGATTACCTGCAGAAAAAAACTGCGGGTTTGATTTTGGAATACTCGCTAACTAATGCTTCACAACAAAAAGTATATGATGTCTATACAAAAGACCTCATCGGTAAACAACTGATTTATGTTCCTCGTCATGCGATTTCGAGCAGTATTTACTATGGTCAAAAACATTGGACTGCGAGTATGCAGGGAGTATTTAATTCAATACGTTATTATACCTTCGACCATTCGGGCCAGCCATTCCCACCATACTTTATACTCAATTCATCTTTTACATACAAAATCAAATTTATGTCACAAGAAGCAAATTTAGTTTTGCAAACAAACAATATTACGAATACCGTTTACCCTAATATCAAACGCAATGCTATGCCAGGTATAAATTTCCAATTTGCGATTGTGTTTAATTTTCATCAATAGTTCAAAAAGTATTTATGTAAATTTTAAATTCAAAATTGCGGTAATGCCGCCAAAAGAAAAATGACAAACAAATTTTTATCGAAAATCACAATTAGAAATCTAAGTTTGATTTCACTAATAACAATCGCATTAAGTTCATGCGAAAAAACAACAAGCACTCCAGCACAGCTATATGACAAAGGCGTGTTCATAATTAATGCCGGAAACTTCTTTGATAATAACGGGACGCTATCTTTGGTAAGCCGAGATAGCAAAACTGCCGACATTGATATATTTCTAAAAGAAAATAATCGTTCGATAGCTGGCGGAATAACGGACTATTCGGAGGTTGATGAGAAAGGGATTATACTCGTGGATAATTCCACGGACGGAAAAGATGTAATTGAAATAGTTAATGCACGCACATTCAAAAGTATAGTAAGTATCAAAGGAGAAATTGATAATCCACGAAAAGTGATCAAGGTTGGTACTAATAAAGCATATATAACTTGCTGGGATACTTTCAATGCCGACTATACATATAAGCAAGGCTTCGTGGCAGTTCTTGATTTAGTTTCAAATAAAATCACGAAAAAGATTCCTGTGGAAAGTGGTGCGGAAGATATTATTGTGATTGGAAACTTGGCTTATGTGGGCAATGTAAATGCTCGACCAACAATCAAAATAATTGACATACAAAAAGATGAAGTAAAAGAAAGCATTGAAATTGGTACTGGTCCAAATAATTTTGTTTTGGACGCAGCCAATAAAATTTGGATGACTACTGGCAATACTATTATTTTATTTAATCCAACTACCAAAACTTTTGACTTAAAACTCAAAGCTGGTATAAATGAAAAAAAAACGCCGAACAGTTTGTGTACAAGTAAAAATAAGAAAACACTATTTTACACTTACAATTTTTATGATGCAGCCGACGGGTATAAACTAAAAGGTGAAATAAGTGCCATAGATATTTCTACTGGTACGAGTAAAACTTTTATTAATCGAACATTTTCTTCAATAGGTTTTGATTCAGAAAGTGAAATGATTTACATGAGTCTTATACCATCTTATAAACAAAGCGGCTATATTTTCAGATACCAAACTTCAGGAACGTTGATAGATTCAGTAAAAGCCGAAATAGCACCAAGTAGATTTTATTTTAAATAAAAGAAAAACTCAGCCAATAATTTTTATAAATCAAAAAAGGAGGAAGGTAACTTTCTCCTTTTTTGATTTATAATTATTTCAAAAATTTACTTAAAACAAATGTTTTTTCAACATTTGTTTTAAAAATACATATATCTGGGACAAATAAAATTAATCCATCTTGAATAGAAGCATTTGCCTCGCTTTTTTTGCCCAATAAGCTACTATTAAAGACATTCAACACTGCAGGTGATACATATATCGTTTCGAAAAAATAACACGGCTTAAAAAAGATTTTTACGAGAACTAAAAAGTACTAACTTTTATTTAATACTGAATTATAAATACTTTTAGTACTTTTATTATGTACATTTAGTATAAAACAAATAATACTTTTTTTGTATATATTACATTTTTTTATTATATATAAAACATTAAATAATTATATATATAATACTTTATATTATTATATATTTTTTATTTACTATTTATATATATTTTAATAAATAAAAAAAATTATTTTAATATTATGTACTTATTAATTAAATATGTATCATTTTTTTAATACATAATTTAAATATCAATACATTATTATATAATTATACATAACAATACATTTATACATAATAATACAATTATACATAATAATATATTCCGTACATAACAATAGATTTATACATAATAATACAATTATACATAATAATATATTCGTACATTATAATATTTTTTTACATACCTTTTCTATTTAAATATATCAAACTTTAAAAATATAATAAAAAATACTTAATAACTAAAAGTACTAATATTAAAGTAAATATATTTCTATCAATATTAACTTATTTAAAAATACTGTGGATAAAATTAATTTAATTGATATTGTTGATATATTTTATTTACTCTATATTGCATGTAAATATTATTCTTTCATATCCAATGATTATTAGCGTAGTAAACAACAAAGGGGGGGTTGGCAAAACCACTTCGACTCAAAACTTAGGAGCGGCGTTTAAAAAATTTGCAGGAGCAAGAGTATTGTTTATTGACCTCGATGGTCAAGCGAGTTTGACACGTTGCTTTGGTATTCAAGAATCTCAAGTTGGAAGAAACCATGTAGGAAATTATTTGACTGGCGAATTATCTTTCGATACTGTAGCTATTCAAACTCCGATTGGAGATTTGTTACCAAGCTCTGCCGAACTTAATGCCAAAGAGGATTCCATTAAGGCTTCACCAGTGTTTCCATTTAACTTAAAATTGCTGCTAGACAAAATCAAGAAAGATTATGAGTTTGTAATGATTGACTGTCCGCCCACACTTTCAGGTATGACTCGGATTGCCTTAATTGCTTGTGATATATATTTAGTTCCGCTACAAGCCGAATATTTGAGTTATGAAGGTTTACGTAATTTCTTAATTTATTCTTCTGAACTTCAACAAATAAGTCCGAATACTCATTTGGGTGGCGTTTTTGCAACACGATACAATCCGAAGATTAACAAGAAATTAAGTAATGACTTGATTGAAGCAACCAAGCAACAACTTGGCGATAAATTTTTCAAAACAACTATCCGTGATAATATTGCTGTTTCGGAAGCACAAGCCAATGGGATAGATATATTTTCGTATTCGCCGGATAGCAATGGAGCAATTGATTACTATAATCTAACAAAAGAGATTTTGGATAGTATAAAACAATAGTGGTTTAGTAAATTAAACATAATTAGTACTTAAAGTAAAAATATACTACAATGGCAAAAAATAAAAATTTCACATTTGAAAGTTTAGTTCCGACAGGTAAAACAGCCGAAAGTGTAGCAGCAACTCAGGTGAATATTTTATTAAATTCTATGCAAGAATCTGGGCCATCAACCAAAGTAACATTTGATTGCCCAAATGAATTGGTTGAACAGATGAAAGATTATGGTTATTGGGAAGGAATGTCTCAGAAAGATATAATCATCGAAGCTCTTGGGGTATTTTTTGAAGATAAAAAAATAAAAGAAAGACCAGAAAAAGTAAAGATGCGTAAGAAAGTAGGCCGTAAACCTAAAGCATTAAAAGCATTTATGAGTTAATTTTGAATTATTATTACATATGGTTTTGAAATAAATCCATAAAGCTCCATTAAAAGTTAATAACTGTTCCAAATTACTATTACTTATTAGTCGAATACTTTTTTAACCTTTTGAAAAAGAGTAAATTTGAATTTCAGAAATTAGAGATTCCTCAACGATTTTTTGGTAAAAATACCATAGGTAATTCATGACAATCCTATATTTTTGGAGCATAGTATCCTAAATAATTTCATCTGAAAGATTTGTGTACTATGCTTATACCGCATTCATCATCGCTGCAAATGGCTTTCAATTACATAAATACTAAATTACATAAAGTACCTATTAAAAATAAGCCATATTACACAGTATCATCAAAAAAGCAATGATTAAATCTTCGATGGAAACTACAAAGCTAACGCGTATTAATTATTATGATTCAATTGTAGTCATAAATAAGGTAGGGGACTTCCTTTTTTTGAAAACTATCCACATTTATTCACAATAAATCACAAGTTTTCAACAAATGTTCCACGTGAATTTTTACGTATTTGTGGATTTAAAATTCCGATAACAACTATTTAGGTAAGACTTGAAAATAGTTATCAACATTTAATGTACTTCACGTTATTGATTGATAAATAGTTCGCGACAAGGAACATAAGACAAGAGATGATATACGGTTCGCCTCAGTAATAAAAAACATGCTATCAACAAGTTATAATATTCGAAAACCAAAATAAGCAAAAAAGTATACAAGTTAATTAGTTGATATTCAATATTTTATTCCGTACGTTTCATGTGACTCAATACTAACTATAATCATTATAGAAACTTTTTAGCATTAAATTAAAATCTTTCTATTATCATATATATTTTAAGGTCTTAGCGACTAAAAACAGTCTTTTAGATGTTAATGAGAATTGAATATTCACTACATAGTAACAGCAATGTATTTTCAACCAATTCTCATCTAGAACTAAAAGCACAAAAATTATACATTTATAGGTTGATAGAAGAAAAAAGTATTATTGATATTTTCAGAGGTATTCAGTAGGTAGTAATCAGAGAGGAAGGTAGTTAGAGGAATAAGAATATTGACATTCTGTTATTATAATTATACTATATATATAATTTAAAAGTTATAAAAGTATATTTAATATATGTTTTATAATTTAAATTATGTTAAATAGAATTATCGATTATATAAGATACTATCTAAACTCTCCCATAAAAAAAGTCTGCTGGATAACTTCCGGCAGACTTTTTAAACTCAAACTAAATTAAATACACAATTGATAATCAATTATTTACGTTTTGCACATTGTTCGAGTACTCCTTTCAAATTATCAAGGTTAGCATTTGTGTCTTGGTCGTCAACTTTCAATGATTTACATTTATCAAAATATGCTTTTGATACATTGAAAGTTCCGCAAACTTGCTCTTCAATTGCTTTACCTTTCTCATTATAAGTCTTCATATCCATTTTATCAACTACTCCTTTTGCTACTACTGCAGAGTTGAAGAAATAAACACCTAAGTTATAATTAGCATCAAAGTTAGCTGGGTCAATTTCAAGAGCTTTTTTGTAGTTGGCTACAGCTAAATCTTTCAATTCTGATTCTTTTGATTTCAAATCTTTCAATTCGGTGTCATTTTTACTGCTATTTTGGACTGCTTGGGTTGCTTTTGCAATTTTTTGTTTAGCTGCCTCTACTTCTGAGCTTGCCGAAGCAATCATTTGAGTAACAGAAGCAATACTAGCTTTGATTGAAGCTGCATTTTTAGGCTCCTTTTTCAATCTTTCTCCCAAACGCTTCAATTCTTCTTCTTGAGCTGTTTTTTTGCCTTCTACACTAGCTAAATCTTTTTCTGCCTCAGCTTTCTCGCGAGTTGCAATACTCATTTCACTTTCAAGTGGACGGATTTTCTTTTCAAACTCCCCCGCTCCATTTTCATATAATGTACCCAAATTCTTAAAATCTTCTGCTAAATTCTTAGCATTCTCAGGTGTATTTGGCGTATTTGCAACTCTTTGTTTCATCATATCAATTGCCTCGTTCATCATACCTCCACCTAAATAGGCGTTGATCAATGAGCTTTGTAAATCCTTATCTTTTGGATTTACGACAATACCTTTTTTCAAAATTTCTATTGCTTTGACGTTTTCTTTATCATTTCTGTAGAGTTCAGATAGACCATAAAATACAGCAACATCTTTTCCACCTTGCTCAATAAACTTACCAAAAAAGTTTTTTGCATCAACCATTGACTGTCCTTGTTGTGCAACAATACCGGCATATAATGTTGATATTGTATCTTTAGGGCTTGTTGAGGATGCTAATTTGAAAAGGTTTAGGGCTTTACTATAATTCTTTAAATTATAGTAACCCGCACCTTGCTGCATCAAAGAAGTGTATAATCTTGAAGTTGAACCTGACATAGCAGTTTCAATATCTTTTACTCCCTTCCCACCTGCTGCCTTATCGACTTCTAAGGCTTTCATATAGGTATTATATGCCTTTTCAGAAGCAGATGAGTCTCTACCACAATCGCTAGCCATTTCTATTTGGGATTCAGCAAGTTTTACCCACGTTGCTGATTTCAATGCTTTCTTAGCATCTTGGGTTGCTTTCTCTGCTTTTGCTATATTATCTGTAGCGGTTTTGCATAGTGCATCTTTTAATTGGGCATCAATTGCAGCCTGAGCATAAACGCCTGTTGTAAATACTGTCATTACAGACGCTAAAATGATTTTTTTCATTGGATAAATTCGGTTTTGGTGATAATTATTGTCAATTTGGGTATTAGATTTTTTTTTTTGGTTTAAAATATGAAAAATCTTAGCATTTAACAAAGGATTAACAGTCTCAGATATCAATTATCAGTAAACAATTATCATTTATCGCCGATGCGACGGTTCGCCGATGCGACGGTTCGCCGATGCGACGGTTCGACTAATAATTGTTTACTGATAATCTTTGTTCATACTCTCCTACTCTACTTTAAATTACTTAATCGGCTATTGGAGTTTCTGATGAGTCCTCTACTTCAGTTGCCGATGATTCATCTAATGGACTATCAACATCGATTGGGTTTTCAACTTCGTCTTCCTCCTCTCGAATGATTCGGGTTACAGATGCAATATCGTCAGAATCACTCATACGAATGAGTTTAACACCTTGTGTATTACGTCCCATAACACGTAAATCAGAAATTTTAATTCGGATAGCAACACCTTTTTTAGTAATAATCATCAAATCATCATCATCGGTAACTTCTTTAATAGTGACTAAAGAACCCGTTTTTTCGGTAATATTTAAGGTTTTCACTCCCTTCGCTCCTCTTGACGTTATACGATAATCTTCAACGTCAGAACGCTTTCCGTATCCTTTATCTGATACAACTAAGAGTTGAGTATCTTCTCTCGAAACGCAGACCATACCGATTACTCGGTCGCCTTCTTCGAGGTTGATACCGCGTACACCAGTTGCTGTACGTCCCATTGGGCGAGTACCAGATTCGTGAAAACGAACTACTTTACCATTTCGTGCAGCGATTACAATATTATTATTTCCGTTCGTAAGGGCTACATCGAGCAGATTATCGCCTTCAGCAATATTGATTGCAATGATACCTCCCTGACGTGGACGTGAATAAGCCTCCAAAAGAGTTTTTTTCACGGTTCCATCTTCGGTACACATCACAATATAATTATTCTTGATATAATCTTCGTCAATGAGTGTTTTAACATTCAATACAGCCTGAATCTTGTCATCGGCTTCGATATTGATAAGGTTTTGAATTGCTCTACCTTTTGTAGTTTTTGCTCCTTCAGGTGCTTCAAACACACGCATCCAAAACAAACGTCCTTTTCGAGTAAAGAATAAGAGATAATTGTGATTGGTAGCCGCAAAAAGATGTTCGGTATAATCGGCATCTTTTGTTTTTACACCTCGTGAACCTGTACCTCCACGTCCTTGTGTACGATATTCTTGCAGTGGTGTACGCTTGATGTAGCCTTGGTTTGAAATCGTAACGAGCATTTCATCATCAGGAATCATATCTTCGATACTGAATTCTCCCGCAGCCATTTCGATTTTCGAGCGACGAGCATCACCGTAACGAGCTTTCAATTCTGCCAATTCATCTTTAATAATAGTACGTTTGCGTTCTTCCGAAGCCAAAATTGACTTTAAATTGTCTATTAGTTCTTTGATTTCATTGTATTCGCCGATAATTTTATCACGCTCCAAACCTGTGAGGCGTTGCAAACGCATATCTAAGATAGCTTTTGCTTGAATTTCACTCAAAATTATGCCGGCCTCCACATCATTATCATACGTATCAATAATTTGGAGACGCTGAAGGCCTGTTGTCAAGAACTCTTCTCTTTGTTTATCGGTCATAAAATTACCTGCAATCAAAGCGGTTTTTGCTTCATCAGCATCTTTCGATTTACGGATGAGTGCAATTACGGCATCGAGATAATCTAAGGCAATCAACAAACCAATTAGGATATGAGCTCTTTTTTGTGCTTCTCTTAAATCGTATTGTGTACGGCGAGTAATGATTTCCATTCTATGATCAACATAGAAACGAATCATATCTTTTAGATTTACCGTTACTGGGCGACCTTTCGATAGTGCGACGTTATTGATACTGAATGAAGATTGAAGCTCGGTATATTTGAATAGATTATTCAAAACCACATTTGGAACTGCATCCTTACGGAGGTCATATACGATACGCATACCATCACGGTCTGACTCGTCACGCATATCGGAGATTCCTTCGATTTTTTTATCATTAATCAAACCCGCAGTTTTTTCAATCATTGAGGCCTTATTGACCATGTAAGGAATTTCGGTGACAATAATTTGGTCTTTACCCGTTTTTGACACTTCAAAGTTGGCAACGGCTCTTAGTACGATACGTCCGCGGCCAGTTTCAAATGCAGATTTTACACCGCTATAACCGTAGATAATTGCACCCGTCGGAAAATCGGGGGCTTTGACATGTACCATCAGTTCTTCGATGGTTATATCATTATTATCAATGTAAGCAACAATGCCATCAACTACTTCGGATAGATTATGAGGAGCCATATTGGTGGCCATACCTACTGCTATACCTGACGAACCGTTTAAAAGTAAGTTTGGAATTTTACCGGGCATTACTGATGGTTCTTCGAGGGAATCATCAAAGTTTGGTTGAAAATCAACGGTATCTTTATTGATGTCGGCCAAAAGTTCTTCAGCGATACGTTTTAAACGTGCCTCAGTATAACGCATAGCGGCTGGTGAATCACCATCAACTGAACCAAAGTTACCTTGTCCGTCAACGAGCATATAGCGTAACGACCAAGGTTGAGCCATACGTACCATTGTACCATAAACTGATGAGTCGCCGTGTGGGTGGAATTTACCTAATACCTCCCCTACAATACGAGCGGATTTTTTGTATGCACGATTGTGATATACACCCAACTCTGCCATTCCGTAAAGCACACGACGGTGAACAGGTTTTAATCCATCACGAACATCGGGTAATGCACGAGAAATGATAACTGACATTGAATAATCAATGTAAGCACCACGCATTTCGTCTTCGATGTTGATTGGGATAATTGTGCCGTTGTTGGAAGATAGCGAATCATCGCCAGTTGAAGGCGGGACGCCGTCCGATAAATTTTCTGTTTCCTCAGCCATTAGCCTTTAATTTTACTTAAATGAAGATTATTATATAACTTTTTTAGGTTTCTATTGCAATATTCTTGTTGAACTATATACAAATTTACAAAAATATTATTGATTTTGCAAGGAAAATGCGGTTTTTAAAGGTCACTATTGATGTTTTATTATATACTTATCATACTTTTAATATTTTATATGCTTTTAATATTTTATATGCTTTTAATATTATAATAAATTATTTATAAAAAATATACTCATAGTATGTTATATAAATATTATTTTTATACCTAAAAATTATTATTAACCATTTGTTAGAATGAAAGGACTGAATAAAGTAACATTAATTGGAAATTTGGGCAATAATCCCGAAATTAATATCTTGGACAAAGACATTAAAGTCGCTAAATTTTCTTTGGCTACCTCTGAGACAAAAGATGATAAAGGACAAAAACATACGATAACGGACTGGCATAATATATTTTTATGGCGAGGTTTGGCTGATTTAGCTCAGAATTTCCTCCACAAAGGAAGTTTGGCTTATATTGAAGGTAAACTAAAAACCCGAAGTTATGACGACAAAGATGGTCGAAAAGTATATGTAACGGAGGTAATTGGAGAACAAATACTATTGCTGGACAAGAAAATAGACAATAATCATGGCAATTGAAATTAGTTATGAACTCGCAATACATCATGGAAAAGATGTAGTTTTTATACGTTTTGAACGAAACGGAGAATTAAATATTCGTGTAAAAAAACTGGTTGGCGTTCGATGGAGTCAAACGCATAAGGCTTGGTATGTACTGGATTCTGCTTTTTATCGTGAGAAATTTGGTTTAACTCCCAAAGCAATTATTGGCAAAGAGGTACTTTCTCAAATACACCCTGTGAAACAAATGGCACTTCAAAAATATGTCGAAACTTTACAACTAAAGGCTTACAGTCTTAATACAATTACCACTTATAAAAATGAGTTTGCTCAATTGCTTTATATTCTGAAAGACAAGAATGTTGATGAATTAGAAGCTAATCGACTGAGGGATTATTTTGTTTATTGCATAAATATCTTAAAACTATCTGAAAACACGCTACATAGCCGAATCAATGCAGTGAAATTTTATTTTGAGAAGGTTTTAAAACGTGAAAAGTTTTTCTTTGATATTCCTCGACCAAAGAAACCTTTGCAATTGCCCAACGTTTTGGCATTGAGTCAAGTAGAGCGATTATTTTCAAAATTAGAGAACTTAAAACATAAAACTATGCTTTATTTGGCATACTCGGCGGGACTACGAGTAAGTGAGGTTGTAAATTTGAGAGTAAAAGATATTCATTCAGCACGAATGGTCATAAACATTAAGGGAGCTAAAGGAAAAAAAGACCGCACGGTATCTCTTTCACAGTGAATTTTAGAACTTTTACGAAAATACTATCTTTCATATAAACCTAAATATTGGACTTTTTAAAGGTCAGCACAGAGAAGAACAGTATAGTACAAGAAGCCTTCAACAGGTATTTCATAGGGCAAAAAAAGAAGCATGTATTATTCAAGACGTAACATTTCATAGCCTTAGACACAGCTATGCAACGCACCTTCACGAGCGTGGTACGGACATAAAATTGATTCAAGAATTGCTGGGACATAACGATATAAAGACAACACTTAGATATACACATGTGAGTAATAGAACAATAGAAAATATTGTAAGCCCTTTTGAACAGCTTAATTTAAAAAAAGAATGATATTTGGAAGTTTTCTATATTATAAATAGTTTGATGGCAATAAAACAGCAGAAAAGTACGACAAGAATAGTATAATGAGATATTATTTTTGTGCAAATATATTCAAAAAGTACTACAAAACTTTCGTATATTAGAGAGTTACCTGCAATGCAACGACTAAAATCTATATTACAATTTAAAACTAAAACTATGAAAATTCAATGCACAGACAAAAAGACATTTGAACTTACTGATAGTTCAGAAAAATTGGGACAATTAACCTATGATGGATTGTTTTCCTTTAAAGCTAATGCATCAGTTGGTAATGACAATTATGAAATTAAGCCCGAAGGGGTTTTTAGCACAACCATTTCTGTAACCAAAAAAAATGGGACGGAGGTTGCAAGTATGAAAATGAATTGGAAAGGACATATCATAATTTCATTTCAAAATGGACAATTGTTTATATTAAAAGCAACAGGAACTTTCCTAAACAAGTATGTGATTGAAGACAAAGACCAACAAAAATTAATGTTATTGAATCCTGACTTTAATTGGGCAAAATTCAATTACAATTACAGTATTTCATACGACAATAAACCGCAAGACATATTATTGGTTTTGCTGGCAACTTACGCTGCTAATTATTTCATTGCTGCAATGTCTGCTGCAATGTAAGGAGTGGAGAGAGATTTAATCAAGCACAGCAGGTAACAGGCGTTTGGCAAAAAAGCGGTTTCAGCGGTTAAATGAAGCTTTGTGCTTCGTAACAATTTCAGTGGTGGCAGACAGTTTAGTGCTTCGTAATCCGCTTCTTCGCCAAGCGCCAAACCGTTAGCACTCACCCTAAAAACCGATACGACCGACAACAAACGAACAGAAAAAAGAAAGACAAATGCAAACGCTTCGCAAAATTAAAAGAGGTGTTTTGCCAATGCACTTGCCGAAACAAAAACACCACATTTAATTTTGCCCAACCGCACCCAAGCCCACCCACCACCCTGACAAAATTTTCATCTAAAACTTTGGTATCAAAACCAAAATGATTAAATTTGCCAAAATTGTCAAGACAAAAAATTCAAGGAGATGAAAGAAACATTTGGAGAGTACATTCACAAACTTAGGTCTGACAACGGCTTGACTTTGACTAAACTTGCCGCTGCATTGGACATTGACCAATCTACACTTTCAAAAATTGAAAACGGAAAACGAAATGTACCCGAAGAAATCTTACCGAAACTTTCATCCTATTTTAATCTTGACTTAAAAAAATTAGAACACGAATATTTAAGTGAGAAAATTGCTGAGTTGATTTATCCACAAGAAGAAACCAAATCATTATTGAAAGCAGCCGAAGAAAAGGCAAAGTATATCAGAACAATAAAAACTCAACAAGGTACAATCAAGTTTTAACTATGGTAGGAGCATCATTATTTTCAAGTGCAGGCATAGCAGAAACTTACTTTGAAGAAGTAGGAATAAACATTGTTGCCGCTAATGAATTGGTTCAAGAAAGAGCTGACTTGTATCAGGCATTATATCCAAAATCTAAAATGATAACAGGAAGTATTTTGGACGAAAATGTTTTCAAAACACTTGTAAAAAATACACCCAAAAAATTAGATTTTTTAATTGCATCACCGCCTTGTCAAGGAATGAGCGTAGCAGGCAAAAATAGGAATATTGAGCAAATGCTCAACGATGAAAGAAATTATCTTGTTTTCAAAATCATTGATTTTATCAAACTAAAATCGCCCGATTTTGTATTGATTGAAAATGTTCCCACATTTTTAAAATTGGTTTTACCATACGAAAACCAACAATTAAAAGTCGTTGAAATTTTAACTCTTCTGTTTGGTAAAGAATATAATATTGAAGCGAATGTTTATGATGCAGCTGAATTTGGCGTTGCACAAAGACGGACAAGAGCAATTATAAAATTATATCTAAAAGGCAAAAAATGGGAACAACCTTTAAAGTCTGAAAAGCCAATATCAGTAGAAGAAAAAATTGGTTTTTTACCAAGCATTGAAGCGGGTCAAAATTCAAAAATAAAATGGCACTTTGCTAGAAAGCATTCGGATAGCCACGTTCAATGGATGAAGCATACACCAACAGGCCAAACTGCGTTTGACAATGAAAATTTTTTCCCTATAAAACCAAACGGAGAAAAAATCAAAAGCTACAAAACATCGTACAGACGAATTAATTGGGATGAACCTGCACCTACAATTACAATGCGTAACGATGCAATCAGTTCACAACTGAACGTACATCCGGGCAGAAAATTGAAAAATGGGACGTATTCCGATGCAAGAGTTTTGACACCTTTGGAACTTATGTTGTTATCTTCTTTACCACAAGATTGGAATATTCCCGACAACACACCCGAATTATTAATCAGAAAATGTATTGGAGAATGTATTCCTCCACTATTAATTAAAAACATTGTCGCCCAAATAAACCAATAGTATGACTTTAAGAATTGACAGTAAAAAATGGATTTTGTACCGACACACAAGGGATTTTGAAAAACTTTGTGTTGTAGCTGAATTTTTGAAGTCGTACACCAAAACAGGAATTTCAACAGAGGAGAAAACACAATTGAATTTAAAATTGCGGGAATTAGGATTGTATAATGAACGAAACCCCGATTTACCACTTGATGCAATAAATCACAAAATCAACCAGCTTTCATATTATATGTTTGGCTATCAAGCCAAAGTTGACGGACAAGACAGATTTTTATTCAGTCCGCTTGGTAACTTGTTTTTGAAACACATTGAAGACAAAGAAAAAGCGGCTAAAATATTTCTTGTTATGCTTTGGGCGGTTCAATATCAACATCCACATAGCGGAACAGATAACGAGTTTCAACTTTATCCATTTCGTTTGATTTACAAACTTCTTTCAGAGCCAAAACTTTCAAACAAACTATACGCTTTTGAAGTTGCTTATTCGGTTGTTTTTCTAAAAGAAGTAACAACAACTGCATACAAAGAATTAGTAAACGAACTATTAGCGTTAAGAAAACTTTCTGATGAAGAGCTTACTCGAAAATTTCAAGAAGATAGACACGCTTTTGTAAATTCTGCTTATGAGTGGGATTACTACGTTTCAAGTTTGTTTGAAAGTGCTGGCGTTTTGGCGAAAAAAGATGGTGTCGTTATTACGAAATTACAGCACGGAAATACTAACACTTTCCGAAAGATAACACGAAACGAAGTTTCAATTCCCGAAAATCTAAAATCATTTGTTGAGAAATTAGAAAGCGAATTTTCGTTTTTAGAAAAACCACTGCTTCTCAATGACCCCGAACGTCTGAAAATTGATGTTATCAAAGAAATTTACAGTTTCTATCCGAAAACGCTTTTGGTTGCAATTGGCGAAGCTGTTGACGACTTTAAATTTGAATTGCTTAACCTTCCAAAACTTATTGAGCAGTATGCAAATAACAATGACGGAGCAGAAGCCTATCTTTTTGAAGATGCTTTGGCAGATGGGTTCAATATGTTCCACAATGTAGAAGCACAAAAAATTAGCGGAGCAGGAAACACAGATTTAGAGTGTTTATATATCCCAAGAAAGAAAAAATTTACTGTTGAAGCGAAATCAACTAAAAATAAACTTTCAAGCGTAAACGCAGGAAGACTTGCAGGACACAGAGAAAAAATTGGAGGTGCTTACACTATCGTTGTAACACCAAGATACGTTCCTGCTGTGCTTCAAGACATTCGCACAAGCCCAATCGTAATCATTCGTGCAAATACTTTTTCAGAATATTTGTACAACTGTATTGACAACGATATGAGAGAAATAGACTACGAGGATTTTGACAGTATCATCGTCAATAACCTTGGAAAAGACATTAGTAAAAACATTTCGGACTTGACGATTTCAAGGTTCGCAACACAAAAATAAAACCTGCTATGATTACAATTACAAGAGAAAATAATATGGAATTAATGGCAAGGTATCCCGACAACTATTTTGACCTTGCCATAGTTGACCCACCTTATGGAATTTTGAACAAAACCAAACGAGGCGGAGACCATAAATTTAATATGCACGAATACAGCCAATGGGATGTAAAACCCAATGACGAGTATTTTAATGAGTTATTTCGTGTTTCAAAAAATCAAATTATTTGGGGAGGAAATTATTTTGGACAACTTTGGCAAAGAAGCCAATACAATAAAGGATTTGTAATTTGGGACAAAAAACAACCTGAAACATTAAATAATTTTTCAATGGCTGAAATGGCTTGGTCATCATTAGACAAGCCTTCAAAAATTTTTGAATACAGTGTAAGAAAAAACAGAAACAAAATTCACCCGACACAAAAACCTGTTGAACTTTACGAATGGCTTTTAAAAATGTATGCTAAACAAGGCGACAAAATTTTGGATACACACTTAGGAAGTGGGACAATTGCAGTTGCTTGTTACAACGCAGGATTGAGTTTAACTGCTTGTGAAATTAGTGAAACATACTATCTAAACGCCTTAGAAAAAATTAAAGAAGCTGTTCCAGAAAGTGCAATCCATTCGAATGATTGTGATGCCTTTTCTTTGACTTTTCCTGAACAGAAAACTTCAAAAAATGGAATGCAAATCCTATACAAAGAACACGTTGAACAACTGAAATTATTCAAAGAAAGTAGAGCAAAATATTATGAAGTACAAGATAATTAGCCAACGCATTTGGTGGCACATTTGTATTTTTATCCAACGCAAAGACCAACGCTAAAAAATCCAAAAGAGCCACCAAGCCAACGCACCAAGACAGACACAAATGACAACGAACAAACACGACAGAAAAGAAGGGCGAAGTGCTAACATCGGTTTTGCAAAATGGCGGGTTAAGTGCTTCTATGACAGTTTAGTGCAAGGTTCAATTTCAGTTTTTCAATTGAAGTTTTGTGCTGAAAATCCGCCACTTCGCAAAGCCGAGAACCGTTAGGCACAATGTAATGAGAACACAAAACCTCGAATAACCAATCAAAATTCAATAAATAATTTGTAAATTTGCCCCATAATTTAAAACAAAAGATGAAGGCAAAATACGTAAACCCATTTACCGACTTTGGATTTAAAAAAATCTTTGGCGAAGAAGCAAGCAAACCAATACTTATTGACTTCTTGACAAATTTATTGCCTGAAACTCACATTGTGGACTTGACTTTCAAGGACAAAGATAAACTTGGACAGACAGAGGACGACAGAAAAGCCATATACGACATCTATTGCGAAAACAATTTAGGTGAAAAAATAATTGTCGAACTTCAAAAAGCAAAGCAAAATTACTTCAAGGATAGAACAGTTTATTACTCAACATTTCCCATTCAAGAACAAGCTGAAAAAGGAGAATGGAACTACCAATTAAAATATGTGTACTGTATTGGTATCTTGGACTTTAAATTTGATGACAAAGTTAAAAATGGAGAGGGTGAAGTAATTCATACCGTTCAACTTAAAGACCAAAACAACAAGATTTTTTATGAAAAATTAAAATTTGTCTATTTAGAAATGCCTCATTTTATCAAAGAGGAACATGAACTCGAAACCCGTTTAGACAAATGGTTATATTTCATTAGACACTTGGAAGATTTTCAGACCATTCCAGAAATATTCAAGGACGAAGTTTTTATCCAAGCCTTTGGAAAAGCTGAAATTGCAAAATATAGCGAAGAAGAACGCCACGATTATGAACAAAGTTTAAAAAACTATCGGGACTTGAAGGGCGTTATTGACACAGCTTTTGACGATGGACAAATTCAAAGGACTTTTGAAATTGCAAGAAAAGGTAAATTGATGGGATTATCAACGGACGACTTAATCAAACTGACAGGACTTTCTAAAAGTGAAATTGACGGACTGTAAGTAAATGCACTGTGCCTAACATAGTATTGTGGCAAGTGGGGGCTGACGGAAGTAATTGAACATTAGGAACTTTTTTGTGCTTTTGTTTGGGCGGACGGAAACTGCCAAGCATTTGTAAGTAATTGAACATCAATAATTTAACTCGGCAGACGTTCGGGCGAACGAGTTTCAAAGCCCCCACCAGCCACTATACTTTTACGTTGGTGGCAATCGCAGAAAAAAATCACAGGTGGACAACCAATTAGCAAATATCCATGAAAATCAAAGGCTATGAATCATGCGAACTATCAGCCCAAAACATATTGTTGTCTATTCTCAATGCCCAACAAAAGCATTTTTAATGCTCAAATCGGAAGAACCATTCGAGCAGACAGAATTTGACAAATTATTGCTAAAATTTCAGACACAGGCTTATGACAAATATTGTAACAACTTCACAGACATTCAAGATTACAAAGATAGTATTCTTAAAAAGGGCTTTGAAGTCATTAAAGATTGTAACATAAATCTCACAGAATTTGACTTTGAAAGTAAGTTAATTTTCAAAAATGAAGGTAAATCTTCGTTGGGAAAGTTCTTTTATGAGCCTGTTATTTTTCTTGGTTCAAACCAAATATTAAAAGAAAATCGTTTAGAATTAGCTTATTTGTGCTTTTTACTTGAAAAAATACAAAATAAATTTCCAGACAAAGGTAAAATTATTGACAAAGAAAGTGGCAAGCATCGTGTTGAATTAACCAAACTAAAAAAGCCTTTAAAATCAATTATCAGTGAAATTCAAAGTTTTGACCAAGAACCACCAAAACTGATTCTGAACAGACATTGTAGCCAATGTTCTTTTGAAAATATTTGCAAGACACAAGCTCAAAAAGAGGATAATTTGAGCCTTCTCGACCGCATTACGCCCAAACAAATCAACAAGTTAGAGAAGAAAGGTATTTTTACGGTCAAACAATTATCGTTTATCTACAAACCTCGCAGGCGAAACAAAAAAGTTAGGAACCCACCAATTTCGTACAAGCCTGAATTACAAGCACTCGCTATTCGATCAACATTAGTGCTAATTTGAACAATTGTACTTCTAATCCCCCACTTCGCCAAGCCCAAAACCGTTAGTAGCCATTTTGAAACACAACACAAACTGACTAAAAAATTAAAAAATATGCAAAGAAGAAAATTCATAAAGGATACGGCAACCCGAATTCCATTGTTATTTTTGACACCGACACTTTTGGCAAGTTGCGAAAAAGAAAATGAAAACGTAAATTCAAACGAAAAAACTGTTGTAGTAATTGGTGGTGGTATTTCAGGACTTACTGCTGCCAAAAAACTTAAAGAAAAAGGATTTACTGTTATTGTTTTAGAGGCACAAGAAAAAGTAGGTGGACGAATAAGGACAGACAGAAGTCTTGGCGTTGCCTTTGATGAAGGAGCAAGTTGGATACACGGACCGATAGGCAATCCAATTACAAGTTTGGCTTCAAAAGCAGGGGCAAATACTTTTCTGACTTCTGATGATAGCATAGAAGTATTTAACACCAATGGAACCTCCTATTCTGACGCTGTTTTAACCAATGCTGAAAATCAATTTGAAAGTGCGTTAAACGCCGTTAGAAGTGCAGGATCGCAAACAAAAAGTTTTCAAACAGTTTTCAACTCACTATATCCAACACAAGCCAATGACAAACTTTGGAAATATATGCTTTCTGCTTATTTAGAATTTGATACTGGCGGAGATATTTCAAAACTTTCGTCAAAATTCTTTGATGATGACGAAAAATATAGCGGAGCGGACGTAATTATTACAAACGGCTACGATAAAGTAACCGACTATTTGGCAACAGGTTTGGATATTAGATTAAATATAAGAGTTTCAAGTATCAATTATACAAATGCGAAAGTAAGCATAATTGCGAACGGCAATAAGATAGAAGCCAATTATGTCGTTGTTTCGGTTCCGTTGGGTGTGCTAAAAAACAATGCAATCAGTTTTTCTCCTGCATTACCTACAAATAAAATTAATGCAATTAGCAATACAAATATTGGCAATGTGAATAAATTTTTTTTGGTTTGGAATACTCCATTTTGGGACACCAAATTACAATATATTGGTTATACGCCAGAGACTAAAGGAAAATTTAATTACTTTCTAAACATCAAAAAATTTACTCCATCAAACGGGCTTATGACTTTTGCTTTTGGTGATTACGCAACTGTGACAGAAAGTATGACCGATAGTCAAATTATCAACGAAATAATGTTGCATTTAAAGGGCATTTATGGTAACAGTATTCCAAATCCATCAAATTTTTTGAGAACAAAATGGGGACAGAACATAAATTCTTATGGTGCCTATTCCTATGCATCAAATAATTCTACATCTGCCGACTTTGATACTTTGGCTAATGAAGTAAATAATAAAGTTTTCTTTGCTGGCGAACATACTGAAAGAGATTATCGTGGAACTGTTCATGGAGCATATTTAAGCGGAATACGTGAAGCAGATAAAATAATTAACTTACAATAAGAAAAAAACGGAATTCAACTGAAATTCTGTGAAATGATTTTAGGACAATCTCTTTAAGGATAAATAATTTCAAAAACTAAAAATATGCTGACAGACATAAACCCCAAATTGCCAATGCGTGATAAAACCGAAACAAAAGATTTTTATGTAAACAAGTTAGGTTTTCATATTTTTGGAAGTGCAGACTTTGAAGGATATTTAATGGTTGAAAGGGATAATATTCAAATTCACTTTTTTGAGTTTAAGGAACTTGACCCAAAAGCAAATTACGGACAAGTTTATATCAGAACGAATGACATCGACAATTTATATAGGTCATTAATAGACAATAAAGTAAATATTCACCCAAATGGAACCTTACAGGCAAAACATTGGGGTCAAAAAGAATTTGCATTGCTAGACCCAGACAATAACTTATTGACTTTTGGTCAAATCGAAAACTAAAAACAATAGAATTTGTTTTTTATAAAATTAGTGCTCAGCGTATTTTATATAGATATTTCTGACAAATTTAAATTATTGAATATATATGATTTAAATAAATATCTTTGTTTAGCAATATTAATTAAAAACCAAAGACTAAAAAATGAAAAAATTTATGCTTGATATCCAATTAGAAGGCTTGGATAATGAAACAAGAATGAAACTACTCCCAAGAGAACAGGAGATTGTAAAAGAGTTGGAACAAAATGGAACTATTGTACATAATTTTATTAAACTTGATATGTCTGGGATTTTTATTGTAATGATGGCAACTGATTCAGAGGATGTACATTCAAAACTTTCAACTTTACCATATTATCCTTTTATGAAAATTGAGATTATTCCTGTGAGAGTGGTTAACAACATTAATCAATAATAGAAGTTCAACGTCATTTTTTACAAAGAAAAATTGGCATTAATGTTTTAAACCTACTGGAGACATAAAAAAAACGGCTTTAAATACCAAGCCGTTTTTTTTATTGGAATAAATCTGGGCGACGCTCCTGTGTGCGTTTGATGGATTGTTCCATTCGCCAATCATTAATTTTTTTCTCGTGGCCAGAGAGTAAAACTTCCGGCACTTTCCAACCCTCAAATTCGGCTGGTCGAGTATATACTGGCGGAGCCAAAAGATTATCTTGAAACGAATCGGTGAGGGCTGATGTTTCATCATTCAGAACTCCGGGAATCAAGCGGATGAGAGCATCACTCACTACGGCCGCGGGCAACTCTCCCCCCGACAAAACATAGTCTCCTATCGAAATTTCTTTTGTGATGAAATGCACTCTTACTCGCTCGTCGATGCCTTTATAATGACCGCACAAAATCATCAGATTTCTACTCATTGAAAGTCTGTTGGCCATCTTTTGTTGAAAGCGTTCACCATCGGGGGTCATGTATATTATATCGTCATATACTCTAGAAATTTGTAAATTGCGAATACAACGAGCAATCGTATCGATTCCGAGTACCATTCCGGCACCTCCGCCAAACGCATAATCATCAATTTGTTTTTGTTTTTGAACCGAGTAATCACGGAGGTCATGAATGACTACTTCAGCATGACCTGCCTCTTTTGCACGCTTCAAAATTGAATGGTCGAAAAAGCTATCCAATAAGCGAGGGACGCAAGAAATGATGTCAATTCTCAGTCCAGAATTTTGTATATCGTAGGTAATTATTTTTTCTTCTTCCATCATTTCAATACTACTTATTCTTCGCCGTCTTCATCGTCGGGTGTTCCAGCCTCATTTAAATAAACCTCAATTAAACCAACAGGTAAATTCGTATAAAGTTCTTTTTTTTCACGGTCAATCGTCTTCACGATTTCATCACTCACTGGAATCAATATTTCTTGGTTCAAATAGCTCATCGCAATCAAATCTTGAGCTTCGGCAGTATAAACAGCAGTCACTTTACCCAATTTCCCTTGCGTGTCATCAACAATATCAAACCCATTGATTTCGTGATAATAAAATTGGCCTTCATCCAATTCTTCTAAATTTTCATTAGGCAAATATAAATCGCAATTAATAAGCTTTTGTGCATCTTCAATTGAATCAACATCTTCAAACTTGATGATTGACTTATTGGCTCTTATTTGAATCTCTTCTACGAAATAAGGGATTAACTCACCTTTCATTTCTACTAAAATCGATTCTAAATCTTCGTATTCTTCGGGGTAATCAACATCTAACCAAATAGCCATTTCACCTTTTAGGCCGTGGGTCTTGGTTAGTTTACCCACTAAATAACAATCTTCTTTTGTCATCGTAAGCGAATTATAGATTTAAATAAAAATCCTCGCTTTTTGGGCGAGGATTATTAATATATGACTGCGAATGTAAAAATTACGCTTCTACAGCTGTTTCCTCAGTAGTTTCAGCTACAGTAGCTTCATCTACTGCTTGTGTGGCTTCTGCTTCGGTAGCTTCAGCTTCTTGAGCACTTACCTCTGCTTCTGCTTCAGCTATTGCTTTTTGTTGAGCGGCTTCCATATCAGCACGTTTTTTCTTCTCTGCATCAAATGCCGCTTTTTTGGCTGCATCTTTGCCTTCAGTTAATTTTGACATCTTAAATTCTCTCTTTGCGTCTTTTTCTTTAGACCAAACGTCGAAACGAGCATCAGCTACTTCTTGTGCAATCGCACCTTTTTCTACACCTACTTGTAAGTGTTTTTTCAACATAACACCTCTTACTGACAAGATTTTTCTTGTAGTATCTGTTGGCTCTGCTCCTACCATTAACCAATACACAGCTCTATCATCTTTCAATGAAATTCCTGCCGGAGTTGATTGTGGATTGTATTGACCTAATTTCTCGATGAATTTACCATCACGAGGTGAGCGAGAGTCAGCTACTACGATGTCATAAACTGGTGCTTGCTTGCGTCCTCTTCTTGCTAATCTGATTTTAACTGCCATTTCTGTTGTTTTATTTAAAGTTGGGGAACTCGTCCCCTGTTTTATTTGGACTGCAAAGGTATGACTATTGCATTGAAAATCAAATAATTAACAGGAATTTTATTGAATATTAAGTAGAAAAAAAACGTTTTTAAGGAATTTTTTATCCTATTTTGAAGTTTTGAAAAAGAAAAAATAAGTCTATAAGCCGAATTCTGTACAATTATGCAATTATCAATTAACAATTAACAATTAACCAAAAGCATTTTTAGGTCATTAGTGAAACTCTGCCAATGTACTTAAAAACAAATATTGATAACTGATAATTGATAATTGACAATTGATAAAAGTTCTTACCATTTATCTCGAACAAGTATCACTACTTGCCTCTATCAACCTACCCTCCGACTCAGACGAGCCGCCCTTTGCAGTGAACAGTTTTCAGTTCGTAAGTAAATTATAAAGCTTTCTATCAAAAACTTTATGCTACAGTTTACTGATAACTGTTCACTGGTACGTCGGTTTATTTGGTCTTTCAGCTCATGAGGTTTACATTGCCTCGTTTGTTGCCAATCGAGCGGTAGGCTCTTACCCTACCTTTTCACCTTTTCCGTATTGCTACGGTAGTTTATTTTCTGTTGCACTGGCTGTAAATAATCAGTCGCCCAATTATTTCCTACCCGTTAGGTAGCATGATGCTCTTTGCTGTTCGGACTTTCCTCAATTCTCGAAAGAATCGCGATAAGACAACTTATTTTTTCTGATGCAAAGGTAGAAAAAAACTGCAAAATCTTAGAAACTAAGGCAGCTTTTTAAAAGATTAAGTACTGAGACAAAAAAATCAACAAAAATGTATTAACTATTTTAACGACTATTAAACTTTTATCTCGCATCACGTTTCTTATATTTCAATTTTTAATACTATACCTCAAAATTATTTTACTATTAAATTTTATTTCATGGACATTTGTGTACTCTATTATCTTTTAATTTTATGGTATATTTCTATGGGAAAATGAGCATTTAGTAGCTATTTGTTTTAATAACATCAAACATTTCTATTATTACTGAGGCCATTTTTACTTGCTATTATTGAATAATAAGTCATTCATAGGTTGTCAATCACCATTCATCAACTACCTTTAATAGATATTTACAGTCGATCCAAATTAATAATAACTGATTTCCATTGCCAACAAATTATAATTTATTAATTTTATTTACTTAAGACATAAATTGAAATTTTTTCTACAAATTAAATCTTACAATTTCATAAGTTAAAAATAGAATTAATGATTGAAGGTGAAAACTAAATTTCCCAATTTACTATAATAATCAAATTGGAGGTTCTCTTTATAATCAACTAATGCACTATAAAATTAATTTAAAAATGTTTTCAAATGAATATATTGGACATTTGGTTAATCGTGGTAATGACGAACAAAATCAAATATTTGAAACAAAAAGTAAACTCCCAAGTGATTTTTTTATAACAATTTGTGCATTTTTAAATAGCCAAGGAGGAGAAATAATTATAGTTGATTCAGCTGAAAATGGTATAATTGGACTTTCTGATACTAATTTAAACATATTACATGAAAAAATTAAAGTCGGATTAGAAACTCAAAGTAATTTAAATCCAAAAATACGCTTAACAATTAAATCATTAATTTATTACGAAGAAAAAATACTTTATATTAAAGTACCTATTGGACAAGGTGTATTTACTTGTAAAGGCGGAAAAAGCATTTATGAACGAATAGGTGCTTCAAATTGTCTTTTAACGAATTTAAGTGATCAGCTTAGAATACAAGAAAATAAACAAGTTTACTATCCTGACATAAAAATAATTAAATATCTAAACGAAACCCACTTTAACTTAGATATTTATAAAAAAGCACTCAATTTAATAGCACAAACCAAAGCCTCACATCCGTGGTTAAAAATGGATTTTGAGCAGGTTATGAAAAGTTCTGGCCTTTGGAGAGTGGATTTGTACACGAGAGAAAGTGGTTATACAATCGCAGCAGCATTACTTTTCGGCAAAGATGAGGTAATTTCAACTATCTTGCCAAGTTTTAGAATTGATGCGTTGAGAGAGAAAGAGGGATATGAGGGTTATTATGACAGAGATACATTTACAACAAATATTATTGATTCATATTTTAGATTAATGAGTTTTGTTGGTAAACATCTACCAGACATTTTCATTATGAAGGATTCTGCAAGAATCGGCTTGAGAGACCAAATATACAGAGAGGTATTTATTAATTTTTTAATACATCAAGACTATGCTTCTGGACTTCCTTCAAAATTTGCAATTACACAATCAGATGGAACATTTACAGCCAATGGGAATAAAATAGTATTCAATAAAAATATTGACCCTAATAATTATCACCCTTTTCCTAAAAACCCATTGATAGGGAAATTTTTGAGAGAAATGGGTTTAGCAGAGGAATTAGGGTTTGGACTCAAAAAGATAACATCTTTGGTAAGCATCTTTTCTGACGATAAACCACAATTTCATGATGGCAAAGTGTTTTTTACTTCAATTCCTCCACCGACAAAAAAAATATCAAAACAGGTAGCGAATCCTCAAATAATTTCTGATTTTCCATTAAATTTTGATTCTCAAATAAAAAATGATAAAGATCCTTTTAAAAATGTAAATGATGAAATAAATCATATAACTAATATTTCGCAACCATATAATGAAGAGAACACAAAAAAAGAGATAGCTGAAACAATTGACGATGAATTTACAATTAATGTAAAATCTAAAAATGAGAATAGGACAAATGATGAAATAAAGTTTGAAGAAATTTACAAAAACCTCTTTGATTACGCCAATGACAGCAAAAAAACAAGATTAATAAATATTCTAATCCTATTACGAGAGACCCAATTTTCTACAACTCAAAATTTGATAATACAATTAAATGTATCAAGAGAAACAATTGCCCGTGATGTAAAAACATTGAAAGAAAATAAAATCATTGATTTTAAAGGTGCCTTAAAAAATGGCAGATATTATCTATCAGAAAAAGGGCATGTATTTGCAAAGTTACTTTAAAAAAGTAGCTACAATTAACTATTACTTCGTTGAGTTATTTTTAGATTTTGAAGCTCATAATTTTGTTCTTTTTCGATATTAAATATATTTTCATCTTCTGATAAAATATCAATAAAAAGCACGACTTTACGTAGTAAAGACCACTTTTCAGGGCTTAAGTTCATTAAATACTTTACAGCCAATCTTTGTTGGTTAATTTTACTATTAGGGAATTTCCTAAATCTATGCGTGGTTAAACATTCTTTTAAGCGTTTTCTTCCTCTGGTTGAACTTTTTTCGGATACATTTTGATGAAAATCTTGGTATGCCAGCTTATCTAAATCTATTGTTTTAATAATTTTAAAGTCAGTAAAATAATCTACTGCAACAGTTTCTAAGAAATCTAAAACCTTCTTTACTGTGCTAATTGTTTTGGTGTTTAAATATAATTCGTAAAGCGATATTTTTTCAATATCTCTTTCTTTTTCAAAACCGTTGCTAAAGCTATTATATACATTTTCAATCTCAAAAGCATTTAATACCACTATATCTGCTTTAGAGTATTTCTGAAAACAAGTATGAACAAAACGGTTCAAAGATAAAGTGCCTTCTATCCAATTTTGTTTTGCGAGAAATTCCATTGCAGCATCATCAAGCATCACATTGAATCCAGAATTAATCAAAATATTATGAAAAATAAATTTAAAATCGTCTTTCTTTTGAATAATATCAGGAATTTTCAAAACACTTCCTTGAGCGATATAATTGAGCAGTTGCCATTTAAACTCTCCTTTATTTACTAGTGTGTGTAAACTCTTGGTTGCTCCAACAAATAAATCAAAATTTATTTCAACTCTGTGCTCTTTACTAAAACCACCGATTGGCGTATAATGTCCATTCTTTAAAACGCTAAATAAGGTTTCCTGATTTCTAATCGAGAGGTCATTAATATTATTCAAAAAAACTATTCCACCATTAGCTTGTTCAAAGCATCCAATTTTCTCTTTTCCTTCGCTTACGTTATGACGATTATTTGTGCTACGCTTATAACAACCAAAAATCTCCATGAGGAAATTTTCTTCTAACGTTTGCTTGCAATCTATTTCGATGAATGGTATTTCGAAGTGCAAATTCCTAAAAAGATAAATAAAATTTGCTATATCACTTATTTCGCTACTTTGTTTTCCTTGTAATAAAAGGCAATCGGTTGAAGAGAGAACTGCTAAAACCTCGTCAAAAAATTTTTTTGTTTCGTTACTTAAACCTAAAAAATGTTTTTCAAAATCAAAAACTTTGTCAGTTAAGCCATCTGTGCGATAATCGGCTGCTCTAAAAAAAACTGACCTAAATATTTCTCGTTCATTTTTAAATAATTCCCTTTCAAATTTCAGACAATTAAAAAGATACTTAATCGTGTATGAATTTTGTTTTTCGTTTGAATTTTCGAATTCATTTTTAACTTTTTCTACATCCTTTTTAACAGTACTTAAAACTAAATCACTTTTAGCATTAATAATTTCGATTCTTTTTTGATACTGCTCAACTTTGAAAAGTATTGAATTAAAATATGAAAATTTGGACTTTGCGTCAATTTGAAACCTTTCAATGATTTCAAACAATACTCCTTTTTTATAAATATCATATATTTCTTCATAGCTATCTCTTGGAGAAATAATTAAAATAGTTGGTATTTCAGGATAGTTAAGATGTAGGCCCCAGGCGAAGTCTAGAGTTTGATTGCAGGTATTGAAGAGATTTTCATCGATAATTATGGCGTCATAATTATTTTTTTCATCATCAAGTAAATCGAAAATAACTGTTGCATCAAGTTCCTGAGAAATAGAATGCTTTTTACTTATCCACGATAAGAAATCAAGCCTCTCATTGAAATACTTGCCTGTCAATAACAACTTCATAAATTATTACATTATAGGAAAACAAAACTAAAATGACTCTTATATAAACACTTAATTTCCAATTACTTATGATAAAAATCTTGAAGCTATTTAAAGCAGAGTTTAGGATGAAAAAATCACTAATTTCAGACAATAAATGGACGTGTTTATTATTCTTAGTCGCAAATATATGTAAATTGGTAATGGTTGCCAAATATTTATAGTGCCAATATTGATTGACATTAAAAAAAATTACAATAATTAATCAATTAAAGAAGTAATTGTATGAAGGTAGCTAAAACATTACTTCAACAAGCAATACGATAAGGCTTGATAATGAATGGATTACAAAAAATACCTAATAAGAAAAAGATTTTTATATAAATAAAATTAAATTACTGTTTAATATTATTTACATAAAAATAAATTAATAATTCTAATTCGAAGATTTGATAAAAAAAATAAATTCACTTTGTGTAAAAATAGATTGTTTGGTTATTTGACACTAAAAAAACTATACTTTCAGTGATTAAACTCTTGATTTTGGAAAATTTTATCGAGATGAATAACAATTCTCTCTAAATCTTGCTCATTAATAAAAGATAGAAATAGAGCCCCTTTTTCTCCATCATTATCTATTTTTACTTTAATGTCTGTAAGCCTGCTTTGATTTGAGGCAAAAAGCTTGTTATTAATATATTCTTGAAAATCTTGATTATTTGGAAGTGAAGGAGGGTAAATTTCTTTTTTATGCAAAGTCTTAACTAAATCTTCAACTGTTCTTACTGATAATTGCTCATTCAGAATACGTTGTATTATTATTTTCTGATTTTCAATACTATCCAAACCGATTATGGCTCTAGCATGGCCCATTGAAACTTTACCTATAATAATTAATTTTTGAATCTCAGAAGGTAGTTTTAGCAGTCTTAAATAGTTATTTACTGTACTCCTATCTTTACCGACTTTTCGGCCTAATTCGTCGTAAGTTAGGTTATATTCATTAAGAATCCTGTCAAATGTTAGAGCAACTTCCATAGCATTCAGATTTTCTCTTTGAACATTTTCGACTAAAGCCATTATAGCAGATTCTTCATCAGTCGTATCTCTTATAAACGCCGGAACTCTTAGCTTTCCTGCAATAATCGAAGCTCGCAACCTTCGTTCTCCAGCAATTAGCTCATATTGATTATCTTTTAACCTAATGGTGATTGGTTGAATTAAACCATATAATCTGATAGAGTCAGCAAGTTCTAAAAGTTGTATCTGATTAAAATCTCTTCTTGGTTGCAAAGGATTAATAGTTATTTTCGAGACATCAATTTCTTCAACACCTTTAAATTTTAAAACTGGGTGTTGAATATCTTCATTATCAGAAAGTAAAGAAGATAAGCCTCTTCCTTTGTTATTGCTGTATAAATTTGCGTTCATTTAAGTATTTTAAATTATTTCGGCTAAGTACTTCTCTCGCCAAATTTAAATAAGCTATCGCACCTGCATTTTCAAACAACAAATCTTTAGTTTCTGATTTATCAAACCTTTTATCAACAAAAAAAACTGGAACACCAAAACTTGGTGCATCAGCTAACCTAATATTTCTGGGAATAATCGTTTCATAAGTTAAATCATCGAAAGCATTTTTAATTTCTTTCACAACTTCATGCGAAAGATTAGTTCTACCATCAAACATTACTGGCACTATCCCCTCAATTTCCAGATTTCTATTTAATTTCTTTTTTACAAGTTTGATTGTATCCATTAACTTAGCTAAACCCTCTAATGCGAAATACTCACATTGAACAGGAATTAAGACCGAATCGCTACTTACTAAGACATTTATGACCAATAATCCTAAAGAGGGAGAACAATCAATAAAAATGAAATCATAGCTATCTTTGAGTTCTGTAAATTTATCCTTCATTATTGCCTCTCTACTCATTTCATTGATAATTTCTATCTCGAAACCGGCCAAATCTATATGTGAAGTGATAATTTCCAAATTTGGTATAAATGTCTTATTTACGACCTCATCGAGTGTTGCATTACCTGATAAATAAGAATAAATATTATTATTCTCAAAATCTCTTTGATTAAGTCCTAAACCAGATGTTGCATTGGCTTGGGGGTCACAATCAATTAACAATATTTTATAATCTAATAAGGCAAGTGCTGATGATAAATTGATAGCTGTTGTTGTTTTTCCAACACCACCTTTTTGATTTACAATTGAAATTATTTTTCCCATAAAAGTTAGGTCAGTCAAAAATGTTAATTAACGTTAGTTTTTAGTTTCTAAAAGGTTCGATAAAAAATTTTAGATTTAATTATTGTAAGACTCAAAATTAAAGTAATGTACTATTTGGATTCGAGACTTAGAAATTAACCAAATTTATAAAATCAATGTTTAATTGTTTAGTCGGATTTTTCTCATAAAATCTTATGTAATTGTTATTATTATCAAAAACAACAAATTCTCTCGAGTTTCCATCCTTGGTATCCGAAACAGCGGAATAAACATGCACTTTGTGGTGAATTAAATCCCAAAGTTGTTCAATTTTTTCTACTTCAACGTTCATTTGATAAGGAAACTTATTTTGGAGCCTTTACTCTACTGAAAAGATAAAAGATGTTGTATTAAATGAAAAAACCACTTGATTATCAAATATCTCATCACAATCAAACCCTAAAATGACAGAATAAAAATAGATTGTCTCTTTAAGATTTGAGGTATAAAGTTGAAGAGTAATGCTTTTAGCCCAATGCTTTTCCAAACGTATGAATTTATGGTTAAAGTAAATTATTTTGAGTGTTAATTAAAATTGATTGTAAATTTAAATACTTTAGGTAAAGTTGTCAAATATTTATAATGCCATTATTGATTGACATTATAAATAATTATAATAAATAATCAATTAAAAGTATAATTGTTTGAAGTAAGTTAAAACAATACTTCAACGAAGAATAGGAAAAGGCTTGATATTGAAGGGATTACAAAAAAATGCCCAATAGAAATACGATATGAATATAAATAAAAGCATATACTTGTTTAATTTATGAACTATTAAGTGCTAATTAATTAACAATTTTAATTTATAAAAAAGAAAAATTAGAAACGATGTATATTTAAGTATATTACTTGGTAATTTGACACTATAAAAAGACAAAATTTATAATCAATAAATCCTTATTTTTGGAGGATTTAATCAAGATAAATATTATTTCTCTTCATTTTCTGCTCATTATTAAATGCCTTGAACATTTTCGATTATGGCCATTATTTCACATTCTCCATCAATGATTCATATTTATGAGTTATTTAAATTCGGGAGCATTAAAAATTCAAATAAGAGACAAATACTACGACAATATTAATCGACAAATTGAAATAATGTAAATTATTGGTTTTAGTATTTAAAATCTACGGCGAACCATCCATGGGAGAACCTTCTCTTATCTCTAATCTCTGCCGCGAACCGCCTAAGGTCTTTTGTGTTATTACTTAAATCGAAAACTTTATAAACCTTCAACTTTTACTTCTACTTTTCCTTTTGCCATTACGAGTGCCACTATACTTGTTGGGGTAAGATACACTTTATCAGTTTGTACTGAATCTATTTTCCCACTAAGCTTAACTCCTTTTTTATATTCTGTATTCATTGCGGTTTCAATATTTTGTTTTGCATAAGTAATTAGCTCATCTACAGGCAATCCATATTCGTCTTCAATCATTTTCACTAACTTTCCCTCTAAGAGCCAAGCCGCAGCCTTTGCTAAGATATTTTTTGTCTTAATATCAAATTGTGAATTCGATAATACAATTTTTTTCTTTATTGGTTCATAAACGGGAATTCCTTTAATATATACTGCACCTTTCAAACTTCCTTTAATATCTGCCTTGATAACTAAAAACTCATTGCTCCCATAAATATCAATTTCAGTTATCTCAATTTTATATTTTCCTTCTTGAAATTCGTATTTTTGACCGACAAACATTTTTTTTGCTTGTGCTGCTGCTTCAGTAAATAAAACATCGCTCATCAATCCAACTTGAAAATCATTTGGAATACCTGTTACAATTTTAAGGTTCGGTACAGAACTTACATAGATAGGGATAAACGGGCGGTCGCCGGTAAGTGTTTCTGTAATTGCTTTGATACCGATTACTGACTTAATATTACGGCCAACGGTTTTTAATGGCACCATAGAAATTTCCAAAGGCGTAATTTTAACCCAAGTGCGGTATTCTTTAGAGACTAAATACGGTTGCAGAGCTGCATTCCAAGCCTGAATAACATAAGGCTTGATTGACATATTTTTTGCAACTGCATCATCAAGTGATTTGGCAAATTTCGTATGATTATTATCTATGATTTTACCAACAATAAAATCAAGTGGTACATCAAAACCTACATTTACCTTGGGCTTTGTTATCCATTCGTAGCCATTTGGGCTTGTAAAGGTTTGCACCGACCAGTCAGGTTTTATAGTAAAACGGGTCGAAAACTTCAGATTCATCTCAAAATCCAAAGGAATGTACTTCATAATTCCAAATGCACCGATTCCTTTTTCGACCCAAACTTTAATCGGAACGGTAAAATCGAAAACATCGTTGGTAGCCGCTGTTAAAAGAATATTCGACTTTTTCCAAACTTTGCATTTGAAATTATCATTATTATCATCGGTATAACTATTGTCTTCATAAATCAAACCTAAAACTGTTGCATTGATTTGCTTCTCGATGTCGCTCATCGCAATATCGAATGGAATACTTATATTTGAAGGTATCTTCTGGACGAGTACGGTATCCTGTAAATAGTTTTCGATTGGAGCTTCGGGATTAGATTTCTGCCCGATGGCATAGAAAGATGTAAAAATCGTTGTAAAAACGGCAATTGCAATAAATTTGAAACTTACTAACTTACTTTTCATTGGTAAATCTAATAATGGTTGGTTTGTTTTGAAAAATAACTATGAAAGGCGTCACTTTATTTTAATTCGAGTAGCTCCGTAACCAAATTTTTCTTTTTGGGCATCTTGGAACCACGCTACATTTTTATTTCCTGCCAATTTTTTTTGAATTTCTTGTTTCAAAACACCATTGCCAACCCCATGTATGAATACGATTTCATCCAAACCAGAGGCAATAGCATTCTCAAATTTTGATTCAAAAGTACGCAATTGTAAGTCCAACATCTGAGCATTATTCATGCCAAGGAAGTTTGTTGTCAATTGTTCAATGTGTAAGTCAATGGTAGCGGCTGGCTTTTCAATGGTTTTGAGAGGAATTTCTTCTATTTTAGACTGCATCATTTTCTCTTTCAACTCCACTGGGTTAATTATAAGTGGAGTGTCCTCTGCATCTAACTGATATAAATAACAATCTTTTGCAATTATAGGTGCTGATTTTTTATTATTGAAAAAAGTATGTGCACGTAAACGCATTTTCTTTATGAAAGTTGGTCTCTCAGTGAAATAACCAAAATTATAGTAACATGTCTGAAAAGTGAGATTCCCCCAATCATCAAAGTCTTTAAGATCTAAATCAATCGGGTATTTCTGAAATGTACGAGCCGTAAGAAAACCACCAAGCAATCCTCTATGTGTTTTTTCTGCACCAGAAGTCAGCGAAAATGGTAAATCCCAATCAGTATTATTGATTATGTGAAGCGAAACTAATTTATCATTTATTGGCAAGAAAGCCAAATAAATTCCTTTTTCGGCTTTTACGTGCGAGCTGCTTCTTTCACCTACTACTCTTTGAGGAGCTATCGTTTCTTGAACTTTCGACTGCGGTTTGAAGGCTTTGTCTTCTGCTTTAGAAACAACTGCCAGTTCTTTACGTAATACAGGCAATTTAAACCCTTCCTCAATCTCAACCTCTACTACATCATTCTTCAAAAATCGGGTTACTATACCTTCTTCTTTTGAGCGTATGAGCCTTACTTTATCTCCTATATTCATGACCCTAACCGATACGTCGGACCGCCCTCAAAGAGGGATTAAATGTTAATTTTTGTGATATTTTTTTGTAAAATTACGTAAAACACAGGACAATGATAGGTAAATTTCAAAATTATAAAAACAAAAGCCATCGTTCAACATAGTTAAACAATGGCTTTTATCTATTATTTTAATTACCTTATTAATGATTTAGCAGTATTTAATAACTGCCAAGGTATTTTCTTATGCCCCATTCTAAAGTAGCAAGCAATAATAATACAAAAAACACCCATTTCAGATTGATAAATTCATTCATCTCCTCTACACTTGTAATTTTGTCTGGAGCTTTGTTTGATGATAAAAAGTCCTTCAGTTTTTCTGGTTGATTTGCCAAGAAAAATTTACCGTTATTTTGACTTGCCAGTGTACGTAACATATTAAAATCAGCTGTGGTATTCAGACTTTCCAAGTCAGTATTTCTAACTATAAATTGCCCATCCACAAATTCGCCTTTACCCAAAACTTGAGTAGAGGCCTTGTAGCGATATACGCCTTCAATTAAGCCTGTAATTTCAAATCTGCTATTATCTTTCGTTGTAGTGTAGCTAAAACTTCTTACTTTTCCTTTTTCATCAGTTATATCAAGCTTAATTTCTTGATTAAAGATTCGCTCATAAATATCATTATACGCCTCATTTTCAAAGATAACTTTTTCATCTATTGAGAAATCAGGCGAGATTGGGTAAACTCTGAGTTTACGTTTATCATCTTTGATTGAAATCAATTGAAGCGTTTTCATCACAACTTCGTCGATAATTTCTTGTTTATCGGTCAACGAAAACTCTTCTGAACGCCACAACCATACACCTTCTCCCGCAAGAACTGCTGATTTTCGTACAGAAGTTGTATTTGCAATTAATAATGGTTTAGGTGTTGTTAGCGAACCTACTCTTTGATAAAGTATAATTTCGCTACCTACCATTGGTTTATAATCGCCAAAAGGTGCTAAAATAGGCGGAAGTAGTTCTAAAAGGTTTAGTTTATCGCTATCTAGATTGAATAAATTGAAGTTATTATTGAACTTTGCAGTTACTTTATCGGCCTTACCAGCATGTGCAGAAATAGATAACGTTTGCTGCATTCCGTTAAAGATCGAAATATTAGTTTGATTTCCGAGTACAAATAAGGTCGGTTTTCCTTGTGCTAATAAACGATTGACTACATTTCCACCCATTCCATAAATATCAGGCAATTGGTGCAAAATCAAAACATCGAATGGCTGTGAACCAATCTGACTTAAATCATCGCTCTGAATAATTTTGATTATTAACTCATACAAATCATTCTTTTCAATAATACTTTTTAATGCCTTTAAGTCAGGATGAGGAGCTAGAGCTACGAGTAGTACTTTTTCTTTACCATCAACAATGTCAATATAAGCATCTTTTGCGTTATTTTTATTCGAAAACTCTACATTTAAAGGTACAACTTCGACTGTAAAACGCTGCAATCCTTTTTGTTGAGCAGTCACATAAAATGTAACTTGCTTCAAATCATCTTGCCTATCGAAGCTAACTACTTGTTTATCAATAATATTTCCAGCTTGCTTCAATATAACGGTTGTTGATTTACCTTGAAAACCATAACTCGAAATCTCAGCTTGAATCGGAAATTTATTACTTAAATACGCAATACGATTAGTATAAATAGAGTTAAGTTTTACATCTCGCTTTTGCGTTGTATCCCCCAAACCTACTGCATAAACATTGAAATCATATTTTCCATAAGTTGGAGAAATACCTTCGTTGGTAATACCATCAGATATGAGAATTACATCAGTGAGATTTCTACCCTCATAACTCGACTTGATATTTGCCAACATTTGCGATAAATTTGACCTCTTTTTAGTGAATTTTATATCACTAATATTCTGATTATCAGCTTCTTCATCAAGACTTTGAATCTCGACACTCGCACCTTTTGCTTCGATAGACTCTTTTAGTTGTTGTAGATATTTCTTTAATACCTCTATTTTATCTTGTCCACCATGAGTCATGGAAGAAGAATTATCAATTGCCAAAACAACTGTTGGTTTTTCAATCGTAGATTTATTATTGCGTAATAGCGGGTTTAGCAGCAAAAAAGCCAATAAACTAACCAAAAGTCCACGAATGATGGCCAGTATTCGGTTATGCAATGAGCTAAAAGTTTTCTTATTTTGATAAAGTACGAAGGCATAAATCCCACCAGCCATCAAGCATAGCAAAATAAACCAAGGTGAAGATTGAAAAATAAATTCTGATTTCATACCCCTAACCGATGCGTCGGACCGTCCCCAAGAGGAATTATGGTTTTATAGAAAGAATTAAGATTTAAATATAGTTATGCATTAGAGGTACTGCGACAAAAGATATGAAAATATACATAAGCGACTGTTTGCTTCAGTGAAAAAATACTAAAATCAATAATTTACATCTTTTCAATTTGTCGGTTAATATTGTCTCATTACTTAACTTTTTACACAACTAAATATTAAACACAATTATTTTGCCAAAGCGTAAAATATTGAAAAAACTCCCCTTCAGGGGTTGGGGGTTACATCAACATACCACCATCAACTTGGAGGGTTTGTCCTGTAATATATTTCGACATATCTGAAGCCAAAAAAACACACGCATTTGCTACATCTTCGCCTTGACCTGCTCTTTTAAGAGGTATGTTTTTCAACCAATCTTCCAAAGCTTTCTCGTTCAACTCTCCAGTCATTTCAGTTTCGATAAAACCTGGAGCGATGGCATTTGAACGAATATTTCTTGAACCTAATTCTTTAGCAATTGATTTTGTAAAACCAATAATACCTGCTTTTGATGCTGAATAATTTGATTGTCCAGCATTTCCCATCAAGCCCACCACTGAGGTCATATTAATGATTGAACCCTTTTTTGATCTCATCATTGGTTTTGTAGCAGCCTTAGTAAGGTTGAAAACTGACTTAAGGTTTACTCTCAATACCTCGTCCCATTGCTCTTCTGACATTCGCATTAAGAGCGTATCCCGCGTGATACCTGCGTTGTTTACTAAGATATCTAGTGTTCCAAAGTCAGCTACAACATCAACCACTAATTGCTCAGCAGCCGCGAAATCAGAGGCATCTGAACGATAACCTTTAGCTTTGATGCCATAAGTTGCAAGTTCAGCTTCAAGAGCCTCACCTTTTTCAATACTTGATAAATATGTAAATGCTACGTTTGCTCCTTGTTCAGCAAATTTTTTAGCAATTTCACGCCCAATTCCGCGTGAGGCACCTGTAACTAAGGCAACTTTGTTTTGTAATAAAGTCATTATTAAAGGAATATTAAATTACATGATTACGACTTAAATTTACGGCTTAATCGTTTGAATTTACAGAACTATCTAGTAAAATTTGAAAAGAATGAAAAAAAGCAGCCTAATAATGACAAAGAAATGAAATTATTTCAAAAAATTCAAGCTTTTGAATTAGACGATAATTCCGCAAGTTTCAAATTTTCAGAACGCATCGGTTGAGAAAAAGGTTGGAGTAAAAAGTGTACACAAAGATTGATTTATAAGTACAAAAAGTTCGCTTTTCTATACTGAATTACCAAAATTAGTGCTACACCCTCATAGCCAGCTGACCAAACTTGGTATTTTGCACCTCGCATTTACCAAATCATACTGAATGGATTATAACCAGAACACCCCCAATCAACAAATTTATTTTAACCCAACAAAAGGAAGAACAAACGTGAGAGAAAAATTCAAAATATATTATAATAAATCTGAAAGTCGCTAACAAAAAGATTGGTATTTCTCCAACCAATAATATTTGGCATAATAGACGGTAACGTAGGTGGCGGCTTAGATTAAGCCTCAACGTTTTCATTCAACATCTCTCTTCGCAACTCTTTACTTGTCTTTGTACTACCATCAGGTGACCAACCTGGTGGCATTAAAATTAGCTTAAATTTAGTGGAAAAGCTCGAAGGCTTTTTAAGGTCATTCCACAAATCAATCCACGCATGAAAAACTATGTTTATGGCTCCCCTATTTTCTAATGGATAAGTAAGTCCGTATCTGATTGGCAAATCATCTATCTCTTCTTGAAATGTACCAAAAATCCTATCCCAAATAGATAAACACATGCCCATATTCTTATCTAAATACTCTATATTTGAAGCGTGATGAACTCGATGCTGAGAAGGTGTTACAAATATATATTCTAAGAGCATATACGGCATTTTACAAAGTTTTGGAACATAACTAGTATGTACTAAAATTCCATATATTTGTGTAAAAGAATACACTACCGCCATATCGACTACTTTAAAACCAAGCAACGAAAGTGGAATAAAATAAATAAAACGATAGAGTGGCTGAAACACAGAAGATCTAAAGCCTACGGTTAAGTTGAACTGCTCTGATGAGTGATGTGTAACGTGTGAAGCCCAGAAAAAACGTGTATTATGGTCAACTACGTGCAAAAGATAGTATAAAAAATCTTCAGCCACAAAAAGTAACAACCAATATAGAATTGAATTTTGAATTTCAATAAAATGAAAATTGTAAATATAGGCTAAAATTCCCCAAGTAATTCCTCTTGAAAGTAAGTCAAGGCCACCATTCAAAATCATTAAGTAGAGATTGGTTAACGTATTTTTAATGGTGTAAAAATGTCTATGCTGGTAATTACTTAAAAGTATCTCGCCAACTATTACAATCGTATAAATTGGGGTTGTGGCAATGATAATAAACTGTTCTAATGTAAGATTTTTAATACTTTCAAACATTCTTATTACTTTATTTTAGGTTATAAAATAGTTACTCTTTTCCAGCAACAACAATGACAATTTCACCTTTAACCGTGCGATTTGCAAAACTCGCAATTATTTCGGAGAAGGTACCTCGCACGTTTTCTTCATATATCTTTGTTATTTCTCTTGATACGCAAGCTTGACGCTCAGGCCCGAAATACTCTATAAAATGTTCCAATGTTTTAAGTAGTCTAAAAGGAGATTCATAAAATATCATTGTTCTTTCTTCCTCGGCAAGGGCTTTCATTCGAGTTTGTCTGCCTTTTTTAACAGGTAAAAAGCCTTCAAAAGAAAATCTATCACATGGCAAACCAGAGTTAACTAATGCCGGAACAAAGGCAGTTGGACCAGGTAAACACTCCACTTCAATCTTATTACGTAAACATTCTCTTACCAATAAAAACCCTGGGTCAGAAATAGCTGGTGTTCCTGCATCTGAAACCATAACTATTTTATCACCATTTTTAATCCTATCAATAACTTTACTGAGAGTTTGATGTTCATTAAAAGCATGATGACTTTGCAAAGGTTTCGAAATTTCGAAGTGTTTTAATAAAAAACCAGTATTACGGGTGTCTTCGGCTAATATTAAGTCAGCTGACTTTAATACATTAATCGCTCGTAAGGTTATATCCTCTAAATTGCCAATTGGCGTTGGTACTAATACAAGTTTCAAAATGTTTTTTTCGACAAATCTACATATTTTTATACCCAAAAACACCAAAACATAGTAAAATATAAAAACAATTACATAATGTTCAAGACGATTTTCTACTAATATTGACGTCATAATACCGTTTAATAAATTTTATTATTCAAAAGTTATATTATTTTCAAAATTTTCTGAAAATATTTGACAAATAAATATAAAATACCTACTTTTGACTAAATGTTTTCCTTTTAATCTTAATAAAACCTATAATTACATGTTATTAGCAGCACTAGCACTCGCAATTGGTGGCATCATGATGTCTAAACTCCGTGAAACTGGAGAACTTTACGCTCCAAAAGATTATTTAACCAATTTAAAATCACGACCCCGTAATGTTTACTACTATTAAAATGAAATTAAAATAGATTTTATTTAAAAATCGGCTCCTTAAAAAAATATTTTTAATTTATTTTTATATAATTAATAGTATTTGTTTAAGTTTTACGACAAAAAAATCTGCAATCAATAATTCCTTTGTAATTGGCATTGTTTTTAATAAAGTAAATAACAAATATTGCATTCTAAAATATGCAAAAATATGTTACTACTTACAATTGCTTCGATTGCTATAGGTGGTCTTTTAATGGCTCGTATGAACGAAGAAAAAGAAATGTATGCTCCAAAAGGTTATTTGGCAAGCTTACAAACACGTCCTCGTAGCGTTTATTCTTGGTATTAAGATGTATTTTTCATCTTAATTGAACAAATACATAACTCAAAAATATGTATTGTGTTTCTACTTTAATTGAATTTTAGTTAAACTTTGGAGTATTTTGTTAAAAAAATAGTTCTATTATTGACTATATCTTATAAAAAACAGTCTTTTATCCAAAATAAAATTGTATTTAGTTTATATATTGGTAATATTTTACCTTCATAATTACATTCGCCATTATTTTAGATTTATATATTCTCCAAGAAACAGATATTAAAAAAAATATAATAATTTACTTTTTTTTTGATTTCATATACTTCTGTATGTTTCAGAGCAACAAAACATATCCAATTGCCTCATCATTTGATTATTGGTAGTTTTCAACTACGCATTATTATTACCAGGAAGGTACTAAATATGCTCAATTTCGCGAGAATTTTACATAACAGCTAATACTTTTTGCTTAGTTTCAAATGAATGTTTTTATCTAATTTGGGATGTTAGTAAATTACATGCTTTAACCAAGCATTATGTGGTGTTCAAATATTACCAAAAGCCATAAATTCATTATTAAAAATTTAAGTAATTTTATAGTTTAATCCACTAACCGCAAAATAAACTACAAGCTTATGCCCCTCAAAATATTTTGTAGCCAAACTACAACTAAATCAATTCAAAAATCAATCTACTCATCTTTCTCATTTTCTATCACAAACTCAAATTCATCAATTGTGAAGCAATCAAAATCACTATTTTGAATAATCGGAGAATTGACTGCATCACAATAGTTTTTAATATTATATAACATATTAATTAAAAATGATTAATTATTCTATAATAATTGGATTTAAAAATCTTATTATCTGAAGTTTCAAGCTTATTCTTGTGTTTTTTTTATTATTGAAATAAAGATAAGTTTAAAGTAAATATAGGTGAACAATAAAAAAAAGGCAATTTTAACAAAAACTATATGAGTAATTAGATTAATAAAGGTTTTCCCGGAAATTAAAAGCACAATAGTCAATATTGACTGAGAAATGATTGTCCAAAATGGATTGAAATATTTAGGGTAAATATCAGCAAATCTCTTTAGAAATAAGCCATCCTGCTACAAGTTAAAATAGATTCGAGGTTGCTTTTAATATTTATCTTATTACAATTGTTCCTGAAAGGGATAAAATAATTAAAAATGACATAAATTTACCGTCAAGAGGCTCAATAATCCCAAAAGAATCTGAGACAATACTGGATGAACTGACAAATTTACTGATGAGAAACATTTAAAAGGTTAATAAAATTATTTGACAAATACACAAAAGACATTTTTATTATTCCTAAAATAAATGACTTAGGTGCGTTTTTACTCGAATCTTTTTATTGAATAACGAAAAAAGATGATAGCTGATAACAACCATAAGAAATCAAATACCAATCAAAACAAGTCAAAAAGTTGAAATTGGCGATGAATTATTCCTAATTGCTGGCAAATCAGTACCAGTAAAATTTGCTGTTAATTAAATAAAAATCTAATAAAACAAAAGATATAAATCGGAAATACTAGTTTTAGGATTTTTTTATACGATTATGATTCTTTTAAAGCCATTGAGAATTAATTATATCGCATAAATATAAGGAAGAAGATTTATATTCAATTCTTAGGCGGTATACATCGCACTTTAAAGTCTAAATTTAGCCACTTATGTATAAAAAAATCCTATTATACTGGTTTAACAGATATATTAAAGCATCAATAAAAGCCTTAACTACTTAATTATCAATAAGTTACCAACATAAGTCAACAATTAATTTATTGCATTTTAATTAATTAAATGATCAATTGCAGATGCTAAATTTCTGTCCTTTTTGGTGATAGTATTACCCTGATCATGGGTAGTTAATTCAATTATTACAGTATTCCATACATTCGACCAATTTGGGTGATGAGATTGTTGCTCCGCTAACATCGCTACCCTTGTCATGAAGGAAAATGCCTCGGAGAAATCTTTGAATATAAAGGTTCGAGTAAGTCGGTTATCTTTTTCTTGCCACATAGGGTTTGAAATGAAGTAAGTTTTTATTAATTAAATATACAAAAAAAGCCGAATCTTTCGATTCGGCTATCAGTGCAGAGAGAGAGGGATTCGAACCCCCGGACCCTTGCGAGTCAACGGTTTTCAAGACCGCCGCATTCGACCGCTCTGCCATCTCTCTATATTGGCCAGTAATTCATTGTAATACAAAAGTACAGCGTTTTTTTCTAAAAGTCAATAGTGTATTAAGTTTTTTTAAAATATTTTTTTACAAATTTTCATACCAAACTTTATTATATTAATCACCATCACCTTACATTTAAAAGTTTTTAGAAATAATTTTCTCTACAATTGAGAATCTTATTTCTTCAAAACCATAAAAAGAGAACTGCCAAATATTCCCTTTCTAAATAAACTTTCCTCAAACTTTACTACTTTATAAAAGAAATTATTTACAAAATTTGAAGGAACACTTACATCTGATTTTATATTTTTTAAGTATTTAAAATTGAGTTTTAACTGTACCTGTTGTATTAGCCTGACTAACAAAATTAATGGTGAAAGTATCAAACTCCAATATGAATAATAAACTATTTTGAGCTGTGAATTTGAGAAGATTTTTTCAAAGTCAGAAAGTCTGAAACGTTGCTTTCCTCCTACTGCAATATCATGTGTACCAAAGAAAATATTGAAAGCATTATTGTTTGTAATGATGATTCCATCCGACTTTAAGATTGATTGGAAGGTGATGAATATATTAATAATCGTTGCGTTATCAAATTGATATACAACATCATCATTGACTATTACATCAAAATTTCCTTCCTCAAATACACCTTCAAAATTAGTAATATCGGTTTGACTAACATTAAGATTCCTCTCTTTACAAAAACTAACTGCATCTTCTGAATAGTCGAAACCTTGGATATTTTTGTATCCGTGCTTTATCAAAAAAATCATTAATCCACCAGTTCCACAGCCAGCATCCAGAATTTTAATTTCTTTATTTTCTATAAATTTATTCTGAATTTCTTTCAAAACTTTCTCATGTAGAATCTTATACCACCAAAGTTTTTCTTCGGCTTCGTACATCATTCTATATTCATCATAATTGATCAGCATTGTTTATAGAAATTGATTATTTCTCAATATATTGCGGAGTTTGACTTTGAGACATAAATACTTTCGAAACATATTCTCCGATTACACCAACTGAAGTAAGTTGCACTCCACCCAAGAAGATAAAAATAGCAATTCCCCAATCAGATATGAATCCGAAAACATAAAATATGATTAAGAAGATTGAGAAAAACATTGAAAAGATTCCAATCGATAAGATAATACGAGCTGGTAAGATGGAGTAACCAAAAAGAATTGTCATAAAAAGTGTGATTAATCTTTTTAAATTATAGTTCGAATCTCCATCCAATCGAGAATTATGCTGAACTTGTATTTTACCAACATTGTTTGTGACTCGAAAAATAAGTGCATCTATGTATGGGTACGGACCTTTATACTTTATAATTTCTTGTAATATTTCAAAGTTAATAAGTTTGAAGCTTGACAAATATAGGTCGGATGGCTTTTGTAGCAAAGATGTAGTAATACGGTTAACTATCCAACTTCCAAAATTTCTAAATAAATTATGTTTTTTCTCAACATAATAACTGTAAACAACATCGAGGTTTTCAGAAAGAGCTTTATCAACTAGCTTAATAATTTCAGAAGGTGGATTTTGGAAATCATCATCTATAATAACTGCATATTTTCCTTCTACATGGTTTAACCCACACATTACAGCATTAAATTCTCCAAAGTTTTTACGAAGAGAATAAAACTTTAAATTAGGATTTTCAGCTTCTAAATTTTTACAAACTTTTTCAGAATCATCGGAACTACCATCATTGATCAAAATTATTTCAAAATCGTATTGCCGCAATTCTACATTTATAGTTTCTACAAGCTTTACAATTGTTTTAGCTCCATTATATACTGGTACTACGACTGAAAGTAACTTTAAGTTTTGGTTTTTCATTCGGTATACTTTTACAATTAAAAATTTAATATTTATTAATTTTGTCAATTATATAGTTAACCTCTTCATCAGATAAAACTACATTGAGAGGAATACTTACGACTTCTTCATGAATTTTTTCGGCAATCGAATAGGTTCTATTATTCCATTCGCGGTAAGCTAACTGCTTATGAGGAGCAATTGGATAATGTATATCAGAGCCGATACCATTTTCAGTTAAATATTTTCTAAACATATCTCGATTATCGACTCTTACTACAAATAAATGCCAAGCATCTTGGTTAGAGGTATCGGCAGGAGGAAGAATGATTTGTGGATTACTTATTTCGGATAAATATCTATTTGCGATTTTTTTACGAAGAAAATTCTCAAATTCAAGATTTGCAAATTTAACGTTTAAGATAGCGGCTTGCAGTTCGTCTAAACGACTATTCAAACCTTGATAATCAAAAATGTATTTTTCCCCGGAACCATAATTTCTTTTTGCTCTTATTATTTCAGCAAGTGCATCATCATTTGTTGTAATTGCACCTGCATCACCCATCGCCCCTAAATTTTTAGTAGGATAAAAACTAAAACCAGCACCATCGGCTAAATTGCCAGCTCTGTTCCCCTGATAAGTTGCACCGTGGGATTGTGCTGCGTCTTCAAAAACTTTTATATTAAATCTTTGTGCAATTCTCAGTACCAACTCCATATCACAACATTTCCCATAAAGATGCACAACTAATATCGCTTTAGTGTTTCGAGTAATTTTTTCTTCAATTTTTGTCGGGTCTATCAAATAAGTATTTAAATCTGGTTCAACTAAAATTGGTTTTAAACCAGCTAAAGTGATTGCCAAAATTGTAGCGATATAAGTATTTGATGGCACGATGACTTCTGAATTAGGCGGAAAATTGGAAGAATTTAATAAAAGAACCAAAGCGTCAAGTCCGTTGGCAACTCCGATACAATGCCTCACACCACAGAATTCGGAAAAAGATTTTTCAAATTTCTTGACCTCTTCGCCTAGTACAAACCAACCCGATGCAACTGTATTTTTTAATGCATTATTGATATCTTTTTCGTAAGGTCGATTTATCAACTTTAGGTCAAGAAATGGAATGTTTTGTATTCTTTGGTCTGAAATTTTATTTTTAGTTTTCAAGTTTTGCAAATTTTATTTACCACAAATCCCACTAAAATCACATCTCTCACAAGTTTTAATCTCTGTTGTTTGGACAAATGGTATTTCTGGATTCAATAAATCAGTTATAATTTGTGTCAGAATTTCTTCTGATTTCTCAATAAAACCAAAAATTGTTGGGTCACTTTCAAAGCTCAAATTTACTTCTAATTTTTCTTTTAAATTACGTAATGAATATATTTTAGCTGTTACTCCAAAATTTTCAAATTTCTCTCCACCAATGATGAGCTGACGTTCATTCATTGATTTGGTTATAAGATATTGGTATAACCAAAGCTGACGAAGTTTTTCTTTATCAGGGTTTATAAGGGCTTCTTCTAAAGTTAAATCTTTAGGAGTTTCCAAATCTTTGGCAATAACTTTTCCAGTTTTATAGTCAATTACTTTTAATATTTTACCTTCTCTTTCGATTCGGTCGATGCGTCCAGCTATTCTAATTTTCTGAGATTTACCAAAAATCACTTTTTCATATATTACTTCTATCAATTGTTCGGCCTCAATAACTTCAATCGGAAAACTTTGTGTTTCTTTCTGACTGATAAAAAATTCTTTCATTAACTGTTCAGCAACTTGTTTAAATAAATAATTCATCCCTGACTCTACGATGAAACCACCAAATTTTTCTTGGTATGCATCATCAAGTCGTTTTTCTAATTCAGTAATAATTTTATTAATATTCTCTTCAAAAATTACTGGACCATAATCTTTATCAATTTTTTCTAAAGTATTATGAATCCAAGTGCCAAAAATATCAGCTCCAAAATTATCCTCAATTTCTTCTCGTTTTGAAATTTTGGCTATTTTGTCGAAATAAAATTGTAACGAACATTTTAAATAATTACTGAGTGAAGTTGGATAAAGCCCTTTATCAGAAATTAGCTTACTGATACTAAGAAGAATCTCGTCATTCTTAAAAATCTCAATTTTATTAATTACTTCAATATCTGTACCTTTTCCAAAATTTATTTTCGGATATGACAATCTAATATTTTTATTTTCTTTTATCAACTCATTTTCAATCTGTAAAATAAATCTACTTTTTTCTCTACCTCCGCCACCAAGTCCTTCGCCGTTCGGAATCACATATAAAATATCAATTTCTTTGGCTCGTTGCAATAGTCTAAAAAAATGATAAGACATTATAGCATCCTGGTCAGTATGTACAGGAAGAAGGTATTCGATACAAGCATCAAAAGGTATAAGCGAATTTACGTGTTTGGCAGATGGCAAAATTCCTTCATTAACCGACAAAATTATTACTCGTTCAAAATCCAGACAGCGGGTTTCGAGCATACCCATGATTTGCAGATTTGAAACTGGTTCACCACTAAACGGAATTTTTTCTTGTTTGATAAGTTCGTATAGAAAATGCTTAAAACTTCTAAGACTTAGCTCTCGATTTTGAAATAGTATTTTTTCAAGACGATTTAAAATAGTAAGAAATAAATATAGGTATTCAGTTTCGATGGCATCTTTAGAATCTCGATAGAGGTTACGAAGCTCATCAATCAAATCATAAAATGACAAAAGTGCTTTTTGTGGATCATCACCCCATCGCGAAAACAAAATTTTAAAAATAGGTTCATCTTCCCCTAAATCTAACATTTCATCTTGACTTAGGTAAACTTTATTAGCTCTTAAAATTTCAGAAAGCGTTTTTCTAAAAACTGTCCTCTCTTGAGATTTTGAATTAATTTCTGCCGCATATTTAATTTGTTCATATCGTCTTATAAATGGATGATTCAGAACTTTAAATATATGACGATGATTAAATTTTGGCAATTTTATTATGCCACCATTTTTAGTTTTGAATTCAGCTATATTTTGTTGAAGTTCAAAAATTGCGTCAATTAACGTAAATAACATTGAACCCCGCAACGAAAGGCCCATTGTAATATTAAAATCTGAGATTAGATTGTTAAGAGAATACATTACTGGCTGCAATAAATTTTCATCAGCTAATACTATCACAGTAGGAACTTCGGGATTTAAAGCAACAGCCTCAGCATATATATGACCGGCAATTTTTGTTTGGAGTGTCGCATTTTCAACCCCGATTATTCTTATTTGCTTTTCACCTTTGAGCAATTCATCAGTTTGCCAATTCCACTTACCAAATCTTTCACTATTTTTATATGACCGCAAAACCATACCGGCTTTGTGATTATATTCTGGACTCATGAAATAGGTATCAGCATCCCAAAGTGTTTCGGCTCTATTGGCTTTAACGAGCGTCTCAATAATTTTCTCCTCAGAAGTACTTAAGGCATTGAAACCTACAAAATAGCATTTTTCAAAGATTATAGTATTGTCATTTTTCTCAACAAGAAGCTGTTTTACAGATTGTGCTAAAATACGATAAGCCATACCTCTATAAGCCAAACCTTTGTCAGTCAATGCTTTTTGTAGGTCCACATAAACATTATAAATATTCTCAAATAGTTTAAAATATTTATCAATTGTTGGAGTAATCTGATATTCGGGCTTCCCATTTAGAAGTTGAGCAGGATTCCATCTTTCCAAAACCTTTGCCTCGCTCATGTAATCAAAAATAGATTTTGGATTAGCGACTAAATAAAGATCAATCGTGTCAAAATCTCGGAGTAAGGTCGGAGCCCAAGAAATAAATCTTTCAAACTTTACATCGGGGTCATATTTCTTAAAAGTTTCGTAAAGTTCAAACAATAAACTTACAGTATCAATTTGGTTTACACCCGACATCTGCATCACAAAATCATCAATCGCAAGAATCTCCGGCGAGATAAACGGAACATCAGATAATTTTGATAAAGCTTGTTTGAAATAAAAAACTGCTCTACGGCTCGGCAACACAACATAAATATTTTTAAGTTGTGAAAATGTATGTTTATTGAATATATACTCTGCCGATTGATTAAGAAATGTCATTTAGTTAGATACCTTTAATTAGGATTAATAAACCCTAAATCAAAAATACACACTTCGGCTTGAAGTAGCAAATCATTCTACTTTTTATCTAAAGCATCTTTATAAGCTTTCAATACACGTTCACGTGCAAAAGTATGTTCAACAATTGGTTGCGGATATTCAAAACTATTCAATTCGGGAATCCACTTTTTAATATACTTTAGCTGAGGATCAAATTTTTGAGTTTGTGAAGTCGGATTAAAAATTCTGAAATATGGAGCGGCATCACAACCGCTGCTTGATGCCCATTGCCAGCCGCCATTATTAGCTGAAAAATCAAAATCCATAAGTTTTCCTGCAAAATATGCTTCGCCCCAACGCCAGTCAATCAATAAATGTTTTATCAAAAAACCAGCAGTAATCATTCTTACTCGGTTATGCATAAATCCAGTTGTGTTTAGTTCACGCATTCCAGCATCTACAATTGGATACCCAGTTTTTCCTTCACACCACTTTTTAAATTCGGCTTCATTATTTCGCCAAATAATATTATCATATTCTTTTCTAAAAGCCTGACCCTCGCTTATGTGAGGAAAATGGTAAAGAATATTCATATAGAAATCTCGCCAAATGAGTTCATTCAACCATTTTTCATTTAAAAGAATAGCCTTCTTAGCTAATTTTCTGATACTAACAGTTCCAAAACGAAGATGTATACTTATGCGACTCGTTCCGAGAATTGAAGGAATATCACGTACTTCATCATATTTTTTAATCAATTCTTCTTGCAATTCCTTCTTCGGGAATACACTACCAATTTCAACAAAACCAATTTCTTCAAAAGTAGGTAATTTAAAAGGGTCTATTTTTATAAAGTTTTGATAGTATTTTTCGGTTGGATAAGATTTCAAATAAAATTCATTAAGTGTTTCTTTCCATTTTCGGCTGTATGGTGTAAAAACGGTATAAGGAGTTTTTGCTCCACTCAAGACTTCATTTTTCTCAAAAACAGTTTGGTCTTTAAAAGTATAAAAAGCTATACCTTTTGCATTGAGCATCTCTCCTATTTGACTATCGCGTTTGATGCCATATTTTTCGTAATCGTGATTGGTAAAAACTTCGGCAATTTTATAATCTGAAATTATATTTTCCCAAATCTCAAAAGGACTCCCATACTTTATTAATAATGACGAGCCTAAACTCAAGAGCTGTGCTTGTATATCGGCGAGTGCTTTATGAATAAATTCTACTCGTTGGTCTTTTTTGTTTTCGAGTTTATCCAAGATATTTCTATCGAAAATAAAAATTGGCAAAACTTTATATCCACTCTTAAGAGCGTGATAAAGTCCAGCATTATCTTCTAAACGGAGGTCACGGCGAAACCAGAAAATGGCTACTTTTTCTTTTGTCATTATTTATAAAAATTTTATGTACTTCCATACGATTTTTGTATGTACATTAAAATAAAAACTTTACTTTTGAGTAAATTGTTTATCTAAACATCGAATTCAATCAAAATTAAAAAATCAATGAAAAAATTATTCGTAACCGTATTTTCTTTATTTGCATTTGGGACTTTTGCACAGGATGTACCAAGTGCCGATGCAATATTGGAGAAATATTTGACGGCCATCGGTGGCAAAGAAGCCATCGCTAAAATCCAAGATTTAACAATCAGCAGCACGACCGAAACTCAAAGAGGAACATCCGAAACCGAAATGAAGTTCAAATTTCCAGACCGCTATGCAATGTCAGTTTTTGCTAATGGCAACGAAGTTATGAGCACAATTTATGATGGAAACAAAATGAAAAGTGGGAGTAGCTTTGGTGGAGGGAATCGCCCACCAATGGAAGGAAAAGAAGCACAAATGGCTGCAATGAGAAGTAATCCATTCTCAGAAACACTTTATGACAAAATGGGAATCACACGCACAGTTGTTGGCAAAGAAAAGGTTGGAGATAAAGATACTTATAAACTCGAACTTGCAACAGCTGATGGGAAAAAATGGAACGATTTTTATGACGTTGAATCTGGCTTAAAAGTAAAAACTTATTCGCTGAATGAAACTCCAAGAGGAAAATTTGAAAATAATGTTTTCTACTTAAACTACAAAAAATTCAAAGGAGTTGAGGTAATGTTACCATCACAAACCAAAAGAAGTGCTGGCCAAATGGGAGAAGTTACCTCAGAAGTGCAATCTGTCAAAGTAAATAAGGGTCTTAAGGATACAGATTTCGTTATTAAAGATTAAGTTGATTTCAAATATTCAATTCTCAGGGCAGGTAATTCTTGGAATATATTATTTCATAATTACAATCTATCAAAGTAAATAAGGGTTTCAATGATTCAAATTTCATGATACAAGTGTAAGTTGATTTCAAATATTCAATTCTCAGAGCAGATAATTTTACGATTATCTGCTCTTTTTTTATAATTTAAATCAATATTCAATTAATTTTGAATAAACCGAACTATAAATCAATGAACGACTGCCGAAAAATTAGAGATAATGAACGAAATTTAATCATATTCTTGTTGGAAAAACTTGAGCTAAATACCAAACAATACCCAATAAATGAAGACGTTGAAGAGTATGAAGATGGAAAAATGGGTAGTATTAGTATGGGAAATCCTGATATTTCAGCATACAAAGATGACCTCATTCAAGCAAAATATAAAGATACCGATAAAACTGAAGTTGTCATAACTCTTACACAATGTACTAATAATCAACTACTTGATTTAGATTTTTGGAAAGTTGATTTTTCAAAATTGATTACTTACCCTAAGCCTGAAGATTTAACTTTTACCGAATAATGTGCTTTCATTAATTTTATTGGCATGTTTACTCCAGATTTCATTTCCGCCAATTTCTATTTTCCAAAAACACAAAGAAGCGTATCATCCTTAATAATTTTGTTTGGCATCTAGTAGAATTAAACAAAGCTTTCAGGTACAATACAGAAAAACTAGGGTATGATAAAAAATCGCTAAATAGGTAAAACCTATTTTCAATTAAAAGTGCTATCAAAATTGATTACTTAAAAAGCAATGGGAACATAAAATGGTAATCCTTTTATTAAATTATCAATTTTTGCC
>Ga0247831_1001221_pt1 | contig 50674 bp, 39 predicted proteins | sample LaCruzMarch2015__9_FD_192406 | JGI IMG/M metagenome (GOLD analysis project Ga0247831, IMG submission 192406) | Freshwater microbial communities from meromictic Lake La Cruz, Castile-La Mancha, Spain - LaCruzMarch2015_1m | ecosystem: Environmental > Aquatic > Freshwater > Lake | place: Spain...
AATGAAGAAATTCCTGATAACAACGAACGCTTTTTAGCATATTCCCTTTCAACTTTCCATCCACACAAACTCCCTCATAGTTCCATTTTGATCCAGTATTTACGTCCCATATTGAATCCTGTTTTTTGCGAAATATTAAAATTTCATTATTAACAATTCTACAATATGCATGGAAGGATGCAGTATCATTTTCCAATAGAATAACAATGGGATTATTAGGGAGAGAATCCTGTATTATTCTTTGCTTCGTAAGTTGATTCCAGTCATAAGTTTTAGCATTGGCCCCATCCTGAATGCCTAAAACCCATGATTTATTTTTCCAGGAAGCGGTATCTCTTTTAGTTAAATCTCCCCTGGAAATCCCTTTATCATACGTATCCATTTGCTCAAATTCCTCTTTAAAAAGAGGATCAGGTTGTAAGATTTGTGTATTTGGATGAATTCTGGCCCACGCTGACAATATAAGTTGCTCAGATTTAAATTCCTTTAATTTATAACCCTTTAAAGGACCCGCTATACATTCACCGGTTGACTGTCGCCACCAACTTTTTGTAGTAGCATCTTCAAACAACGCATTGAAATGATCCATTCCAACCAACCTGAAGGTCTCTTGCTTTCCATTGACTATCAGACTATAAATTCTACCTGTTCTACAAACAGTGCAATAAGTAACCATTATTGGATGACCATTCATCGTATCAACCACTTGATGATGATAACCAATTAATTGAATTGGATAAGCTCTGGCAACACTATCTATCACTACGCCAATGACTAATTTATTATCAGGAATTTTATTTTTTGATAAAGGAGTTGTTACCACTTTAGTTGGCTGATAAAACATTTTATCAGCTTCCATTTTAAAGGTAAAAACATAAAAAACGCTTAAATAAATAGCGGTCAATCCTCCAATGATCAATTTTTCTTTTTTAACACCATTTCTAAGGATTAAAAACAAGGGAACAGATACCATTAGATATCCAATCAGTCGAATAATCCATTTATTAGAGCCTAAAAAATAGGCAATTTCAATGGAATCAAAATTTTGACTACCAGGCATAGGCATAATTAAATACACTCTGGCACATTCAAAAAGAATTAAAAGGAGCAGACCAAGTATTGCTATCGTTGTTTTCATAGCCTAAATTTAATGAAAACCTCAGACAGAAACAACAAAGGACATACGAATTACCGTAAGTATTTGTTTTCATTTCATACAGCTAAAAATACACCGTCAAATAAAGCATCTTCCATTGAAATAAACTTTTCAACAACTCCCTTTCCATATCCTTCGTATTTTGTGGTTAAAATTACACTTTTACGTTTGAATAAATGTACACTTTTACATTTATTCAAATGAAAATGAATTATTAGTGGTTTTACGTATCACTTTGTTACATAATTTATAAAATTTTACCCTCACTTTGTTACAAGTTTTTTCATTTTTTACCCTCACTCTGTTACATGTTCAAAAGATAGCTCAGCAGTATGAACAATACATCTATTTAAACCTGGAGCTTTCAGAAGACAAAGAACCGTTTGAAAATTTCACATCCATAGAGCATTTAATAATTAAATACGCTAAGATATTTTTATGAGCTAGCTCCAGAAATTTCTGTTATTGCTGCTGGAAGTATGCTCGAAACTTTGTTTGATAAGCATATAAGTTTCCCCAACAGCAGCCTTAGAACAATTATCCCCAAGTTCACATATTTTTTGGGTTCTCAAATTGAGAAATATATTGCTTGGTTTATCAAAACAAAAAAAGCCAGTGCCTGAGATGAGAACTGGTTTTTAAATTTTATAGGTAGCTTTCACTTCCACAGGAATGATACGATAATGATATTGAATCAATATTTCATTTATTTTCGGACAGTTTACAACAATATTCAACTTTATTCAATAGATTTATTTAGAAGAAATTCCAAATTACGAGGGTATTTGCTACATTTACATAATTCAACTCTCCTGAATTTTAATCTATCTAAATTAATTAATCTAAAAAGTGTGTTAGTGGAAATCGATATTTTAGAAAATGACATAATTGAAAAGTACCCTCAAGTTTTGGAAACCTTACTCCAAGACCATACAACGCAACAAAATATCTTTTGGGCTACAAACAATTACATAGATTTTGGAAGTTCCTATTCGTTTTTAGCACCTATTACACCAAATCTTATTACCGGTGAGAATGGTCAAATTATCATGCCAAGAGTTAAAAAAGACAGAGATTTACAAATATCAAGGGTCAGAGAAATGGCTGAAGTATTTACCCCCTCATGGATATGTAACGCTCAAAACAATTTAATTGACCACGCGTGGTTTGGAAGGGAAAATGTTTTTAATACTGAAATAGAGGAGGAAAATGGAAATAGGTCATGGGTAACAAATGAGGATAAGATAAAATTTCCAAAGGGAAAAACATGGAAACAATATGTGAAAGATACAAGACTTGAAATTTCATGTGGTGAAGCACCATATCTTTCAAGTAGATACGATACCACCACAGGTGAATTTATACCAATAGAAAAAAGAATAGGACTTTTAGATCGAAAACTTCGAGTCATTAATGAAAATGTGAAAGATTTATCTGAATGGTTGGAAACTGTCCAAATAGCCTATAAAAGTATCTATGGATTTGAATGGCAGGGAGATAGTCTTCTCATTGCCAGGGAAACACTTCTCACCACTTTTATTGAAAATTATATTCTGAAATTTGGGGAAGAACCTTTGTTAAATTCAATTCAGGAAATCGCTGACATCATTTCTTGGAATTTATGGCAAATGGATGGTTTAAAGGGTGTTATTCCCAATAGTTGTGAAACTAAAGTAGTTAAAAAGAGTACCTTATTTGATGAAGAGAATGTGACATTTCCTTGTGAAGGATGTTCCAAAGATAATATGATTAGACACAATGGAACGTACTGTTTAATAAAAGATTGGAATGAGAAGAATAAGGTGACAGGTGAAAAAGGTGTGTTATTAAGATTTATTAACCTCCTCAATAATTAAACATCATGAGAATTACCTCCTCCTTTAAAAATAAATTAATATATGTTTTTGGAATTAATGACGAAGAACACAAAGGATGTCTGAAAATTGGGGAAACCACTTTAAACGATGGTCAGACTTCATTAGAAGAAAAACCAAATAGTCATCGGTTAAATGAGGCTGCACGGAAAAGAATTGAACAATATACCCAAACTGCTGGTATTTCATTCAATCTATTTTATACAGAACAGACCCTATTTGTAGATAAAACAGGTAATATAAAATCGTTCACTGACGATGAAGTTCATCAGTTGTTAATCAGATCAGGAATTTCAGGAAAAACATTTGAAAGTAAATCCTTGGAATGGTTTCAAACAGATGTAGAAACGGTTATTAAGGCTATTCGAGCCGTTAAAGAGGGTCGAGACTCGTTGAACCAAACCGAAATTTCAACAGGTAAGTCACCGATTAGTTTCAGACCTGAACAGTTAGACGCTATCCAAAAAACTAAGAAACAGTTTAAGAACGGAAATGAGATGTTATGGTTTGCCAAAATGAGATTTGGAAAAACCCTTTCGGCCTTACAGGTGATAAAAGATTTAGATTTTAATAAAACCTTAATATTGACCCATAGACCTGTGGTGGATGCTGGTTGGTTCGAGGATTTTTCAAAAATATTCTACGATAAACCAAATTATCACTATGGATCGAAAAATAATGGAAATTCCTTTCAAACATTAGAAAATTTGAGTAAAAGGGATAAATCTAAATATGTTTATTTTTCTTCCATGCAAGATTTAAGGGGTTCGGCTCAGGTTGGTGGGAACTTTGATAAGAATAACGAATTATTTAAAACTCATTGGGATTTTATCATTGTGGATGAGGCCCATGAAGGTACACAAACAGAATTGGGTAAAAACGTAATAAATGAGTTGTTAACCCCTAACACCAAAGTGTTACATTTATCAGGTACTCCGTTTAACCTCTTGGATAATTACAAAGAAGAAGAAATTTTCACTTGGGATTATGTCATGGAACAACGTGCCAAACAAAATTGGGAATTGAACCATTTTGGAAACCCAAACCCTTATGCGAGTTTACCGAAGTTGAATATTTTTACTTATGACATAGGAAAACTTTTAAAAGATTATATCGATGAGGATGTTGCCTTTAATTTTAGAGAGTTCTTTAGGGTTAATAAAGAAGGAAAATTTATTCACGAAAGGGATATCCTATTTTTCCTGAACATGATTTGTAAGGAAAGTGAGGAAGGTAATTTTCCCTATTCAACGGTAGAATATAGAGAAAACTTCCGACATTCACTTTGGATGGTACCAGGGGTAAAGGAGGCAAGATCTCTAAGTTCCCTTTTACAGATTCATCCAGTATTTAGTCAGTTTACCATAATAAATGTTGCCGGTGACGGAGATGAGGAGGAAACAAAAGAGGACGCACTTAAAAAAGTTCAAAACGGAATTACTCAAAAACCTCATGAGACCTATACCATAACTTTATCGTGTGGGAAATTGACAACAGGTGTATCTGTTCCGGCATGGACTGCCGTGTTCATGTTGTCAGGGTCATTCAATACCTCAGCTTCAAGTTACATGCAAACGATTTTTAGGGTACAAACACCAGCCACTATAAATGGTAGAGTAAAGGAAGAGTGTTTTGTATTTGATTTTGCACCTGATAGGACATTGAAAGTTATTGCTGAAACAGCCAAAATTTCATCTAAAGCGGGGAAAACGTCAACAAATGATCGTCAGACCATGGGGGATTTTTTAAACTTTTGTCCTGTAATTTCGGTGGTTGGTTCAAAAATGACCCCTTACAACGTGGAGGGTATGATGGAACAACTCAAAAAAGTATATGTAGATAGAGTGGTTAGTAACGGGTTTGAGGATGGATTTCTTTATAATAATGATCAGTTAATGAAATTAGGTGATATAGAAAAATCTGATTTCGAGAAACTAAAAGGTATTATTGGAAGTACAAAATCTATGGCAAAAGGATCGAATATTGATATTAATATTCAGGGGTTCACTAACGAAGAATATGACATACTTGAAATTGCTGAAAAGAAAAATAGATCTAAAAAAGAGCTATCAATGGAAGAATCTGAACTTCTAAAAGTTCGGGAGGAAAAAAGAAAGTTAAGGGATAGTGCCATATCCATTCTTAGGGGAATCTCTATTAGAATGCCTCTACTCATTTATGGTGCAGATATTAATGAGGAGGAAACACAAATAAATATTGATAATTTTTCAGATTTGATTGATGATAAATCTTGGGAAGAGTTCATGCCTAATGGGGTCACTAAAGAGATATTCAACGGGTTTAAAAAATATTATGAACCTGATGTGTTCCGTGCTGCCGGAAAAAGAATACGGAATATGACTCGTTCTGTGGATAACTTACCCATAGAGGAAAGAATAAACCGAATTACTACCATTTTCAGTACCTTCAGAAATCCTGATAAAGAAACGGTTCTAACCCCATGGAGAGTGGTAAACATGCACATGGGTGATTGTTTAGGGGGATATGTATTCTTCAATGAGACTTTTGATAAAATATTGGATAAACCAAGATATGTTAGTCATGGTACAGTAACTGATGAAGTTTTTCATTCTGATTCAAAAATATTGGAAATAAATTCAAAATCAGGTTTATACCCCCTTTACGTGTCATACAGTATTTATAGAAATATTTTAAAACTCCTAAATTTTAATGAAAATAATCCTCCATCATTGGAAGAGATGTTGGAAATATGGGATAAGGTGGTTACTGAAAATATATTTGTGATCTGTAAAACCCCAATGGCTAAAAGTATCACCAAAAGAACATTGGTCGGATTTCGAAAGGTAAAAGTAAATACAAGGTATTTTGAAGATTTAGTGAATCAGATTACCCATAAACAACAAAACTTTCTCGATAAGATAAAACAGGGTAAAACCTATTGGAAATCAAATAATGACGATAATATGAAATTTAATGCGGTAGTTGGAAATCCTCCATATCAGGAAATGGACGGTGGTGCTCAGGCAAGTGCTGGACCAATTTATAACCGTTTTGTAGATATTGCAAAAAAAATAGAACCAAATTTTATTTCAATGATAATGCCTTCTCGTTGGTATTCAGGTGGTAAAGGGTTAGATGAATTTAGGAATGAAATGATAAATGATAAACATATAGAGATACTTCATGATTTTCTCAATCCTGAACAAATTTTTCCACATACGAATATACGAGGTGGTTTATGTTTTTTTCTTTGGAATATTAATCATGACAATATTAGTTCTTTAACAAAAGTTGTTACTCATAAATTAAATTCTGAACCTTCTGTATTTTTAAGATCCCTTAAAAACGAGAATACAAATACTTTTATTCGTCATGGGGAGGCCATTTCCATTTTAGATAAAGTCAATAAAAAACCAATTTTCGAAAGTTTTTCAAAATTTGTTTCCATTTTAAGACCATTTGGGTTTCGTGGATATTTTATCAATGATGAACAATTTCACGATTCACCTGAATTATTAAAAAATCCAATCTTATGTTTTGGTAAAGGCAGAAAAATTGGATACGTGGAAAATGAATTAATTGCGGTTAACCATAAATGGATTAATAACTTTAAAGTATTTACTCCTAGAGCAAATAATATAGGTACGGAACTTAGCGACGATAATTTAAATACTTTTATCGGGGAACCGGGTACGATATGCACTGAATCATATATCGTTTTAGGGATTGATTTAAATTTAGATTTAATTAGTGCAAAAAACCTTTGTAAATATTGTACTTCGAAATTTTTTAGATTTCTTCATAGTCTTGCCAAGGCAAGTCAAGATGCTACTTCAAAAACATATAAAAATGTACCTCTTCAAGACTTCACTGAAAAATCTGATATAGATTGGAATAAATCCATCCCTGAGATAGACAGACAGTTATATAACAAATACGATTTAACGGAGGTAGAGATAGGATTTATTGAAAAAATGATAAAACCAATGGATTGATCGATGTTACCAATATCATGTGAAATTTCAAAAATCTATCTTTAATCTGAATTTATGGAACAGACACAGTCATTAAAACAACTCATTCTTGATATTGACGATAAGAAAATATTTCTTCCTGAATTTCAACGAGATTTTGTGTGGGAAATTTCAAAAACTTATGACCTGTTTGATTCTTTGGTTAAAGATATTTTTATTGGTGCCATCATTTATGGAATACCCTCTTTCGACATCGCTGTAAGAGAGATAGATAACCGTAAGAAAATTACAAAGGGAAGAAAGAGACCATCCCTTGAAATTAAGACCATAACCAAAAAGGAAATTGAGGACATTAATAAAATTGGTGGGAATTTTAGGCTTGTTCTTGATGGTCAACAAAGAACAACTTCCATTTACAGGGCTTTAAAAGGAACAGATGAAATATGGTTTGTTGCAAAGAATGAGGATGAAATTTCCGGCACCTCTTTTGAATCAACAAATTTAGAAGAACTTCTTCAAGAAATTACAGGAGAACAGGACGGAGAGAGAATTTCTATAAAACTATCAGATGTTTGGGACATTGAAATAAACGATTATGATGAAGAAGAAATAAAGGAAAAATTCTTCTTTCAAACAACATTTTACAAAAATTACCATGATGTTGAGGGATTTGATCTAAAATCGGAGTTTAAAAGGTTTAGAAATCTTCGGAAGAAAGTAGCTGACCTTTTTAAATCTGAAAAACTTTTGTCCTATTATTTACTCGACATGAATCTCGAAAAATTTGTAGTTTTCTTCGAGAGGAGTAATACAAGAGGTGTTCAACTTAATTTTATTGACATATTAGCTGCCAAACTTTACACGGGAAATTTTAATCTAAAGGAAAAAATAAAAAATTTTGATCAACAACATCCAAATTATAAATTGGTGCCGGAGATTATTGTTCGTTCCATTGCCTTCATTAAAAGTACTCCAAAGGAAATAAACAGGAACTATATCCTTACAAAATTGGAGGCTGACGATTTTAAGGAATGGTGGGATACCTTATGTGAATGGTATAGAGTGACTCTTGACTACCTTTTTCAAAATTATTTTATCATTTCACAAGATTGGATACCTTATGAAAACATGTTAATACCAATGATGTGTTTTTTAAAAGAAATTGGGGGAGATTTTCATAAAATGAACCCAAGTCAAAAGAGGTTTATTGATTATTGGTATTGGAATTCCGTTTTTTCCTTACGTTATTCAGGTGCTTCTAACGAGAGGATTATAGAAGATTCAAACATATTGATTCAAATTGGGAAGGGAAATAAAATTAGTTCGGCAAGTTTCTTTAATAAACTCTCAAAAATTCAAATATTATCTTCAGAAGACATTTACTCTTTTGATAAAAAGGCAAATGCTGTATATAAAGGAATTTTAAACATCATAAATTTTAACAATAAAGGACTCCTGAATTGGAATAATGACGCCAGACTATCTCTCAATTCCGTATTGGAAGACCACCATATTTTCCCAAAAAACTACCTTCAACGTCATTTAACAAGTGAATCTGACAAAGATTTAATTAATTGTGTGGCAAATAGGACTTTATTACCAAAACTTCAGAATATAAAGATAAGTGATCAAACACCTTCACAGTATTTAAACCAAATAAAAGTCGGTAATCCTGAATTAGAAAAATCATTAGAAAATCACTTAATATCAAAGGAACTACTAAAAGGAGAATTTGATAACGAGTTTAATTTCTTTTTAGAATTGAGAGCAACCTCCATTTTTGGATTGGTGAACAAACATGTCATTCAACCAAAAGAAAAAATAAAGGAAGAATTCTATGAAGAGTTAAAATATGAGGCCTCTGCTAATCTTGATATTTTTTGTACTTACAAGGGGAAAAAGGAAATAGGTACTTACAATCCCACCACCAATAAGATTTTTTACAATGGAAAACTTTATGAAAGTCCAAGTGCTGCTGCCCAATCAGTAAAAGTTACTAATGGTGCGCCGGAAAATGTAACAGAAAACGGATGGACTTTTTGGAAGTTTCTTGACGAAAATGGAATTGAAAGAAAATTGAATGAACTGAGGAAAAGTTAAAATAAACCTGTATTGCCACCCTATTTCATACCTATGGAAAACTCGGGAAATAAATCTTTAATATCTACCAGTACTTCAAATCTCGCCAAAACAGAGAAACTATTATCCATTACACAAAAAATATTGAGCGAGATAAAACCACAATATGAGAGTGTAAGAATAGGAAATCAGGAATGGATGACCAGAAATCTTGATGTGGATAGATTCCGAAATGGAGATTTAGTACCACATATTGTATCAGATAAAGAATGGAAAAGGGCTAGAGAAGATGGTCAACCGGCGTGGTGTTACTATGACAATGGTCTTGAAAATGGAAAAAAGTACGGAAAACTATATAATTGGTATGCAGTCAATGATCCAAGGGGGTTGGCACCAAAAGGTTGGCACGTTCCCACAGCTGAGGAATGGGACATTCTTGTGGAATATTTAGGAGGATATGATATTGCGGGTGATAAAATGAAAACAGTGAAGGGTTGGGCAGACTGGAAAGACGAAGACGGAGAATTACACATTGGGAATGGAGCCAATGCTTCAGGATTTAATGCTCTCCAAGTTAGTTATCGCTATAGCAATGGTGGTTTCTGTAGATGGAACGCTATCTTCTGGAGTGCTACCGAGTACGACTACTTCTGCGCCTGGATCCGCAACATGGGCAACGACAATGGCGGTGTGGGCAGGGGCGACGTCATCGGCAGCGGCATCTATGATAAGTCAGCCGGTGCCTCCGTCCGCTGCCTCAGGGATTGACTATTTGACTATTTTGTGGGTTGGGATTGAGTGAGGAGAGAATTTTTTTCAAAATAGTGTGGCAATGAACTTTCTGAAAAATTTTCATTAACTTCAACTCTAATAAGATTAATCAAAAATATAGTCAAGTAATTATTTTTATTTGTATTCAATTCCAACCTTAATTTATAGCGATGGAAAACTCAGAAAATAAATCAATAATCCTTACTGGTACTTCAAATCTCGCCAAACAGAGAAACTGTTATCCATTACCCAAAAGTTATTGAGTGAAATTAAACCACAATTTGATAGTATTAAAATTGGAAATCAGGAATGGATGACCAGAAATCTTGATGTGAATCGATTCCGGAATGGGGACTTAATTCCACATCTGGAGTTCGATGAGGAGTGGATAGTAGCAGAAAAAAAGGGTCAACCAGCATGGTGTTACTATGTCAATGACCCAAGAGGCTTGGCACCAGAAGGTTGGCACATTCCATCAGATAAGGAATGGACCATTCTCAAGAAATTTTTAGATATATCTACTGGAGGCTGGAAATTGAAATCAGTGGAGGGCTGGAATAAATGGAAGGATAAATACGGCAAATTTCAAAATGGGAATGGAGACAATTCGTCAGGATTTAATGCTCTTCCAGGAGGTTTTCGCGACGATGATGGCACAGGTATTGATGTGGCTATCTTCTGGAGTGCTACAGAGATCAAAACCAGCAGAGCCTGGACACTCAGCCTAACCAACGACACAGGCTTTTTAGACAAGACCTGGGCCTTTAAGCAAGAAGGGCTATCTGTTCGTTGTATGAAAAATCCAGTGCCTCAAAGAGAGTTCAACGTGTAATCCGGTGAAATTGACCAGGATAAAGAATGGTTTTTAAAGGTAATTATTTGTTTTATTAAACTTGTTTAAAACAGTCTGCACTTTTTTGGCGCATTTAGTTTTTGGGTAGCCCACGTAGGGAGCCCGTAGGGATAGGATTTTATACTTTGTCCCACTGTAATTCATTTTGGACATTTTAACGTAAATCAGTATATGTATCTCCTTTTTTTAGCACAATTTTTGTTATCTTTGGACAGTCCATTCAAATGCTATTCATGTTTAGCTGATAATTTTGATGAAAATACCTGTAAAAATATCGCCAGACCGCATTAAAGATGCGTTTGTAGAGGTAAAGTACACTTCCAAAGTTCCTTTTGAGGTTTCCGTTGGCATGTTTTACAAATCTTTAGATGAAACATACATTTACACTAATAGGTCAATAGGTAAACAACAATTGCCAAGTGCATTGCCTTTAAATTTGTCAGAGAGGTTGGAAATTCAAATTGGTAGCAGGCCCCTATTTTATAATGATAAAATCAAAATAGAATTACAGCCAAATTCAATTATCTTCAATTGCCTTAATGCTTATATTTCATGGGATTTATACAAGTTAGAGATTGAAAAAGTATTAACCCAACTGGAAAAAGCAGATGTATTTGAAACTTATATAAGAGTTGGGGTCAGATATATAAGTGAATATCCAAATATAGACCTAACAGATTGCGTTAAGTTTTCGTTTTCCTTTGGTATGCCTGATATTGTTTCTGAAACTTATTCATTTCATTCTGAATTTAAGCAAGATAGTTTCCGTATAATTTTAAACCTTAACAATAAATTACCAGTATTAAGTCCTAAAAGCTCATCAGATCAATTAGACGTTACCCCAATTTCTACTATTGATATTGATGTAATAATGGAAAACTTGAAAATATCATCCATCAAAGAATTGTTGGAATGTATTGAAAAAACACATTTAAAAGAGAAAGAAGTATTTTTTAATTTGTTAAATGAAAAATTCTTAGATTCACTTAATCCTGTATTCTAATATGCCAACTCTAGCTACACATATAAACGACATAATTCCATCACAAGCAATTGTTCGTTGCATTGAAAGGGATTATGCAAGCACAGGCTCTACCAGTTCTGTCATGTATGCTGATGAAGCATTTCTCATTTTTCATAGAAATCAGTTTGGTTTAAAAAAACAATATGAAGGAACTGTTATTGATAATTCTAATGCTGATAAGGAATTTATTAAATTCAAGAAATCATTTAAAGCTCAATATGAAACATTAGCAGAATACTTTGCTGATGTCAATTTTATAGCAGCTGATGAAAAATTATCAATATCATTAAGTAGCATACTTTCAACAAACCCTGATGTTATTTCTATGGAATTAACACATGAACAAAGTGCGTTTTTTACAATTAAAAAAAGTGATTATACTTTTTTTATTCAGCACTTCTTATACGAAATAGATGAAGATGATGACGAAGCTATTTTAACTGCGTTTAAAGGAAATGAAAAATTGCCGAGCTATGCAGGTAGCTTGTCACAAACTATTTCTGAGTTAAGCAGTATATTAGAACCTGATAGCCTCTTTAATTTTCACTTATCGTTGAATGAGGTATCCATCTGAAATCCTACCAAATGCTAACTATAAACTTATTAACTGTGATTTATCAAGTTTCTATTTAATTCGTTTTACTCATTCAAATATTAGATCTGATATTTTTGATGACACGGTAAATCAAGTAAGACAAACCCAAATTGTTGACCCCAGTAAAGGAATGGATGATTTATCAACAAACCTTTTGGGTATTTTTACTCCTGATCATATTCAAATAAAACTCACTGATTTAGGTAAATCTAAGTATAATGAATATTGTGAGCCAGATGCAGTAGTTGCAACTCCAATTTCTGATTTGGACTATACATGGCTAACAAGTAGAGGTTTTTGGGTTGTTTTAGTCGGGGATATTAATGCTATAACTGCCGACTATACCTAGGGTGATATTGATACAAAATTTAAAGCAACTTGTGTAATTGAGCATACGCCTATGAAATGGAATTATTGGCATTTTTCAATAAGATGGGAAACGGAAGATCTGGGGTTTTGGCATAAATTAAATGACAATCAAAAGAAAAAATTAGCAAAAAGACTAGGGCATGAGGCAAGAGCAAATATTGCAAAGTTTGCAAAAATTGAACAGCCAGAATATCCTGTAATCTCTGAAGTTAATTTTCTAAAAGCTTAATGCTAACTTTATTTAGGACATTCCTTTTCAGGTCGGGCTCTCCGATACAATCTTTTGCGAAAAGCAAAAGGATTTCCACTTGAATCCCTAATGCAAAAGAAAATGGTAGTCGGTAATTGAATATTCACCAAAAATAGCAACAGGAGTACACCACCTTGTAAATATAAGTAGGTTATTTGTGATACTTTGTTCCGATCGGACTGATCGACCATCATCTGTTCGAACTCCGGTTCGGACATCGAAAGATATTTACTCACTGTCCGGCGGTTGAGGACTAACTCTGCGCTTATTCTGCCTGATTAGAAAATCCCTCTCTGTAGAGGCGGTGAATCTCGAAATAAACCATAAATTTGTTCAAATACACGTTCTTAAAATGCTAGTTTTGGTACACTAGCAAAATAGTTCAGAATCCCTTAGGGCATGCCCCTAAGGGATCATTGGTGGTGCATTCTTGTTGCCAAATATGGTGCATTTGTAATTACCGATTACAACTTTTTCTGTTATTTGCTCATTTTATTCAAATTAAAGAATAATTATCTTATTTTCTGTTTAATTATTCGTTAATTTGCACTTAAATTTCAAATATTATCCAATGATTGTAGAATTTAGTGTCAAAAACTTTAGGTCAATTTACGACTTACAGACAGTTAGTTTTGTCGCAACGAATTTGAAGAGTTCAAAGGAAAATGAATCTGTGGATTTGAATAATATAGTTTCTGACAATGGTATGAAATTACTAAAGACCATAGGTATTTACGGTGCAAACGCAAGTGGAAAAAGTAACATCATTAAAGCTCTTGAGTTTTTTTGTAATGCAATTTCTGATTTGCCAAGTCCCGAATCAAGACTTTCTAAATTGTCACAACCGTTTTTATATCAAAAAGACTTGGGAGATACAGAGTCTTTCTTTCAGATTGTACTATTTGTTGAGGATAAAAAATATAGATACGGATTTACCGTAAAAAAAAATCCAGAGGCCATTAAAAATCCTAATGCCAGTAGAGAAATTATTACAAGTGAATGGTTATTTGGTCCAAAAAATATAAACCAAGGAAAATATTTTTCACGGAAAAATTTAGAAGTTGACAAAGCAAGTTTGCCAAGCAATGAAAATATTGCACCATTAGAATACGAACATACGTTATTTCTAACTCACGCAGCTTCTTATAATAAGGATATTTGTGCAAAAGTGCGACAAGCCATAAGTGGTTATATTACGTCTAAGTTTAGTGCAAGTGAAGACTTTTATCGTTTTCATTCTATTAGACAGATTGACAATTCAGAATCAAAACCAAGATTTTTAGAATTCTTGAGATCATTTGGATTGAATTATAGTGATATTTACTTCAAAAAAGATGAAGATACTTCATCAAGCAACCGATTTCCATTGGAGAAATTATTTTTAACCAAATCAGCATGCTATGAAGAAAGTGTCAATGTCACATTAAATATGCAGGAGAATGAATCTGACGGTACTAAAAAGCTCTTTGATATAGCAGGACTGTTACTACATGCATTCAACATCAAAGTTAGTGGATTGATAATTTTAGATGAAATAGATAGCAATTTTCATCCTTCGCTCCTAATTAGGTTGATTAGTTTGTTTAATGACCCTGAAGTAAATAATTCTAACGTTCAATTATTGTTCACTAGCCATGACACAAATCTAATGAATCCTTCTTTAATGCGAAGAGACCAATTTTACTTTGCAGAAAAAGATCAAAATGAAGGAACAAAATTCTATTCTTTGGCTGAATTAAAAGGGATTAGAAATGATGCTGATTTTGCAAAACAATACTTAGCTGGATTCTATGGTGGAGTACCTATTCTTTCTGAATTCTTAAATGATAAAAAATTAGATAATGTTGGAACCTTGGGAAGTTAAAATAGATGATAGCCGCGAGGAAGATTCCAAAAAAGTCTTTATCATTTTTTGCGAAGATGGGGCTGTAGAGCCAGCTTATTTTGAAACATTCAAGCGGAAAGATGTCCACGTGTCTGCGTTTGGCAACAAGAAACAACATCACGCCCAAGTTGACTTTGCAACTGAATATTTCAGAAAAGGTGGTTTACTTGAAGTCATTGAAGTCAACGGAGTTATTCAAGAAATTTTAAATCTTGATGATGGTGCTCAAGCTTGGTGTGTGTATGACCGTGATAAGGAACCAAATGACGGGAAAGATACTGCCTTTAATGATTCTATAGTTACCGCAAATTCTAAGGGAATTAAAACCGCTTGGAGTAATGATAATTTTGAATTATGGCTTTTACTCCATTTTGAAGATGTTGATATTCAAAATCATGAATATTTGAGCAGGAAAAAGTATTACGAGCGTTTAACTGAAATTTTAAAACAAAGTTTTCCGCACGAAGCAAAATTTCAAAACCAGAGATTTGATTATTACACAACAATGAAATCAAAGGAGAATTTTATTAGATACACATATCAACTAATGAAAGGAAGTATTGATGTTGCGGTTCAAAGAGCTGAAAAGTTAGAAGCCATTCATTTAACCAATCCACCAAAGGCTATTCATTTACATTGTCCTTGTACAAAAGTACATTGGTTGGTCAAAGAGTTGAGAAGTTAGTTTTGCCTACCAAAGGTGTTAACAGCAGTAGAAATATCTGTTAAGGTTCGTGTATTTGGTAAAAAAATGATACTCCCTACATCCCTTCCCCCATAAACGAAAAGGACCTACGAATTACCGTAAGTCCTTTATTTTTTGTAGCGCGAGGGAGACTTGAACTCCCGACCTCAGGATTATGAATCCTGCGCTCTAACCGGCTGAGCTATCGCGCCATGAAGCGTAAAGATAAGGTATTCATTTTAAAATACCCTATCTTAGGCTTCAAATAATTATTCTTCTGTTGAAGTACCTTGGTTTAATTGCTCTTTAAGTTGAGCAAGACCTTCCAATTCACCCATGGTAGATTTTTCAACGGTGCTTTGCTGCTTTTTAACAGCTTGGCGCGTTTTATCTTTTTCAACTACCTTTTCTTTCTTCACTGACTCTTCAGCCTCTTTCTTTATATCCTCGATATAACGTAAATGAGATACTAAGATTCTCTTGTCATCGCGATTGAATTCAATCACTTTAACTGTTAAAGTTTCTTCTGGTTCTGCAAGAGAATTGTCCTCTTTACGGATATGTTTTATCGGTGCGAAAGCTTCTAAACCGTAAGGTAACTGAACGATAGCTCCACGATCATCACGACGTAAAATAGTTGCTTCATGGTATGAACCCACTGGGAAGACATTTTCGAAAGTATCCCAAGGATTCTCTTCTAACTGCTTATGTCCTAATGAAAGTTTGCGACTTTCTGCATCGACGTCCAATATTTGCACATCAATTTTATCTCCAACCTTTGTGAATTCAGATGGGTGGCCGAAACGTTTTGTCCAGGAAAGATCAGAAATGTGAACCATTCCTCCAATGCCTTCTTGTAACTCAACGAATACACCATAAGGAGTAAGATTTTTAACTTCTCCAGAATGGCGGCTGCCTACTGGGAAAGTTTTAGCGATTTCACTCCATGGATCAGAACTTAACTGCTTAAGAGATAATGACATTCTACGGTCATCCTGATCTATAGTAACGACTTTTGCCTCATATTCCTGACCTAATCTGAAGTATTCGCGCGCATTAACTGGCTGGTTACTCCAGCTCACTTCTGAAACGTGAATTAAACCTTCAACACCTGGCTGCAATTCAAGGAAAGCACCATAATCTTCAATATTTACAATCTTTCCTTTAACCGTAGATCCTTCTGTGATACCAGCGGCAAGAACTTCCCATGGATGTGGTTGTAATTGCTTAAGACCTAATGAAATACGTCTCTTATTCTCATCAAAATCAAGAACGGCTACACTTATTTTCTGGTTCAGGCTCAACACCTCCATTGGGTGATTGATACGACCCCATGAAATATCAGTGATATATAGTAAACCATCTACGCCACCTAAGTCAAGGAATGCACCGAAGTCTGTGATATTTTTAACAACACCTTCTAACACCTGACCTTTTTCAAGGCTACCGATGATGTGTTCGCGCTGTTCAGCCAGATCACTTTCGATAAGCGCTTTATGAGAAACGACAGCATTTTTAATGGTTTCATTGATTTTAACCACCTTGAACTCCATCGTCTTACCAACATACTGATCGTAATCGACGATAGGTTTGATATCAATTTGAGAACCAGGTAGGAAAGTCTCCAATCCACTGCAATCTACAATTAAACCACCTTTCGTCTTGCTAATAACGGTACCTTTAATAATAGTACCATTTTCAAAGGAATCAACAATACTTTCCCAAGATCTTAACAATTTAGCCTTTCTGCGAGAAAGTACTAATTGTCCGCGACCATCTTCCTGTTGTTCAACATAAACATCCACATAGTCGCCAACGGCTAAACCAGGAATGTCTCTGAATTCTGATAATGGAATTAATCCGTCAGATTTGTAGTTAATATCAAGTACAACATCACCACCATTAATAGAAGTTACGAAACCTTTCACGATTTCATTTTCCAAAACGGCATTCATAGTAGAAGCATATTGCTCTCTAAAAGAAACAGCTTCTTCGTCAGAGTAATTAATTCCCCCTTTATTTGTAATATTCCAATTGAAATCATCATGTGCGGTACCTACGGTCTCTTGACCAGCAAGTAAAACTTCCATTTCAACTTCCTCTTCTTCCTCCACCACTTCTACTGGCTCAGCAGCCTTTACAACAACTTCCTCGATAGTAGCTGACTGCTCTTCAATAGCGCCATTCAACTCTTCTGGTGTAGTTATTTCGTCTTTTTCTTCAGACATTTTTTTTGTTTTAATATCTACGAAAGGTAGATTTTGGTTAAAAAATTAAATTGCGGGGCAAAGATATAAATTATTTCCAAATCGACCTATTTTTTGTATTACTTTATTAGATTTGTTAAAAATGATTCCTATTAAACTCTATATTCTTGAAGCTATGTTAAAAAAAATCATTATTCCACTATTTTTCGCCTCATTATTCTCTGGTGTTGGCTTAATCGGACAAATCAAGAAATTTTCATTTTCCGAAAAAACTACGATGCAGATTCAAGGTACCTCTACCCTGCATGATTGGACCTGTAATGTTACTAAAGTAGATGGCGTCATTGAAATGGACAATAAAGTTTTGAGTAAAGGAGTTTGGACTCAAAACAGTAAAATAAAAACACTAAAAGTTTCCGTTCCGGTAGAAAGCATAAAAAGTCCCCGTGGTGCGGCTATGGAAAAAAAGTTATATAATGCCTTGAAATATGAAAAACACCCTTCAATTATTTTTACGCTGAATAATCTAAAAACTATACCCTCCACATCGGGTTCAGGTCAATTAGAATCTAGTGGAACGTTGAATGTTGCTGGGGTTGAAAAACCTATATCTCTATCCGTTAATGCTTCTTTTTCGGCCGACAAAAGTTTATCTTTCACCGGTTCTTATACCTTAAACATGAAAGATTATGCTATTGAGCCACCCTCGGCGATGTTCGGACAGATTGTTTCTGGTGAGAAAGTAACCATTTCCTTTAATGTCCAGGTTAAATAAATCAGTATGAAAATATTTTCAATCGTTTTCTTCCTTTTCGGAAGTATTATGTCAGGATGGGCGCAAGCGGTTCAAACGGTCGCTATTCCAGGTTCATCTGTTTCATTTAATATGATTTCAGTTCCGTCGGGTTCCTTTCTTATGGGAAGCCCCGCCACAGAATTACTTAGAAATGCAGATGAAGGCCCTCAGGTAAAAGTAAAATTAGATGGCTTTTCTATAGCTGAAACGGAGGTAACCTGGGATTTATATGAATTATTTACAGATAAGGAAAAAAGAGCTGCCCTTATTTATTCAAGCGAGCTGGTTAAAGGAAATGCTGATGCGGTGATTAAGCCCAGTACCCCTTATTTAGACCCCAGTTATGGTATGGGGAAGTATAGTTTTCCCGCAACCAGTATGACGCAATATGCCGCATTATCCTTTTGTAAATGGTTGAGTGAGCTTACTGGCGAATTTTACAGACTCCCCACTGAAGCTGAATGGGAATATGCCTGCAAGGCCGGCACAAATACAGCCTATTCATTTGGTGATGACCCCGCTTTATTAGACCAATATGCCTGGAGTTTTAATAATAGCGAAGATAAATATCATCCTGTTAAATCAAAAAAACCTAATCCCTGGGGTTTATACGATATGCATGGTAATGTAATGGAATGGACGCTCGACCAATATCAGGCGGACTACTATGCTACTTTGGGTGATGCGACAGCTAGTCCATGGCGTCGCCCCGATAAATTACTCCCCAGGACAGCCAGAGGGGGCTCATGGGATGAAAATCCACAGGTTCTTCGCTCTTCAGCAAGAACCTCCTCCAACCCTTCCTGGCAAAGAAGAGACCCTCAAATTCCCAAAAGTTTCTGGTGGTGCTCTGATGCTCCCTTCATAGGTATCAGACTGGTGAAACCAACGATTCAACCTACTAAGGAAGAACAGGAAGAATTTTGGTCTCTTGTATTAGATGAAGGTTAATTAATTATTTTGTTTTAATTAATTTTACTATTTTTAGAAAAGAAAAAATTTTATTTGTTAATTACTTAAAATCCTAAATAATGTCTTCATCAGATTCTTTTGACAAACCTGGCGTAAATCGTCGGGACTTTTTAAAGGATGCCTCCCTTGCTACCGGTGGTCTTATGCTCGCGTCGCTTCCTTTTGATCTTCGTGCACTATCTGGCCAACCCGCTACCACGTTAAAAATTGCCTTGGTAGGTTGTGGTGGCAGAGGTTCCGGTGCTATTGTTCAAGCGCTTATCGCCGATCCCAATACTAAATTGGTAGCTATGGCTGATGCTTTCAGAGATCGGGTTGATAGTTGCTACAGTTATATTACTTCCAATAAAGTGGAAGAATCAGAGGGCGCTACCAGTGCCTTGAAAACACAGATTGACGTACCGGAATCTAATAAATTTTCGGGTTTCGATGCCTACAAAAAGGCCATCGATCTTGCAGATGTCGTTATTCTTACCAGCCCTCCAGGATTTAGGCCCGATCATTTAGAATATGCTATCAATAGCAATAAACATATTTTTTGCGAAAAACCACTGGCCACTGATGCCACAGGTATCCGTAAAGTAATGGGCTTACTTGAGCTTAGCAAACAGAAAAAGCTGAACGTAGTCGTTGGTCTTCAACGTCATTATGAAAAAGTTTACCGCGAGATAATGACTCGTATTCATGCAGGTGAAATTGGTGATGTTACCAGTGGACAGGTGTATTGGAACGGATCAGGTGTTTGGGTGAAAGATCGTTTGCCGGGTATGACGGAAATGACTTATCAAATGCGTAACTGGTACTATTTTAATTGGCTTTGTGGCGACCATATTGTAGAACAACACATCCATAATATTGATGTTTTCAACTGGGCTAAAAAGGATTATCCGGTTAAAGCGCAAGGAATGGGCGGACGCCAGGTAAGAACAGGCAAAGAATTCGGTGAAATTTATGACCACCACTACGTGGAATACACTTATGCCGACGGATCTGTTCTTAACAGTCAGTGCCGTCACATTAAGGGTTGTGCCGATAAGGTGTCAGAACAAATCATTGGTTCAAAAGGCCGTGCTGAAAGTAATGGTACCATGACGGATTTGAAAGGAAATGTGATTTTTAAACATAATAGAAAAGGAGATCCAAATCCTTACCAACAAGAGCATGTGGAGCTTTTTGCCTCCATCAGAAAAGGTGAGGTCATTAATGATCTCGAAAATGGAGCTAAATCTACCATGACAGCTATCCTGGGTAGAATGGCCACCTACTCTGGTCAGGTTATTTCCTGGGAACAAGCCATTAATTCAAAGGAAAATCTCTTCCCGGAATCATTGGACTGGAATGCCAATCCTAAGTCTTTACCTGACGCATCAGGTCATTATAAAATAGCTATGCCAGGCGTTTATAAAATTTAAACTTTAAGCGCTTACATAACTTCAAAACCCTCTTATCTCTCGTTGAGAAAGAGGGTTTTGTTTTTTTACCTAATGCCAGTTAGCTTTAAAAAAGTTATCGTCCCGTTTACATAAAACCCTGATACTTTTTCTCCAACGCAGTACTTTACGTATTTCATCAAAATCCATTATGCTAAATGCCGTTCCTAATGCATCGGTAATCAAGCCATTGGGACCTTCCACTAAGCAAGTTGCACCATTTGTTAAAGGCTTACCCGTTATTGGATTTAACAAATGAGAATATCGTTTCCCCTCCCATTCCAGATATTGTTGATTATCCCCTGACACAGATTGCGATTTATTTTCAATATAACGTTTCGCTCCATCTGAAAAAAAGATAGTATCAGCTGCAACGGACCAACCCTTTTTGGTGGGAGGCGCTTTACCCACTGTTATCGAACTACCTGCGGAAATCATCCCTTTGTTAACACCTTGCATTTTTAGTGTTTTTAATGCCTCATCTACAGCATATCCCTTTCCAATACCCCCAAAATCGAGTTTAACTCCCTTTTTCAAGAACTTAAACTGATATTGTTTACCCTTTTTCCTTAGGGCAATATATTGAATACCAGAATAATCTTTAGCCGCTGTTTGCATCGAATCAGCTGGAAATTCATTTCGTCGTCGGGCGCGGCGCCAAAGGTGGGTCAAACTACCTATGGACGGGTCAAAATATTGACCCGATATTTTGCTCCATTGAATACTTTTCTTTAGCACAAATCCGAGTTCCTTTGAAACACTTTCCCACTGCAATGGCTGTCTGACGTTTAATTGATAAACTTCAGCCTTTTCTTTATAATCACTTAAAATGTAATCAATAAACTGGATGCGGTCAAATACTTTTTCAGCAATTAAGTGCGCATTTACCTCTTTATGAGCATAAAAAGATACATAATATATAGTGCCCATGGCCGGTCTGCTAAAACTATAAAGGCTGTCCGACTGACCGTTTAAAAGAAAAACTATGTTAATAAGCACAACAGAAACTATCCATTTATGATTCCTCATTTTCAATAGTCTTGCTTTACTACCCGCTTTGAAAAACTACCTTGCTTATACAATACGCGAACAATGTACATTCCTGAAGGAAAATGAGCAGTATCAACAGAAAAATGATTCTGTTCCTCCAGATAAAGTTGTGAAAACAACAATCTACCCTCTATACTATAAATACTAATAGTGACATCCTGTAATTTTTCCGAAATATGAATGTTCACTCTATCATCGACCGGATTAGGTTCGACGGCTATCTGCCATTTGAAGATGGAGCCTAAATCATTGAGATTTAATTTAAATTTCCTGATATCACTTGCACTTTCACCACAATCATTTTTGGATTTCACCTGCCAGTAATATGACCCTCCTTCCAAATCTTGAGAAAATTTATAGAAATTCATGTTCCTTTCTCCAGCAAAGATAAGCTCATTAAAGTCTATACTTTTTGAGACCCTAAGTAAATAGTTATCTGTTAATGAGGTATTTGTCCATGACAACTGCGGGCGTTCAACCAATAAAACCTCATTATCATCAGGAGAAAGTAAACTTGGTTTAGGTGGTAAACCTTTCAGCTGAAAGTTGAAATTTGTTTCCTTACTATTTTTAACATCTGAGACTACAATTTTTACGTTATACGATCCAGATTTTAAACTATCCAGCACCGCTGATGCCTTTAAATTTATTACATTGGCCACTGCATCACCGTCAATAAATTTCCAGGTTGGAACGGGCGGAGAAATGGCATAAGTTATTTTTACCGGACGAATGAAACCACTGCCTATTTTTAGTCCTGCTTTTAAATCTGAGGGTAGGCAAAGCACATTATTTAAATCGACAATTTGTAAACCCAAATCTAAAGGGGTGAAAAATCTACCAAAGGTATAATCTGGGGATTGCCCGCACTCGTTTCTAGCTCTGATACGGTAATAGTAGGTTTTATCAAAATCCAATCCTTTAATAACCAACTGAGAATCGAGGGTAACCCATCGTGAAATAAATTGGCTGAAAAGGGAATCCGACGCAATATCAACCTGATAATCAAAAATACCTGCCAGATTAAACCAACTCAATGTAGGTTCAACCCCCTGGTCTGACCCTGGATTTTTAACGACGACTTTATCGGGTGTTTTATTTAGCACAAGTTGTAGCTCTGTAAATACGGTATCTTCTCCCGAAATACCTCTAATTTTTATTTTACTTTCTGTAGCACCAACCATCTGTTTTGATGAAATAAAGAGGGTTGCAGCATTACCGGGAAGAACCGTTACTGGATTGAAAGAATAAGCTATCGCAGATGTTGAACCTACCAGATCAAACGTAATGGGCGCTGAAAAAGCTGATCCGGTAAAAATCTGAACACTGGCACTATTTGGGGTACAAATATTAACTTTAGTAACGCTCGCTGCTAATCCTTTTTTACAAAGTATTCCATTTCTGCCCATAATACTTGTTATTCCACGATTTTCAGGATCAAGCCATTCACTTAATCTGTTCATGGGGCTACCACCGCCAATCCATGAACTATGAAACCAGCCAAAAGCATCAAAGGAGTTATTAGAACAACTGGCAGAACCTCCATGTAATTGCCCTACAATTTGTTGGTTTTTATTGACTAAAGGACCTCCGGAAGAACCGTCCTCCGTGGTACCCACATCCCATCTGGGAATAATAAGATGATTTCCAAAAGATACTTCAGAAGCTAGTTGCCCCCACTGACCTCTATACGTTTTTCGATAGGCAATAGAAATTCTTTTTTCCTGGGTATTAGGATGATGCACACAAACAAGGGTATCTTCAGGTAAAACCGATGTAGCATTCCAACCGGCATAATATGGATTAGCTGCATCGGTAACAGGGTCATCCAATTCTAATAAAATGAAATCAGTAGGTGAAAATCCGGCACGAAAAATAGCACCCGTATTGAATAACGTTTTTGATCCGTCTCCGTTAGCTCCATTCGCCTGAGACAACATAGGCCTGCAAACTGAATGTTGATAATTCCAATAAACAACCACAGAGGGTGCATTGGAGGAGGTGACATCGCAGTGAAATGCACTTAAAAAATAAGGTTTACAGTCATTTCTCCCATTATTAACCAGCGATCCGGAACAAAAATTTCGACCATTAATGGTGTACATACCCACCGACCTCATCACTTCCCTATAATTATCAACTAACTTCCAACCCTCTCTTGACCCGCAAGCCACATCGAGGTGACAACTGCCCGATAACATAGAAAAAATGCCTTGAAAATCGTGATTTACCTTTTCCACGGTCATTTTTAACCATTTTTTCTCGACAGAGGGTAGTGAAACCTCTAAAACCACCTCATCACCTAGAATAGCGGGAGTCCACATTTGACCGTGTAATTCATTATCGTTATAGGTAAACGGCCCCTCTACCTGATCCATAGAAAGGTTATATATCCATAATCTTGCGTTGGGGGGAAGATAGAAATCGGATATGCCTAAATTCAGGGATAATGCGCCCGCCGATTGAATACGCAGCCTCCATATTTCGTTCAGACCATCTTTTGAGGTCGTCCATTCACCGTGCGTAGAGGGCTTAAGAGATGAATTTCTGGTAATAGCAAAAGAAGGATTTAGGCCCTTCTTTCGTTTTTCTAATTCTTCTGCAAGTAATTTTTGATTATCTACTTTTGGAAATCTGACGGGTTTAACGGTTTCAAGTGCCAATTTCCCTAAAGGCATGGTTTTTTCAGGTAGTTTTTGAGCTAACAATAAACCACCTGAAAAAACAGCCAAGAAGAGAAAGCCACATTTTTTAGAACCTAAAAAATAAAGCATTACTGAATAAAAATTTCCCATTATCCCAGAAATCCCTGAAAAGCAGATTATCAACATAATAAACCATACTGCCCTGCCCTACTGACTCGGCACCTATAACCAAAGATTCTTTAAATTTTTCTATAGCCTTATAGCCTACATAGCCACTTGGTTTGAACGACTTATCTGTAATACCTATGTTAAAGGAATTTTCACCACTCAGTTTAAACGTAGCATTCGTTGTCTTCAATGAAAAATAAGCATCTGACTGTCCGTAAGCTAAAGGGTGCGAATTATCTAATTTTACTTTAAAGATAGCTCCCGGAGTGCCTTCGCTTAATTCCCTGCGATCATCTCCTGTATAATCAGACAATACTATATTTTTACCCGTTGATTTTGAAGCATCCTCCTCATTATTTTTCAGTGCAAATCCCGATTTACCACTTACGAGGGACAAGGCATCACCCAGAATAATTAATCTTCCCCCTTTTCTTACCCAAGTGGTGAAAGAACTTAGCATATTATCTGAAAATCGGAAATAACCCTCGGGAACAATGATAACATTATAAGTATCTAAGTTATATCTGTCCATTCTTGCGGCATCCAAAATAGCCACAGACATATTCAATTCCTGTTCTAAATAGAACCAAAGATGCCCCAGATCATTAGTATTAGCCTGTTCACCCCCTAAAACAGCTACATTGGGCGATTTAAGTAACTGAAAATTACTGGAACCCAGATCACTTCCTGCGTTGGCAAAGCCCGTGGCAACAGAGGTTACTTTGATTTTATTTTCACTGGCCGTAGCAGAAATTATATCTGCTAAATTTGATATTTTAGGATTATCTCCTCTGGTTATCACTAAAGTGCCCCTATCATAAGACTGATCTTCAACCAAAAAAGGTTCATTGGCCACTCTTACCTGAATCCCCTTTTTAAGGACCTTAGTTAGAAATACCGCTTGCTCCAAGGATTCCCATTTCACTAAATAGGCATAATTACTTTTTGTGTTGAGTGCAGCGGGTTTATCGAAAACAAAACCTTTTACCTCCGGCTCGATACAGGATTGAGTGGCAAACCCAGGAAGTCCATAAGCATAAATAAGAGACCAGGCCGTGATATCGTAAGTATTTGAATCTTGAACCTCCACTTCCGGGTCGAGTAAAATTTGCGCCATCATACCTCTAGGTTGACAAGCATTGATCATCAAATCTCCCGATTCTATTTCGAGAGAAGTATTTTTACCAGTTTCATATTGATAAGCCGACACATTCATTTTCTTTGAAGCAGTGCCGTAACTGATGCCATTTTTATCGAGCAAAGCACAGAATCTTTTTAACCGATCTGGGACGGCCGACTTTTTTATTACATAAGTTTTATACATCCCTGTAGGATTCTCCAACGATTTTTTAAAGAAAGCGGCGAATTCTGCATTTAATCTGGCGGCATTGTTTGCGGCCATTTCAACGGTAGAAAGAGCGGTTGTTTTATGGTGGGCTATTCGATCAGACAATCTCAACGTATCGCCATTTGGCAGAAGGATAGCTAAACCTGCCCCAATGCCTCCTTGCTCGTAAGTCATTCCAATGGCCCCGTTATAGGTTGGATAAGTATCGCCATAACTTGGATATAGTAAGTCAAAAACTTCTCTGGTAAAATAAAGCCATCCATTTGCATCGAAGTACCTGGCGTGATTTTTACCAATTTGAAATTGAAAATCTTTTTGCCATTTTGTCACATAACTATGATATGGATTAGCTGCCGGAGCGAAATAATAAGGACTGGAATAGCCTTGTTCGTGAAAATCGGCATGAATTTGTGGCATCCAACTCAAATATTGTACGGCGCGCTGTTGCGTTTCCACTTGTGTTTGCCAGGCCCAATCTCTGTTAAGATCAAAATAATAATGATTTGGCCTGCCTCTCGGCCAGGGTTCCTGGTGTTCCCTACTTTCCGGCCGTACATCAGGTGTTTTACCAGCTATTTGTTTATACCAATGAGTATATCTGGAATATCCATCAGGATTCAAGCTCGGGTCTAATATAACCAGTGCATTTTTAAGTTGTTTCTTAATATTATCATCTGCGGCACTGGCCAATTCAAAAAGAGTAATCATGGCCGTTTCAGAACAAGATGCCTCATTTCCATGGACACCAAAACTTAGCCAGACAATGGAAAGGTCGTCCCATTTTGGATCTGTTTTCCCAGGGAGTAATCCCGCTCTTCTCTGATTATTAGTCCTGATTTGTTCTAAATTAGCCAGATTTTCAGGCGTTGAAATGAAAGTCAACAATAAGGGTCTATTCTCAGTAGAACGACCGTATTCAATCAGTTTCACCTGAGAACTATTGTCAGCCACGTGTTTGACATATTCAACCAGAGATTCATGCGGTGTAAACTCTTCTCCAAATCGATTAGAAAGGAAATTATTTGGCGATTTTAGTTGTGAGAAAAGCGAAGCATTTATCCCTAAAATAAAAAGAAAAGAGATAATACACTTCAGCATAAAAGGTCGAATAAATGACATAAAAACAATAATTAGGAAGATGAACTAATAGGACATTCTAATATAATATTAAAATACGGATTCCGCAATTTTTTTAATGGTATCCACATCACCCATAGTGTAATAATGTAAACAAGGAACTCCTGCAGCTTTAAGCTCCTGACTTTGCGCAACACACCATTCTATGCCCACCTGACGTTTTGCCTCCATCGTTTTTGCCGAAAGGAAAGCTGAAACCAAATCTTCCGGAAGATTAATATAGAAATGGCGGGGAATAGAACTGAGCTGATACATTTTCGTCATTGGCTTTAAACCCGGTACAATGGGAATATGAATACCAGCATTTCTGCAACTTTCTACGTATTCAAAATATTTTTTGTTATCGAAGAACATTTGAGTAACAATATAGTCTGCACCAGCCTCAACCTTCTGTTTTATAAAAGCGAGATCACTTTCCATATTTGGAGCCTCAAAATGTTTCTCCGGATAGCCGGCAATGCCAATACAAAAATCAGTTTTTTGTCCATTTTCAATATTTTCATCTAAATATCGACCATGATTCATATCATCTACTTGCTTAACCAAATCGAGCGCATAAGCATTTCCACCTGGTTCAGGTACAAATTTAGAGTCAAATTGCAGTGCATCACCTCGTAAGGCAAGGACATTATTTATTTCAAGAAAATTTAAATCAATGAGTGCATTTTCTGTATCCTCTCTGTTAAAACCACCACAAATAAGGTGTGGAACGGCATCAACATCATATCTATGCATTATGGCAGCACAGATACCCACCGTTCCGGGTCTTTTTCTTATGGCCGTTTTCTCGTAATAGCCCGAATCCTGCTTTTTATAAATATATTCCTCCCTGTGATATGTCACATCAATAAAAGGGGGCTTAAACTCCATCAATGGATCTAAAAGATTAAAAATATCTTGCATACCACTCCCTTTTAGTGGCGGTAGAACTTCAAAGGAGATCAGCGTATTATTGCCTGCATTTTTTAAATAATCAGTTACTTTCATAAATAAAATTGTCTAATAAAAAGGAATACCGAAACAGAATGAACCATTTAAAGGTATAAAAGTTAACAACATCTGCAAAGAAAAGTTAATTTGCGCCAAATTTCTTCAAAATTTATGAAAAGGATATTATTTCCCACTACGATTTCGAAAGGTAGAGCCTATCTGACGTTATTCATTCTAAGTTTGATTTGGGGGACGTCCTTCATATTAATAAAAAAAGGTCTGAGTGTTTTTCCTCCTGAACAAGTTGCCAGCTTGCGTATGGGGATGTCAGGATTAATATTTTTACCCTTTATGATATTACAGTTTAAAAAATTTGACTGGAGTAAGGTTCATTTGATTATTTTTGTTGGCCTGGCAAGTAGTACCATACCGGCATTTTTGTTTGCCAATGCACAAATGCATATTAGTTCATCCATGGCTGGTATATTGAATTCACTGACTCCGTTATTTACTTTATTTCTGGGTATTTTATTTTTCAATTTACCTTTTGCCTGGCTCAGAATATTTGGCGTAATACTGGGTCTTGCCGGCGCTTATTTATTGCTTACACAAGGGTCGATTTTCATCCCAGAAGGAGAAGTACGCTGGGGAATATTAGTAGTTATTGCCGCTTTATTATACGGTACCGGAACCAACGTAGTGGGTACAAAACTGAAAGGAATGCCAAGTTTTCAGATTAGCATTTACTCTTTTGGGTTAACTGGCGTGCCCCTTTTTGTTTATCTCATTGGATTCACCAATTTCACAGAAATTTTAAGTGTCCAACCGGGAGCATGGCAAGCGGTGGGTTACATTTTCTTTTTATCATTAGTAAGCACCGTATTAGCTTCTGTTATATTTTTCGAACTCATTCAGCAAACATCACCCCTTTTTGGCTCTATGGTAGCCTATATGATGCCATTAGTGGCTATGATGTGGGGATTTTTAGACGGAGAAATAATGGGTTGGTGGAATTTTGCCGGAATGTTTTTGATTTTATTCGGCGTTTATCTAAGTCGGAGTAGGTAAGTTTTTCTTGTTTTTATCACAAGCGCCATCACAATGTCCATAAAGATTTAAGGAATGATGCGCAATTTTAAAGTGAAGAAGTTCGCCCATCATCGTTTTTATTTGTTGAATTCTTGGGTCACAAAACTCAAGCACCTTACTACAATCCAGGCAGATTAAGTGATCATGTTGTTTGAAGCCAAAAGATTTTTCGTACTGAGCGAGATTTTTACCAAATTGATGACGCTTCACCAAATCGCAATGAACCAATAGTTCCAGGGTGTTATAGACCGTAGCTCTACTCACCCTATAACTTTGATTTTTCATGTGGATGTATAGCGCTTCGGCATCAAAATGATCCGTTCTATGGTAAATTTCCTCTAAAATAGCGAATCTTTCCGGTGTCTTCCGCTGATTCTGTTGTTCCAGAAACGCGGTAAATATTCTTTTTACCTCTGTAAAAACTTCATTCGTAGTTTTTGTCTCAACCATAACCTTTGTATTATTTAGCAAAATTAATCAATCTAGCCTAACCACCGAAGAAATATTATCGAGCGCCTGTAAAGATTTAATAACCATGTGAAGCTGATCCGTATTTTTAATTATTATTTTTAACCTGCACTCAAAGTAACCCTCGTCGCCTTCAATGGCCATAGAGCGAATATTCAGGCCTAATTGTGAAGAAATCTGGTGAGAAAGCTGTTCGATTACACCTGGGCCACTATCTACGCCTATTATTTTAATTTCTGTAATAAAATTCACCTCGGCATTAGATTGCTGCCATGAAGCGGACAAAATTCTATAACCATAATTCACCATTAAATGCGCGGCATTAGGGCAGGAACTTCTATGAATTTTTAGTCCGACATTATGAGTTAGAAAAGCAAAAATATCATCGCCGGGAAGTGGATTACAACAATTTGCCAGGCTATATTCATATTGTTCTGCTGATTCACCGTTTACCAATAGCTTTGGTTTCTCAGAGGGTTTAACAGATATTTTCTTTTCCGTGCTATGTTTATCTAACTCTGGAAAAACAAAAGGGACTGAAATTTCCTTTAATTTCCCGGCGTCAACGTGAAAACGCTTAAAAATATCTTGAATATCTCTGGTTTCAGTAGCTATATCGAAATAAAGATCAACGGACGATTTGTAATCGAATACCTTTAATATCAGTTCTAAAGATTCCTCAAATTCAACTTTCAGATTTTTTAACTTCCTCTCTAAATATTCCTTTCCTATTTCTCCTTTCCTTTTTCTTTCCTCCTTCATTGCAGACCTTATTTTGGCCTGCGCTTTACCCGTCGTGGTCATCTTCAACCAATCTTCCGAGGGTTTTTGATTTTTTGAGGTATGGACTTGTATCTGATCCCCATTTTTCAATATTTTACCAAAAGGAACCAACTTATTATTTACCCTTATTGATGTACAATGATACCCAATATCGGTATGTATATGGAAAGCAAAATCAAGCGCTGTAGAACCTGCCGGAAGCAACTGAACATCCCCTTTAGGTGTATAAATATAAACCTCTTCCTTAAACAGACTATTAGCTCGAAAATCTACTAAAAACTCAATAGCATTAGCAGAGGGATTTTCTATGGTTTCCCTTACAGAATCTAACCAACGCTCATAAACATCTGGCTGTGAAGATATTCCCTTGTATTTCCAATGTGCGGCATAGCCTTTTTCTGAAATTTCATCCATTCGTTCAGTTCGAATCTGGACCTCAACAAAGCGGCCATTCGGGCCAATCACCGTAGTGTGCAATGACTCATAACCATTTGATTTCGGTGTGGTAATCCAATCTTTTAATCTATCTGCGATAGGCGTATGGACATCTGTTACCACAGAATAAGCTTGCCAACAACTTATGCGTTCTTTTTCTGCGGGCACATCGATGATGATTCGTACGGCGAATAAATCATAAACCTCTTCAAATTCTACCTTTTTAGTCCTTATTTTATTCCAAATAGAATAGATGGATTTAGGCCGACCAAAAATTCGATAAGCAAAACCAAGTTCATTTAGCTTTTCCTTTAATGGGGCAATAAATTTATTGATATAATTTTCTCTGTCTTTTTTTGTCTCATTCAGCTTTTTAGCAATATTCTGATAGACCTCAGAATCTGTTATTTTCATACAAAGGTCTAAAAACTCTGTTTTAAAGTTATATAACCCTAATCTATGAGCCAACGGAGCATATATATAACTTGTTTCTGCAGCTATTTTCAATTGTTTATGACGTTCCATAAACCCAAGGGTTCGCATATTATGTAGGCGATCTGCCATTTTAATAAGCACTACTCTGACATCATCAATCAAAGTAGAAAGCACTTTTTTGAAATTTTCCGCCTGGTGACTTTCTGAATTATACGCAGCATCAAGCTTTGTTAGGCCATCTACGATTTTAGCTACACGAACCCCAAATTTATTTTCGACATCAGATAAAGTAATTTCTGTATCCTCTACAACGTCGTGTAGAAGGGCACAAATGATGCCCGTTGGACCTAAGCCGATTTCCTCGGCACAAATTCTTGCTACGGCTATAGGATGTAAAATATATGGATCGCCAGATTTTCTTCTTTGATTAGCATGGGCCTTTAGGGCAATTTCATAAGCTTCTCTGATATCTTTCCGATCTTTTTCGTCCATAGAAACTCTAATAGATTGAATCAGCCCCTCGTAAGCTGTTTCAACTACTTTACGTTCATCCTGCACACCAACCAAAAATGTTTCCATACTCTTTTAACAAAAATAATTTTAATTAACAATTAGGTAACGTCTAAAATACTCACTTTGTCCCATTTAACCATCATTTTATTCTTCTAAAAAAAAATTATGACTAAGATTCAAATTATATTTTTTATTGACTATAAAATAACTTATATTTGCGGTCAAATTATTTAAAAGCTGTATAACAGCTATTTTTATTGATTGTACGCGGGTGTGGCGAAATTGGTAGACGTGCCAGACTTAGGATCTGGTGCCGCGAGGCGTGGGGGTTCGAGTCCCTTCACCCGTACAAATGTTATATTTGCAGTTATCCTTCTTGGGTAACTGCAAAATTTTTTTAGTCTTACCCATTTCATTAAATTAAATAATTCAGCCTTATGCCAACTGTCGTCAGAGAAAATGTGGATGAATTGAGTGCCGTTCTTACTGTTAAGCTTGCAACAGATGATTATCTTCCTAAGTTAAACGCCGAGCTAAAAAAGTATGCCCAAAAAGCTCAAATCAAGGGCTTTAGGAAAGGAAAAACCCCTGAGAGCTACGTAAAAAAGTTGTATGGTCAGTCTGTACTTCTTGATATTGTTAATAATGAAGTAAAAGAAGGTCTGTCAAACTATATAAGGGATGAAAAACTTCTCTTGTTTGGTGAGCCACTTATAAACGAAAAACAAGTTATTTATGACTTCGATGTTTTTCATTTAGAACCCATGGATTTCCTTTTTGATGTCGGCCTTTATCCTGAAGTCAAATTATTGGGTCTTGACAAAGAAACTACCTATGATTACTTTGTTCAGGAAGTGGCAGGTGATAAAGTGGAGGAAGCCTATCAGAATTTGTTAAAAGATTTAGGGGAACCCTCTCCTATTGAAAGTGAATTTACAGAGGGAGATCTGCTAACCTGTGATTTTACCGAACTCATCGACGGCGAGGAAAAAGCCGATTCTCTTAAAGTAAATAACATTATCAGCTTTGATGATGCAAGCGAAGATATAAAAGATCAACTCAAAAAACTTTCGGTAGGAGATTCTTTTACCGTAAATAAAGTTACTGATCTTGATGCCAGATTGGAGGAAAAGTTATTTAGAAAACATATTCTTAAATTAGACGATAGCGACGACAGTACTTTTTCAGATAAGTTTAGCTTAAAAATACTCGAAGCTAAAAGAATCCTGCCGGCCACAGAAGATGAAGCATTTTTCCAAAAAGCATTTGGTACAAATAATGTAACGAATAGTACTGAAGGAAAAGAGGTTATAAGAAAACATCTTGGTAATGAGACATTAAGCTATTCTAATGGCCTTCTATTCAGAGATATTCAGGAAAAACTCATGACCTCACATGAAATCCAGTTGCCGGAATCCTTTATCAAAAGGTATCTACTTGAATCTGACAAGAATTTAACGGCTGAAAAACTGGATATTGAATTTCCAAATGTTATTTCGTCTATCAAATGGAGCTACTTAAAATCGCTGTTATTGGGCGCGCTGAACGTTCAGGTAACTAAGGAAATGGTTCAAAGCCACCTATCTAATAAAATTAGAGGTTATTTTGGACAGCAAGTAGCCGGAATGGAATCATTTATTCAAAATATGGTTGAGAAAATGATGGACGACGAAAAACAAGTTAATCAAGCTTATGATGAATTGGAAAATTCTATGATGATGTTCAAAATTCAAGAGGCTGTTACTCTTAATGAAATAGTTCTGACAAAAGAGGCTTTTGAAGAAAAGACAAAAATATTTAATAAGCAAGAAAGTCTTGAAGGTGAAAACAGTGAAGAGGAAATAGTGGCAGAATAATTTTAATTAATTTATTCCTGAGTAATTAAAACCCTATTTTATTTTGGTTGTTTCTCTAGTAAATAAACTTAAACCATGATTCAAAAAGATGAGTTCCGTAAATACGCTGTTCAACATTTAGGAATGAGCGGCATGCACTTGGATAAATATGCACAAAAATCAGGATCTTTTATCCCTGATATCAGAGCGTTTACCCCCAATGTTATCGAGGAAAGATCGATGAATATCGTTGGTTTAGACGTATTCTCAAGGCTGATGATGGATAGGATTATTTTCCTTGGCCTGGCTATTGATGAATATGTGGCTAATGTAATTCAAGCTCAATTATTGTTTTTAGAATCTACAGATTCTAAAAGAGACGTTCAGATGTTTCTAAATAGTCCCGGTGGTTCTGTTATAGCTGGTTTGGGTATTTATGATACCATGCAGTATATTAGCCCCGACGTAGCAACTATCTGCACAGGTATGGCAGCATCAATGGGTGCCGTGCTTCTGGCCGCGGGTACCAAAGGGAAAAGATCTGGTCTTCCACATAGCCGTGTTATGATTCACCAACCATTAGGTGGCATGCAAGGTCAGGTATCTGATATGGAGATTTACTACACTTTAGTTAAAGAGCAGCAAAAATCATTATACGATATCCTTAGCAATCATACTGGTCAGACCTATGAGACTATTGAAAAGGACTGTGACAGAGATAATTGGATGACCTCTAAAGAGGCTGTAGCTTATGGATTATTAGACGAGGTCCTGGATAAAAGCAACAAAGAAAAAAAGAAAGAAGCTTAATTCTTCATTGAAATAAATGGCAAAAAATAAAACATCGTTCCACTGTTCATTTTGTGGAAAAGATAAGTCTGAGACACTTATGCTTATAGCGGGTATAAATGCCCATGTATGTGAAGTATGTGTTGAGCAAGCGCATGATATTGTTCAGGAAGAACTGTATGGTGGCATGAAAAATGGCGCGCGTACTAAAGGAGCGGGAAATTCTAATCTCTCTTCAGATAAGCAAGATTCTTCTGATAATCATATTCTTTCCCCTATGGAGATGAAATCGAAGTTGGACCAGTATATTATCGGTCAGGATGAAGCAAAAAAGTATCTTTCCGTTGCTGTATACAATCACTATAAAAGATTGCAACAACCAAAAGAAGATGATGTTGAAATTGAAAAATCAAATATTCTTTTAATTGGTCGCACGGGAACAGGGAAAACACTGTTAGCTAAAACCATTGCCCGAATGTTAAATGTTCCTTTCGCAATTGTTGATGCTACTGTTTTTACCGAAGCAGGTTATGTTGGTGAAGACGTGGAAAGTATTTTAAGCAGGTTACTTCAGGTTTGTGATTACAATGTGAGCGCAGCAGAAAGAGGTATTGTTTATATAGACGAAATAGACAAAATTGCCAGAAAAAGTGATAATCCTTCTATTACCCGTGATGTCTCTGGTGAAGGCGTACAACAGGCTTTACTAAAAATGCTTGAAGGTACCGATATAAATGTTCCCCCTCAAGGTGGCAGAAAGCATCCTGAGCAAAAAATGGTGAAGGTTAATTCTGAAAATATACTTTTTATTTGTGGTGGTGCTTTCGATGGTATTGAAAAACTTATTGCCAGACGAGTAAACACGCAGGTAATAGGCTTCAAAAAGGAAGGTGATAAATCTTTTGACAAGGAAAATTTATTACAATACGTTTCTCAGCAGGACATAAAATCATTTGGTCTTATTCCAGAGCTTATCGGCAGATTACCTGTTCTTACCTATCTGGATCCATTAGATCACGATGCCTTGGTTAGGATAATGACAGTACCTAAAAATTCTTTGGTAAAGCAATATCAAAAATTATTTAGTTACGAAGGAGTAGAATTGAATTTTTCTGCCGAGGTCATTTCTTTTATTGCCACAAAAGCTATGGAATTCAAGCTAGGTGCACGTGGTCTTCGTTCTATTTGTGAAGCTATTCTAACAGATGCTATGTTCGAATTACCCTCTCAAAAAGACAAGACAACTTTTGACCTGGATCTTTCCTACGCCATGGAAAAACTAAACAGATCTAAAATAGCTTCCCAACACGCGGCCTAGTGTTCAAATTATGGCATCTGATGTTAAAAGATATTTTGTAGAACTTTCGTACTTAGGTACTCACTACCACGGTTGGCAACGTCAACCAAATAAAATAAGTGTTCAAGAAACGGTTGAAAATGCATTTTCAACCGTTTTGCGTAACACTATAACCGTTTTTGGATGTGGTAGAACGGATACTGGGGTCCATGCCAGTCAATACTTCTGTCATTTTGATATAGAAAAAGAACTTCCCACTCATTTTTTACAAACTATCAATAGATTACTCCCTAAGGATATAGCCATTAAACAATTTATTCTTCAAGATGACTTATCCAGGCATGCGCGTTTCCAGGCTTGCCGTAGAACGTATGAATACCATATTACCTTTCAAAAAAATCCTTTCGTTCTTCACAATACCTGGAAATATGGTTTTGTCCTGAAACCTGACTTTTTACTGATGCAAAAAGCAGCGCTATTAATAGCTAAATACCACGATTTTACCCCATTTTGTAAAACAGGTCACAGTGCTCAAAGCATGATTTGCCAAATTTATGAAAGCACCTGGGTTTTCGATGAAGAAAAACAAACAGCTACCTATAAAATTTCTGCCAATCGCTTCCTAAGAGGTATGGTGCGATTAATTGTAGGGGCACTGATACAAGTTGGTATAAAAAAATTAAGCCTCGGGGAACTTGAATACGCCCTCGAAAATCAAAGTTTCATAAAACAAGGGTTATCAGTACCTGCCGAAGGATTGACGCTCACCGAAGTTAGGTATCCCTGGGAAAATGTATAATGTAATGCACTAAACTGAACCGTAGATTCCCCTTGTTGATAGGAATGCACCTGAAATAATTCTCTGTAAATAAATAACAAGAATCATTCATGTAAAATGTGAACCCAAATGTGAGAAGCGTTTGATTTTACACCAATGAATACTCTCGGTTTATTTAAATTTTTTAAATTCTTTTAGGCCAAAATAAAATCCAAATCCAAATAAAAGGGTAATAAAACCCGCAAAATATGGTATTATTTCAATCATTTTTCTGGTTGGTTATAAGTTTTAAATAGATACCAAAAGCTAAAATAGATGGCACCCAAATACCAATGAAAATGGCTGCATTTTCCTCCCCATTGAAATACAAGATTTCGGAAAAAATAAGGGAGCTAAAAGCAGAAATAAACAACAATATGTCAGTTATTGTAAATTTTTTTAAAGCGTCTTTAAGCATTTTTAAGATTTATTTTTAGTAATAATAATCATAATAATTTACAATTCCTATTTAGGTAGCTCAGTAAAGGTTACCTTTAACTTAGCTCCATACTTAGGGTGTCCGGCACCATATAATACTGATCTTGCGGCACGTTCACTTCTGGGGAAAACACGGATATAAATTTCGGGGGGTACTTTTCCATCTACCATCCTATTTAAATGCGTACTTAAATTGACTCTGTATTTACCCGGGCTTCCGTCTGCAGCGAATACAGGATTTCCGCCGACTAACTTGAAAACTTCCTCGCCAGCAACCAATACATCAGAGGTAACAACATAATTCCCTGCCGTATTTTTGTAGAACAAAATAATTTGCGAGGCTGGAGGAAAATAAGTAGTATTATCTTCTTTAAGTGCTTCAATGTTAAGCTCCAACTCAGCGAAATTGATTATTTTTCCTTTTAATTTCGTAATTTCCGGGATTCTTATAGCACCTAAAACACCAGCCATAGCCTGGGTATATATAGTAGAACCGTCAGCCGAAAAAGGTTTATCAAGCGTAGTTTTAAGCTTTGAAGTCGATAAATCGTGACTAAAAGAGGATAATTTAGCAGAATAGCCATTGGTCACATACTGAAATTGCCCCGGGCTAGTAGAACCATTATAATAAAAATATAAGCCAGCATAATTACTTTGAAGATTTATTCCCACTATAGACTTCGCATTATCAGCAGGCCTCAAAACAGCTCCCTTAAAAAGCTTAAAGAAATCGGCATCAGAAGTATAGTTTGTGCTATCAGCCTGAGCAAATGGCTTTAAAAAAGTAGCTTTACTAATAGGTATTCTAATCTGTGGAAACCTCAATGTATCAATGGTTCCCTGACGATAATCAAAAACCTGGGTGGACGCAAAAGTTGGCGTAACCGTAACAGTACCTATGGGTAATGCTTCTGTTGCAAAATTAGTATTTGAATTATAGGTATTGGTCCTATCCATCTGCTCTGCCAAAGGATAGATATTAAAGGTGATAGGCGCTGATAAATTTCCATAAAAAGCGGTGGTATCATAAGGCAACACCCAGACAATAGAATCAACCTCTTTATCTTTAAAATCATAAAAAAGTCCTTGTTGCGGTAATACCTGCATATAGATAGAGGCATCAGATTTACCAAAAATTGGATCATTCAACCGGCCACATAAATAGGCACTTGCCGCAGTGAATGGAGAATAAACTTCGACTAAATCACCCGACACCGTAGTTGACTGCACAAGTAAAGTATCTGAAAATCCAACTTTTGTGGTATCTTCCGATAGAAGATCCAAGCCAAATGAAGTAGAGTCATTACAAGCACCCAACAAAAGGGCAGCGATTGAAAAGAGGGCAAAATCCCTGAAATATTTCATAATACTAATCTTAATACAATTCATTAATAGGAAAAAAGAGGTTAAAAAGATACGCAGGGTTGTTTGGCCATCTAATTTTCTTCCTCCGGAAGCATTGCCCTGTAAAAATCAGGAACACCTGAAAATAAATCCTCTCCTTCCATTTTTAACAAAGGCTTATCCTTTATTTCGTTAATGGCACTTTGTAGAGCCTCGTCAAGTAGCTCCTCCGCCTGAATTACAGCGTCAGCGTAAACTATAGCTCCCTGATGCAAAACCACCTCATCACCCAAGCGAAAAGCGGAAAGATCAGCCTCCTGTAAATTATTGATACTTGCCTTTGTAAAAAATTTAGAGTCAAATGATTTCTCTAAGGTATCTTTAAAAACCGAATAAATTACCTTCACCTTATTAAAAAGAGGGTCATTTTTGTAAGCCGTCTTAAGGTAAAAAGGAACTAAACTAGTCATCCATCCCTGGCAATGTACAATATCAGGTGACCAACCAAATTTCCTTACCGTCTCAATGACACCTTTACAGAAAAAAATCATTCTGTCAGAATTATCATCATATTCCACTTCTTTGAGGTCGTGAAAAATCTCTCTACCTTTGAAGAAATCATCATTATCTAAAAAATAGACCTGCATTCGGATATCCGGAAGCGAGGCAACTTTTATAATCAACGGAAAATCATCATCATCAACGATAATATTCATGCCAGATAAGCGGACCACTTCGTGTAATCTATGTCTTCGCTCATTAATACATCCAAATTTAGGCATCAAAACCCTTACCTCCATTCCCTTTTCCTGAAGGTATTGCGGCAACTTCCTGGAAAGTTTGGCAATTTCAGAACCAAGCGTATAAGGTTCCATTTCTTGGGTTACAATCAAGACTTTTATTTTACCCATTGACTTACTTTTGTACTATTCTATTAGGGAAGATTTCCAAAATAATTCACAAAAGTAGGAAAATTTTACGACAAAAAGGAAAAATAACAACATAACTATGCCCTCTCTTTTAGCTATTCCATTATATTTGTTATTTGTGTGCTATCAATAGCCAGATTTAGATACCTGTTTATATGAAAAAGACATTGTTGACCGGTCTGCAATTGGTCCTTTTTTTTGCTTTTGGATTCCTGTTGCTTTGGCTTTTGTATAGCAATCAACAGCAGGCTTATCTGGAAGATTGTGCTTTAAAGAATATTCCAGCCGCCCAATGTAGCCTTTGGGATAAATTAAAAAATGATTTCTCTGGTGTCAATTATTTTTGGATTTATGCAAGCCTTTTTTGTTACGGCATTTCTAATCTTAGCAGAGCCATACGCTGGAAAATGCTGTTACACCCCATGGGGTATCACCCAAAATTAAGCAATGCTTTTTTCACTACCATAGTAGGCTATCTTGCAAATTTGGCCCTTCCCCGTTTTGGAGAAGTTGCCAGAGCAGGATCTATCGCCAAATATGAGAGAATCCCTGTGGAAAAAGCGATCGGTACTATTGTCGTGGACAGAATTGCTGATCTTTTCATGATTTTAGCCATTACTCTGTTAGGATTTATCCTCGAATTTGATAAAATTTCAGCCATAGCCGTAAAATACATTAATCCCAATGAACGCTTTGGTGAAAAAATAGGCTTATTCGTTTTCTTGCTTTCAGCAATGATTATAATGACGCTGGTAGCCTGGAAATTTAGAAAAAAAATGAGTGCTTGGTCTATTTTCAATACCATCCGACATCTATTCGAAGGTTTTGTCAGTGGGCTAAAAAGTATAAAAGAAATTCCCAGTAAAAGTCGGTTTTTGTTGCATACTGTCATTATCTGGACTATGTATTTTTTAATGACTTACCTCACCCTGCTTTCATTCCATATTACTGAGAATTTGACAGTTTCAGCTGCATTGTTCGTTTTTATCCTCGGTGGTTGGGGCATTGTAGTTCCTTCTCCAGGCGGTATGGGAACCTACCATTTTATGACTCAAATTGGCCTTGCTGTGTATGGTATTAGCTTTGAAGATGGTTTTTCATGGGCCAATATTTCCTTTTTCACCATTCAAATTGGGGGTACTCTGCTGTATGGTGCTATTTCGCTCATCTGCTTACCCCTAATAAATAGAGGTTATAAGCCAACGGTTACCTTATAAAAATGAGTGTAAAAGAAAATATTGAAAATAAAATAATGTCCAGTTTGGAAGATGCGCTCGACATAATTTCCATCTGGAGGAATAACAAAGAAAAAATTGTATTTACGAATGGTTGTTTCGATCTTTTCCATGCCGGGCACGCTCATTCTCTGGCCGATGCTGCCAAATTTGGAACGAAACTAATTGTTGGTCTGAATGACGATTCCTCTGTGCACAAAATAAAAGGAAATAACCGGCCTTTTAACAAACTGAGTTCAAGGGCTTTTGTTTTGGCTTCCCTTCAAGCCGTCGATCTGGTCATTCCCTTCTCTGAATTAAACCCTGAAAATTTAATTCGAGCCATTATTCCGGATGTTCTCGCAAAAGGCAGCGATTATACCCTTGAAAATATAGCTGGTGCAGCTTTTGTTTTGGAAAATAAGGGTGATGTAGTACGCATTCCTCTGTTGCCCGATATATCGTCCACGAAAATTGCCGAATTTATGCTTAATAAAAATGACTAAGGATGCAAACTAAAATAAAAGACGTTATTCGTGTTCTTTCTTCACATGCTCCTTTAAGCTGGCAGGAAGATTATGATAATTGTGGGCTTCTGGTTGGCGACCATCAAACCGTTATAACGGGTATTATGACTTGCCTGGACGTGACCCTCGAAGTTATTAATGAAACAATTCAAAATGGAGCCAATTTGATCGTTTCACACCACCCTATCATTTTTAAGCCATTAAAAAAATTATCCCAGGGAGGTTTTGTTGAAAATATACTGCTTAAAGCCATAAAAAATGATATCGCCATTTATGTTATTCATACCAATCTGGATAACGCTTATCACAGAGGCATAAATGAAACTTTAGCGAAAATTATTGGGCTTAATAATAGGTCCATTCTGCAAGAAAAACAGGGATTATTATCGCAGCTTCAATGTGTCCTTTCAGAGAATGAAGCAATAACAATACTACCTCAAATAAATTTACTGAAGCCTCATTCTATTTCTTATCAAGCTGGTATGGCAAATATGTCAGAGGGTAAATTATCAATGGTTCTTCTTAATCATCAACTTTCCGAAGCATGTCATATTATTGATTCATCAACAGGTAAAACTCCTTTTAAAGAAATTACCGGGGTAAAAAACACTTCATACCTGGTGGGCGCAGGCATGGTTGGTTATCTCGATCAGCCAATGCCTCCTGTAGATTTCTTAGATTTATTGAAAAACAACTTATCTCTCAAAGTTATAAAACACACTTTTCTTTGCAAGGATAAAATTCATAAGGTAGCTATCTGTGGCGGGAGTGGAAGCTTTTTATTGACAGACGCCCTTAGGGCACAAGCAGATATATTTGTCACCTCGGATTACAAATACCACCAGTTTCAGGAAGCAAATAATAAAATTATAATCGCCGATATTGGTCATTATGAATCAGAAGTGTGTGCCGTTAACTTAATAAAGCAAATTATTTCTGAAAAATTTACTAATTTTGCCATTCGGTCAACAACCGTAGTTACCAATCCGGTGTATTATCACCAATAATTTCGAATATATCATAAACCTGCCCAACATGGCCGTTGAAAAAACAGTAGCTGAAAAGTTGAAAATGCTCTACGAGCTTCAACAAATAGACTCTAAAATAGACCAGATTGCCGTACTTAGAGGCGAATTACCCATAGAGGTAAGCGACTTGGAAGATGAAATCGTCGGCCTTGATACGCGTATCGAAAAAGCAAAATCCATTGTTGAAGATCATATTCGCAATGCAGCTCAATATGACGCCTCTATTAAAGAATCTGAAAGTTTAATTGTCCGTTACCAAACTCAACTTGATAACGTTAAAAATAATAGAGAATTTGAAGCCCTTACCAAAGAGTTAGAACTTCAAAAACTTGAAATTCAGCTATCTGAAAGAAGGAAGAAGAATGTTACCATCGAAATTGAAAATAAAAAGGAAGCGCTGACCACCAGTATTTCAAAAAGAGATGTAAAACAAAAAGAATTAGAGCAGAAAAAAATTGAACTCGACGATATTATAGCTAAAACAAATGACGAAGAAAATGCTCTTCGTAAACGCTCTGTGAAAGCTAGAAATGGTATCGAAGAAAGATTACTAAAGTCTTATGACAAAATAAGAAAATCTTATAGAAACGGTCTCGCCGTGGTAACTATTCAAAGAGATTCCTGTGGAGGTTGTTTCAATAAAATTCCACCACAGGTGAAATTAGAGATTTTTACTTGTAAAAATATTATGGCTTGTGAGCATTGTGGCAGAATTTTAGTGGACGAGTTCACCGTAGAAATGAATTCTAAAGAAGCCAGCGCTAAAGCTTAAGTTTTATCTATTTAAAGTTTTCCTGACAAGGATATAAAACATAGATTTACATCGTGTTTTATATCCTTGTTTTCGTTTTACCAATATAATTGAATGATTTCACCTTATTCTAATCCAAAAGAATTATATTTAATAACTTAATAACCTAAAAAAACAAAAAATGAAAAAAATAATGCTCCTCCTCTGGGTCGTATTCAGTGTAAATATGACGATGAATGCCCAATGGGTAAAATTGTTCGAAGGAGAACATTTAAAAGCATGGAAAGCAAGTGAAAATCCTGAAACTTTCAATCTGACGGAAGGAGCCTTAACGGTTCACGGCCCCAGAGCTCATCTTTTTTACGACGGACCTCTTGCAAATCATAATTTCAAAGATTTTGAATTAAAAGTGCAGATTATGACTTTTCCTCAGGCCAATTCTGGTCTTTATATTCATACTCAGTTTTTGGAAAAAGCATGGCCGGCAAAAGGGTACGAAATACAAGTTAATAATTCCCAAAGTGACTGGAGGAGAACTGCCAGCCTATACAATATAGTAGATGTTGCTGAAGTAAATACCCCCGATAATGAATGGTTTGAACTACATGTAACCGTTAAGGGGAAACGAATCATAACAAAAATAAATGGCGTTACTATCGTTGATTATACAGAACCTAAAACACCTCTGAGAAAAGAAGGCCAACTTCAAAGAATTTTAAGTAGTGGAACCATTGCTATTCAAGGCCATGACCCTAATAGCAAGGTCAATTATAAGGACTTAATGGTCAAAATAAATTAACATAACCTGATTTGGTAAAAAAATCACGCTATAACGAATAAAAAAAGGGCGAAATGGATTTCATTTCGCCCTTTTTTATATTTCTTAAAGTATAACTGTATTATTTCGTTGCAGGAACAACCAACATTTTTGTTCTTACAAGCGCTGTAATATCCTCTGAATCAGGGGTAAATAAAAGAGCATTGAAAGAACTTGTATCAAAAACCATAACGAACTTATTTTCTGTACAAACCTCTTTAATTTTTGCAGTTATTTTGTCCACAATAGGTTTTAACAGTTCCTCTCTTTTTACCTGGAGTTTTTGTTGTATTTGCTGTTCAAAAGCCTGAATTCCTTCTTGTTCTTTCTGAAGTAACTCCTGTTGCTCTTTTTCCTTTATTGGAGCAAGATTACCTGATTGCTGCTCCTTCATAAAGGCAATATAATTATTTTTAAATTTCTCAGCCATCGCCTGACCTTCAGCTACCAGGGTGTTTTGGTATTCCTCCAAATCAATGTCTGCCTTGCGGGTGTCTGTTAATGAAGTCAAAAAAGCATTGAAGTTCATGTGGCCATAACGCTGAGCATTTAGTCCAACAGAGGAAACTATAAGTAGGGAAAACAAAAATATTCTAATCATTGTCATTTGTTTTTAATAAGAACGACAAAAATAATCGATATCTTTTGAATTATGCCATAATTTTTAAAAGATTAATTTTTTAAATCAATATTCTATCTGTATTCCTCCTTTTTCAGATAAATACCTAAAGAAATTCAATCTATTTCAAACCTTGGTTTAAAAGCATTAACCCTTAGAATGACCTTTTCAAATTTTCAGGTACATCCTAGTTTGCGTGCGACCATCTGCAAGGGTTACAACCATCAGATAGGTTCCCTTAGGCAAGTAAGAAGGCAAAGAGACAAAATTATCCCCCTTATTAATAAGTCCTTGATAAATATTTTTTTCGCCAAACCAAACGGAAACCTCTCCATTTTCTGAAATACCATTTAAATAAAAGCGACCATCTCCTGGATTTGGGAATAAATTAAATGAAGGAACCTCCCATTTCTCTGTAAGACGAGTGACCGATAAAGGGATAAAACCCAAAAAACCACTATAGTTAGAAGAAAAGGGTAAATTGACATTTACTATGGATACTTTACCACGATAGGAACCAGAAAACAGCAAAGAATGACCGTCAAACTGCCTGAACTGAGAAGGAAAGGCATTTCCGTCTCCCGAAAATGTTAATATATTCTGAGGCTTTCCGTCTTCTGAAGTCCACGTTGAAATAAAGGAATGAAAGGATGAAAATATTTCTGTTGAGGCACCCTGCCAACGCAGTTTCCCTAAAGAATATCCACTTAACCAAACGCTTCCATCGGTTTTATATACAGCTAAAGGAGCCTGGACATTCTCACCACCTAACATGGTAGCCCAATGTGCATTGCCTCCAAAAGCTATTTTCAATAAAAAAATATCTGATAATCCGTCTTGTGATTGTAAGGTTGTATTCTCCCCTATCTTCATTACTCCCGCAAGAGAACCGGACAGATAAATATCACCGTTTTTAACATCCATAAAGGAGGTAAGTAATCTTTGCTCATAAACACCCCCAAATTTCACCAGTTTTTCTGCCCTTAAATCTTCTTTCCGCAGATACACTAAAAAAACATCCCAATCGCGGGTTGAAGCTATAACAGATAGTGAATCGACTAAAACGTCGCGATCAAAATTTCCTGCTATTCCTATTGAATTTCCGCGTACAAATAAAGAAATGGCTTGCATTTGATTGTTCGGGAAGCTACCAGAAAAGGCCTTCAATTGTTTTACTTTTCCTGTATTCAGAGAAAATATTCCCGTAAAAACCGATGATTCCCCTGTACCATAAAGAGTTTGTCCATTATCAAAAGTTAAACTATCTTGAAAACTAGCGCACAAAATAAGTTCATTAGCCGTTTCGTCCAAATACATTTGACCCCACTCTTGCCAGCTACTTCCTTGAAAAAGAGAGATCCATAGTAAGTCACCTTTCTCATTTATTCTGGCAATAAAAATAGCTTTTGAATTTCCCTTTGTTGTAAATATTTGTTGGTTTATCTGTATTCGTTCGGTAAAACTTCCCGACAGGATAATATCGCCATTTGCCAGATTTTTTGCATCAAACAAAACATCATTTCTCGTACCTCCCCAACAGAGTAAGACCTTGAACTGACCTTGCATCCATTTGCCTAAAAACAGATCATTTTCTCCAGCAGACGTCCATAACCTATTCATATCATTCCAGGAACCTTTATAATTTCCCGCCATAAGTGTATCGCCACCCGTATTTTTAAAAAACGACATCACCTCAATGTCCCCTTTGATAGACATTTGATAAGGTATATCCAGAACCTGTGCGATGGCTGAATTATTTTTTATACATAGGATCAGTGTGATAACAGATATAAATCTTAGAAATTGCTGTAATTTGCTGTCCATAATTTAAATTAATTCAATGTTCAATATAGTTAAAATGGAAAAAGGCCTAAGCAAGTTTATTTTACCAGCTATATTATTTTTATATAGTTGTAAAAATAACGATAAGCCCTTTGTAGATAATTCTCCGTCAGGTTTTGACCATACCCTTAAAAATATGAACGAGGCTATCGGAACTACCCCTGACGAAGACAGTTTATACCTTATCAGGGGTAGTTTTTACCTTGAAAATGAAAAATTTGAGGAGGCAGTTCTTGATTTTATGCAAGCATGGAAATTAGACTCAACCCATCCGGAAGCCCTTCATAAGCTGTCTAACTCCTATTTGGCCTATTTTAAATCTTATGAAGCACTTCAAATTTTAAAAAAAGCAACTGAAAAATTTCCCAATTCAGCACCAACCATGAGGCATCTTGCCAAACTTCAGCTTATTCTAAAACAATATGACGAAGGATTCAAAACATTGGAAAAAGCAAGAAATATTGGAGAAGGTATGCCGGAAACCGCTTTTTTAACGGGTATATTTTTCAAAGAAATAGGTGATACTGCCAGGGCCATAAATAGTTTACAGGAGGCCATAGAGGGGGATGCTGATATTGAAGATGCATGGATTATTTTAGGTCAGCTACAAGAGGCAAAAGGAAATTCTATAGCAAAAAGGTATTATGAAACAGCCCTTCAGAGGAATCCTTCCAATAAACAAGCTTTAATGGCCAAAGCTAATTTTCTGGCTAAAAATAATGAATTGTTGTCCGCTCTTCGTATTTTCAGGAAATTGCAAAGTATTGAACCAGAAAATGCAGATCCATTTTTCAATGCAGGCTTAATCCTTCTCGATGTAGATTCCATTGAACAGGCATCAAGCCAATTTGATCACGCCATTACATTGAATCCGCTTCTCATCGAAGGGCAATTTTATTGCGGATTAAGTGCTGAATGGTTAGGAGATAATCAAAAAGCGAAGAAACATTACCAACTAGCTCTTCGATTAGCCCCAGATTATAAAGAGGCAAAAGATGGATTGCTACGATTAAATAAATAAGGTGGCCTTTTATACCATATACCTTGAAAAATATCGTATATTGGAATAAATAAAAAATCATGAAATTAACCTTTTGTGGCGGTGTTCAGGACGTAACCGGGAGTAGTCATTTGGTTACGTTGGACAGTGGGTTTACCATTTTACTAGATTGCGGTTTATACCAGGGAAATCGCCCCGACATGGAAAATTTCAATCAGGAATGGTTATTCGACCCTCAGTCTATCGATTGCCTTATACTTTCTCATGCCCATATTGACCATTGCGGAAGAATTCCTAAATTAGTAAAAGACGGATTTAAGGGCAATATATATTGTACTCATGCCACGCGTGATCTTGCTCATATTTTATTATTGGACAGTGCCTTTATTCAAGAAAAAGATGCTGAGTTTTTTCATAAGAAAAGATCTCGGAATGCTGGTTATCAAGATCGTGATTTTCAAGAGCCTTTGTATAGAAGCAAAGATGTACCCATAGCTTTAGAACAATTTGTCACGGTTGGTTACGATCGTTGGATAAACATCAATGAACAGGTCTCTTTTCAATTTTCCGATGCAGGTCATATACTCGGAAGTGCCGGAGTAACCCTGCGTATCATTGAAAATAAAGAGGAAAAATTATTAGGCTTTACAGGGGATATTGGCAGACCCGAAAGACCTATTTTAAGGAATCCCAAACCTTTGCCTCCTGTTGATTTCTTGATTTCTGAATCAACCTACGGCAATAAAGAACACGACTCTAATCCTAAGGAAAGAGAGAGATTTCTGCAGATTTTAACTGAAACCTGTGTTGAAAAAGGAGGAAAAGTAATTATTCCCGCTTTTAGTGTCGGAAGAACTCAGGAACTCTTGTTCATTCTGGATCAGCTGGAAAATGAAGGAAAATTGCCACAGGTACCTGTATTTGTTGATAGTCCTTTAGCGGTCAATGCAACGATGGTGTATGCCTCTCATCCCGAATGTTTCGATGAGGATTTGACTGAATATTTACTCCTTGATGAAAATCCGTTTGGTTTTAAAAGGCTAAAATACTTGCGCAAACAAGCCGATTCAATGGCTCTAAATGAACTAAAAGGGCCTGCGATTATTATTAGTGCCTCAGGAATGATTAATGCGGGAAGGATAAAACACCATGTGGCACACAATATTGAAAACCCAAATAATACTATTTTGATGGTTGGATATTGCTCTCCTTTTACGCCTGGTGGAAAATTAAGAGCTGGCGACAAAAGCATTTACTTATTGGGGCATAAAATGGAAGTCAGAGCCAATGTTGAAGTTTTGGACTCTTTTTCCGCTCATGGCGATAAACTAGAAATGCTTGATTATTTAAAAAACCAGAAAGGTCATGTGAAAAAATTGTTCCTTGTTCACGGAGAACATGAGGCAAAGAAAGCTTTTGCAACGCTTCTTCACCAATATGGATTGCCTGAAGCGGTAATTCCAATATCTGGTCAAGAATTTGTCCTGTAAAAAAAAACTACTTGGAGGTTTGAATTTTATTAAGGAGTAACTGAGCTTTTATAAGGAAATCAGCGTGATGATTATTCCACTCATTATATATCATCATAAGTCTTGCAGCATCCCAGGCGGCAGATTTAGGTACAATTTGTCTTGCGGCAATGGGGTGAAGCCAATATTCCAGGTTATTACTTTTTAAATGCGACTTATCTAACCTATAGTTTATAATAACTGATAATTTGTTTAGTGAAAACAAATATTCGGTGGTTTTATTTAACTCTTTTTGTAAATCAATTACATTCCAACCTGAGAAATCAGCACCGCAACGTTCACATAAAAAAAGATCCCGACGACCATCAAAAACAACAAGGTCATCAAATTCATATTTATGAAAATTCTTTTCCAAAAAGTTTCTAATATGTAGTTTGGCGTTTTTTAATTTGTTAAATTCAGAGAAAAGTCTATCCTCTGATAACTTAAAATTTTCATCGAACGACCTGGTTAGACCAGTATTGAGATTGAAAACCTCTTTATTTCTTGACAAAGTATGCCCCAATTCGTTTACTTCAGAATAGACATTTACGATATCAACGGGCGCATTATTAATCCAACTTTCAAGGAAAAGTTTTTTAGATCCAATCTCGAATACTAAAAAAGCAATTTCACTAATAGCATAGAAATTGGGATATCCACCGTAGATATTACCATATTTGAGTTCCAAAAAGGCTATATTCCTATTCACTTTTTGTGTGTATTCTGGGTTTCGGATTTACCAAGACCACCTTGAGAAAAACCGGGAAAAAATTTTCGAATGCAATATAACATAAAAAGGTAAATAAATAGTACAAGTTTTACTTTAAATATTTTTTAAAATAATCAATTTATCTGATTAACAATCATTTAAAGAATTATCTGTTGCTAATTCCAACGCTATTTTTATCCCAGGTAAGTTTTAATAAAGTATAAAAAACAAAGGGAACCAAAGAAAAAAAAATGTTTATTTCCCGAACCACTACCATTGTTTTGCCTGATAGGGATAGCGGATTTTATATTGATCCTTCACAAGACCCAATAATCTTTGTCTAAAGACATCCATATTTTCCTTTTTTTCAGCGGAAATTAGGAGCGGTTCAATGAGTTCACCTTGTACCCATTTTGTCATCATACTTGAAACGACCTCAGTTTTACCTTCCTCGTCGAGAAGTTCGTCAAAATATTTTTCGCGGTAGAGGTCAAATTTATTTAGAATGAGCCAGGTTGGCTTCTCGGTAACGCCCAGATCGAGCAACGTTTGATTCACAGTACGTATATGATCTTCATGCTGAGGATGGGCGATATCGACCACATGAAGAAGAATATCACTTTCTCGTACTTCGTCCAATGTTGATTTAAAGCTTTCAACCAGATGGTGGGGTAACTTTCTTATAAAACCGACCGTGTCGGACAATAAAAAAGGAACATCTTCCAATACTACTTTTCGAACCGTAGTATCGAGGGTTGCGAAGAGTTTATTTTCGGCAAACACCTCTGATTTACTTAATAAATTCATTAAGGTTGACTTACCCACATTGGTATAACCCACGAGGGCTACACGAATAAGATCTCCCCGACTTTTACGTTGTGTTTCATTTTGCAAAGAAATTTTTTCCAGTTTCTTTTTAAGCAAAGTAACTTTATCTCTGACGATACGACGATCTGTTTCAATTTCCTTTTCACCGGGACCTCTCATACCGATACCCCCTTTTTGCCTTTCCAAATGCGTCCAAAGTCCTCTTAATCTTGGCAATAGATACTGCATTTGAGCCAATTCAACCTGCGTTTTCGCTTGAGCTGTTTGCGCCCTTGAAGCGAAAATATCTAAAATCAAAGTAGAACGATCAATGATTTTTACTTTAAGGAAAGACTCCAGGATATTGACTTGTTTACCTGTAAGATCATCGTCAAAGATGACCATATTTACATTTTCGTGACTTTGGACATAGGCTTGAATTTCCTCTAATTTACCCTTTCCAATAAACGTTTTACTATCGGGGTGAATTAATTTTT
>Ga0247831_1001222_pt1 | contig 50661 bp, 35 predicted proteins | sample LaCruzMarch2015__9_FD_192406 | JGI IMG/M metagenome (GOLD analysis project Ga0247831, IMG submission 192406) | Freshwater microbial communities from meromictic Lake La Cruz, Castile-La Mancha, Spain - LaCruzMarch2015_1m | ecosystem: Environmental > Aquatic > Freshwater > Lake | place: Spain...
CCGTGTTTTACCGGGATGCAGGCGATGATTACCTTACCCGCATATCTACATTTTCCAGTAATTACAATGCCACCACCAATTTTGTAAAGAACCAGGAAGCAGGCGGCGGCGGCGATTTTCCGGAGGCAGTGCACAGTGCGCTGGAGGAGGCACTGAATGGCTTGCAATGGGCCTCGAATGCACGGACGCGTATTTTATTTCTGGTATTGGATGCTCCGCCACACCATGAAGAAGGGGTTATCAGCAGTTTACAGCAGTCTATTATAAAAGCCCAGGAAAAAGGCATCAAAATTATTCCGATCGTAGCCAGCGGTATTGACAAAGAAACCGAGTTTTTGATGCGGTATTTTGCCGTCAGCACCAACAGCACCTATGTCTTTATCACCGATGATAGCGGTATCGGAAATGACCATTTGGAAGCAACGGTTGGTCCTTTCCAGGTGGAGTTTTTAAATGATTTGATGGTGCGCCTGGTTAATTTTTATGCCGAATAAATCTAGGTTGGTGGTCTAATATGAGTCATCCCGAATTTTAGTGAAAACCAATATTCGAGATGGCTCTTTTCTTTTTTGAAATCTTTAGTTTACATTTCTTCCTGCAATATTCAAATCCCGATTTTGCGTCTTATTAACCAACAAATGCTCAACCTACAAATGTTCGACTTCTCCGAAGTCGTGCGTGGGTTCGGACATTGTATCTTTTCTACAAATGTTCGACCTCTAGCGAGGTCGTCGCGTTGCCCAATGATTTATTGATTTAAAACCATCTCCTGGAATCTCAAAGGCAAGGCACTGACCTCCTTGGAGGTCAAATATTTGTAGCAGCGCCAAATGATATTTTTTCCGCACGACCTCGCTAGAGGTCGAATATCGTACACAGATGTTTCCGCTTTTGGGTGTTTGGTAAAATGGATGACTCATGTTAGAACACCAACCTAATTAATACGCATTATTTTTTGCTCCAACAGCCCTTTATTCGTCCACACCCGCACATAATACACGCCTGGCGCCGGGGGCAATTCAAGATCCAACTGTTTACCTTCCCGTACCAGCACGCCCGCACTGTTCCACACTTTTACCTGTTGTAATTGTACGTTCGGGTCGAGTAAAATCCTGATTTTTCCGGTGCGAGTCGGGTTGGGCGCAATACTTCCCAAACTGCGATCACGCACTTGGTGGCTGCTGACCGGGCTCACAAAAACGGAATCCAATTCGGTCTGCGCGATCAAAATGGGTGCCTGATCTGCCTGGTTGAGCATGGTACGGAAGGTATCAATTTCGGGGGTAGATAAACTCAGCATGGGGGCCATCCACTTGGGCGGCAAGCTTTGATACCATAATTTGGCCCGCACTTTTAAATAGCCGGTATAGCCCTGGTTGGGGATTTGAAAATGTACCCAATCGCTGCCCGATCCTTCGGTTCCATCGGCGAAATGGTTGAAATCGGGATCGCTCAGGGCATTTCCAATAATCTGGGTGGTGTCGTACACCGGATCGGAAAGTTTAAAGCCTTGCGGGGTTAAACGATTGTCTTTCAAGCCAATATGTCCGCGTTCAAGTACCGTTGTAAAAGCGCCGGTAACATCGCCAGGCACCAATTCATAAATCTGCACCTGGTCTTCCTGATTGATGAAATTGTAATGCGGCTCTACGTCTTCCGATTCCCCGGCGAGTGTATAATCCGCATTCATTTTACCGGAATGGAATACGGTATTTCCGTTTTGATCGGTTACTTCCAGTTCAACCCAGGCCCGGCGAGAAGGGTATCCGGAAGGGAATTTATGGCCCGCTTTATTGAGCAGTTGCAAGTCAAACTGGGCAAAATCGCCGTTCAGTACCCCCGTTTGAAGTTTCAGGTCGACCGATTTTTGCTGCAACATCCGCAACGTAGCGGCAATGGTGCTGTCGAAGTGAACGTCCTCGGCTTTGATGCCCAGCTGTTGCCGATTGGCCTTCATCAATTTGAGCATCGTAATATTCGCCCCAGCCAGTTCATGCAATCCGAACGGCGATTTTGGCGTCAAAAACTGGTAATTGGCGGCAATAATGATTTCATCGAGCAATTGCGGCATGTGGCAGCCCTGGCAACTCACATTGGCGTGGCTTTTATCATACCGGGAGTTGAGCCATTCGTGGTAAGTAGCCTGTTCCACAAACGTGCTGCCGGTGTACGCCCCATTTTGATCGACCGACTGGGTAATCAGCGTATGACAACCGGCGCACAAACCTGCATCGCCGATATGCGGGCTAAATACGGGCGTGATGCCCACAAATTGGTTCATCGGTGGCGCAAAGAAAAACTCATACGGCCCATAAGCCACCCGGATATTGGTGGTATCGAAATTGAGCGCACCAGAATGCAGGGAACCAAGCAACTTAGGCGACTGGGCATGGCAAGCCTGGCAATTCACGCCATCTAATCCAAGGGTGTCGCCATACACATCGGCCAATAAATAATACGGATCATGCCGTTTCAATTTGGCCTGATAATGTCCGCCAGGCGCATGGCAACTGGTGCATTTGTCTTGTAAATCAAGGCTATGTGCAGGATTTACGAGCATTTCATGGGTAACTTTTGCCCGCCAGAACGGATCGCGGGCGCTGTTGGCCATCATCGAACTGCGCCAATCATCATAAATATTTACATCTACGCCGCTGGTGGTAAAGAGCGCCCGCATCGTCGGATCGTATCCATGGCATCCCGAACAAGTGCGTGCTGTCGGGAACAAGATATTGGAATCAATCATATTAAACACCGCCGTATGCAAAGTCTGGGCGAGGCGCTGTTGTTTATATTGCGCAATTTCCTTTTCGCTGTGAAAGGGTGGTTTTTCGGAATAAACAGGCAAGTAGGCCAAGAGGGCAACCACCGCTGGAATGATTACAATAAACAGGTATGTTTTTTTCATAGGGCACAAGGTGTTGGAGGTGGGTGGTGCCACAAGTTGGCGCAAGTTTGTGCAGGCAACGAGTCTAATACTCCACAATCAAAGTTTTCGTATTATTTACCCGTCGGCATTCGGGGATTGTTTGAAAAGGATCCAATTCAAGCACCAGGTTGGGCGAAAATTTGGTTCTATTTTTCAAACTCAAGGTAATTTCGCCTTGCATCAATTGTCCGGGTGCGAGCAGGCCATTGGGTATTTCGGGGCTGTCTTGTATTTGGAATGTCCCCGCAAAGATAGCACCACGCGTAAGACGTACGCCACTTACAAAATAGACATTCAGCGACATTCGGTCTTTTTTATCGCTTCCATTGCCAAATAATTTGGCGGTGGCCGAACCTTCGTTGCGGAGGATGTACCGCAACACCATGGATTTGGCCGTATATTTTACCAGGTAAATGGAATCGAACACCAGGTCGGGGCAGGCGCCTGCGAGTAAATCGAGGGTATCGGCTTGAATATAGCTGGGTTTGATGGGGATTTGGAAGCGCAGGCCGTATTGAATATTGCCTGGACCGAGTTTTACTTTTTGATGCCGGATGATGCTATCGAGCCAAATGGTGCGTCCGCGGAGTACCAGGGGGAGCGCGACGGTATCATATTCGAGCAGCAAGGCAGCTGGCGCGGGTATATTTTGGTTAAAATCGAGGGGGAGTCGGCCCGTATTGGCAACATCACAACGGATTGCAATACTTGTGGCGGTTTGTTGCCTGATTTCGAGGTTCATCAAGGCCAGCCGATAGCCTTGGTATGCCTGGAAGTTTTGTGCACACAGCCTGTTGGTGCTTAGGAGCAGCGCGTAAACGAGCAATTGCAAGAAAAAAAGGCTAAATTTGGATGAAATTGTCATTGCAGGCGGATTGAACGAAGCATTTATTCGGAGGCAGCCAGAAAATTCACCGGGCGATGAATGCTTTGCTCCAGGGAGATAAATGTTTCGAGGCGCTGAATACCTTCAATTTTCTCAATTTTATCATGCAGCACGACCCGCAAGTGATTTGTATCTTTGCACACAATTTTCACAAACATGCTGTACAGGCCGGTGGTATAATTAACTTCTACCACTTCGGGTACTTCAGCAAGATAACGCGCAACGGTATCGTACATTGCGCTTTTATCGAGGTAAATACCCAGAAAGGCACTGATGTGGTAACCTAGTTTTTGGTAATCAATCATAATGCTTGAACCCATTACGATGCCCAGTTGTTCCATCTTTTTCATTCGGACGTGGATGGTGCCGCTGGAAACAAACAGTTGCTTGGCGATATCCGTGTACGGGAGCTTGCCGTCTTCGATTAATTTGGCAAGAATTTGTTTGTCAAGGTCGTCAATATCAGGATGTTCGTGCATAAGATCCGAAGGTATGATTAAAGTGTGCCCGGGAAAGCACGATGGCTGATTAATTCAGGTGCAAAGAACGTACACTTTCTTTGAATACTTTTAAGTGAAAGTTTAATTTTTTTAAACAAAGTGTAAAATTTGTGCCCTTCGCCTTTCTTTGCGGCAGATTCGGGTAGTAAACGATCAATTCATTGTTCATGACAGAAAATAATAATACAAAATTGCAGATCCGCCTTCCTTTGTTATTTGCCCTTACCCTTGCGGTGGGTATGTTTATTGGTCAAAAATTGCCCCACCGCGATGGTTTTGCGCGTTTTTTGCCCAATAGTGCCGCTGGTGCCCAGGCTGGAGCGATTGAAGAGGTGCTGCGTTATATTGCAGCTCGATATGTCGATTCGGTTCAAATGGACGAAATCAAAACCTCGGCCATCGACGAAATGCTCAAACACCTGGATCCACATTCGGTGTACATCACCCCCGATGAATTACAAGCCGTGGAAGACGATATGAGCGGTGGATTTGAAGGGATTGGCATTGAATTTATTATGGTGGAGGATACCATGCAGGTCGTTACACCGCTTTCGGGCGGACCCTCAGAAGCAGCGGGTATCCTGGCGGGCGACCGGATCATTTCGATCAATGATACCACCATTGCGGGTATTAAGATGGATAATGGCAAGATTTACAAGAAATTACGCGGCAAAAAAGGTTCTACCGTAAAAATTGGGATTCAACGGGGCAAAGCAACGGATTTGCGCTTTTTTAACATCGTACGGGATGTTATTCCGGTAAAAAGTGTTGAAGTAGCCTATATGCTTGACGCGCACAACGGGTATGTTAAAATCAATCGGTTTAGTTCCAAAACCTACACAGAGTTTATGGAAGCGATTCGTCCCTTAGCCGAAGAAAAAGGCATGCAAAACCTGGTGCTCGATTTGCGTGGAAATCCGGGCGGTTACCTGAATGAGGCCACCGAACTTTTGAGCCAGTTTTTTCCAAGTGGCAAATTGTTGGTGTACACAGAAGGTCGCACCGAATCGCGCCGCGAATACAAAAGCAATGGACGGGTGCGATTTAATATTCAACAAATTGCGGTGTTGATTGATGAAGGTTCTGCTTCTGCCAGTGAAATTGTGGCTGGGGCCATTCAGGACCACGACCGTGGCTGGGTGATTGGGCGCCGTTCTTTTGGAAAAGGATTGGTGCAGGAACAATATCCTTTGTCGGACGGCGGTGCGTTGCGGCTCACCATTTCCCGGTATTTTACCCCCAGTGGCCGATCTATTCAAAAAGCATATAAAGACAACCAGGATTACGAAAAAGATGCGGTGCACCGCCTGGAAAATGGCGAATTGAGCGATGGTAGCAAGTTTAAGCCGATGGATAGCACCCAGTTTTATACCGGACAAGGGCGCATTGTGTACGCAGGCGGTGGTATTTCGCCGGATGTATTTATTCCGATCGATACCAGTTTTGCAAATCCATCTTTTTACGCGGCACGTCAATTGACTGCGGAGTTTATTGCCCGCTGGATGGAAGGGCAGCCTAAAACCAATTTTCCGGCTGATTTGTCTGCCTTTTTGCGTCAATTTAAAATTTCAGATGCGTTTTTTGCCGAGTTTTTGGCGTATGCGGCCCAGCAAAAGCCAGAACTCAAGCACAAAGAACTTTTAAAAAGCAAAGCAGCCCTTTGTTTGAGTTTAAAAGCGCGCATCGCCAAAAGTCTGTTTCAGGATACCGGTATGTACTCGGTGTACAATGACGATGATCCGGCGATTGACAAAGCGGTGCAATTGTTGGACCGTTCTGCGCCTTTGGTTGGGGGAAAGTAGAGGATGTTTTTAGCGCTACAAACAGGTACATGGTCGAAAAAAAGCCCCCGAATTCGATGTTTAGGGGTAAATCTTTGCCGACAAACGGTAATTTAACATAGTATTGCTTTTTAGACCAGTTGTGTTCCCTTGAAATGCCCTAATATTGCAGCTGGTATGACCCAGCTGTACGTACCTTGACATCTTCTTCTAAAATAGTTTAATATACATGGAAAATTTAAAGCCTTCTGCCAATTTACGGTATGATGTGCCTGCTGCTATCGTTGTTTTTTTGGTAGCCTTGCCGCTTTGTTTGGGTGTTGCACTCGCTTCGGGTGTTCCTTTGTTTTCGGGCATTATTGCCGGTGCTGTAGGCGGAATCGTGCTGGGTGTTTTAAGCAAATCGCCGCTCAGTGTAAGCGGGCCTGCTGCGGGCTTGACGGTTATTGTGTTAAATGCCGTCCAAACCTTACCTACTTTAGAAGCCTTTCTATTAGCCGTTGTTCTGGCGGGCATGTTTCAATTGTTGCTGGGAATGACAGGCGCGGGGGTTATTGGCGACTTTATTCCGTCGTCGGTGATCAAAGGCATGCTTGCTGCCATTGGGGTAATCCTGATTTTGAAGCAAATCCCGCACGCAGTTGGATATGATAAGGATTACGAGGGAGACTTTTCCTTCAACCAAAATGATGGTGAAAACACCATATCCGAACTTTGGCACTTGCTGAATGAACATATTACGCTAGGGGCACTGGTCATTGCATCGGTCTCCATCGCCTTTTTATGGTGGTGGGATCATACCACCTTGCGCCGCAATGCCATTTTGAAACTATTGCCCGGTCCATTATTTGTGGTAATGTTTGGCGTATTAGCCAACTTGCTGTTCCATAGTTATGTGCCTTTGTTGGCGATTGAGCCAGAGCACCTGGTGAAAATTCCGGTGGCTGAAAATGCAAGCGCTTTTTTCGGGCAGTTTCGTTTTCCGGATTGGTCTCAAATTGGGAATCCTGCCGTTTGGACCATTGCGATAACGTTGGCTTTGGTGGCCAGTATCGAGACCTTATTAAGCATCGAAGCGATTGACAAGTTGGACCCTTTTAAACGCATTACCCCCACCGAGCATGAATTGCGGATGCAGGGGATCGGCAACATGGTGAGTGGTTTAATCGGTGGTATGCCCATTACTTCGGTGATTGTGCGCAGTTCGGCCAATGTCGCTTCGGGCGGACGTACCCAAGCTGCAACCTTTTTACATGGGGTGATTCTGTTTACCTGCGCCGCTTTTATTCCCCACTTGCTCAATTACATTCCACTGTCGGCCCTGGCAGCAATTTTGATTTCAGTGGGTTTTAAACTCACCAAGCCGAAAATATTTTTGGAGGAATATAAAAAAGGCTGGACGCATTTAATTCCGTTTGTTGTTACGATATTGGCTATTTTGCTGACCGATTTATTAATTGGGATCGCGATCGGTTTGGTGGTGGGGACCTTCTTTGTGATGCGGGAAAATTATAAATCGGCGCTCACGGTAATAGCCGATGACAAAAACAACCATTTGATTCGATTTAAAAAAGACCTTTCCTTTATTCATAAATATGAGCTGCGGAAAGTATTTGCCGGTTTGCCCAACGGATGCAAAGTATTGCTTGATTTATCCCGAATCGGATTTGTGGATTTGGATAACGCTGAAATCATCAATGACTTTATCAGTTCAGCGCAATTTCGCGACATCCAGGTAGAGGTAAAAATAACGGAAGGACAACTCATTCAAAAACATCTAAATTTAAACCAAGTTGTATGAAACTCTACGAACGACTTTTATTAAACAACAAGGCTTGGGCTTCAGAAATGGTAGAGGAAGATCCCGGTTTTTTTGATCGTCTGTTGCATGTGCAGCGTCCGGAGATTTTATGGATCGGTTGTTCCGACAGCCGTGTTCCACCCGATGACATCACCCAAACCAAGCCTGGGGAGATTTTCATCCATCGTAACATTGCCAATATGGTGGTGCACACCGACCTTAATCTTTTAAGCGTGTTACAATATGCGGTAGAAGTGTTGGAGGTAAACCATATTATCGTGTGTGGCCATTACGGCTGTGGCGGTGTAAAATCGGCTTTAACCCAGCATTCCTATGGTATTATCAATAAATGGCTGCGTAATATAAAAGACGTGTACCGCTTTCACCAAGCCGAAGTAGATGCAATCGAGTCGGAAGAACTGAAACTAAACCGCTTGATTGAACTGAATATTGAGGAACAGGTATTGAATTTGGCCAAAACCTCTATTGTACAACGCGCCTGGGGGCAGCGGAAAGCGCCTCAATTGCATGGTTGGGTGTATGATTTGAAAGATGGCATCATTCATCCGGTAACTGAAATAGAAGCGGGTACTCGGTTGGAGCATGATATTTACAACTTTGATAACCTCAACCAAATTATTTAACGGTTGAGGCAAAAAAGGGTGCTTTATTGCGGAATAAACACCTGGTTTCTGGTTTTTTTGGGAGGCTCCACCGGCTGTATTGGGCTTTGGGGTCTTGGATCTTGGCGACCACCCGTATTGTTGTTGGCAGGTGTTGCAGGTTCTACAGATCCATCTTGAAACCGGACTTGCAGTTTGTATTTGCGGTTGATGGATTTGACGATCGGCCCCATGATGAGGTGCATCACGGAATCGGCCCTTGATTTTGCTTTATCCAATACTTTTTCTTGTTCAATCGCCTCTTGTCGGAATTGGCGGCGCAACTCATTAAAGTTGCTGTTCATTTCTTCGCCACTAATACCTGCCAAAAAACCGACATCCAGTTTGTCAATGCGTGGATACACTTCATGCGACAAAATGGTCGCAGGCGGGAGGGTAATAAACACAGTCCCTTTTTTGGGGCTAAACGTGACGTCAAAAAATTGATCGAGTTTGAAACCAGCCTTGATCACACTGATTGCTTCCACCCGAATATCGGTTTCCGAAATAGAAATCCCGAAAATTTTGTACTGCAGGGTTTTGTCCAGGCCCATTTTACTGCGCAGTTCGTACGTCGCCAATTCTGCGATGCCTTGTCGCACTTTTTCTTTCAACAGGCCACGGGAGGAGCTAAAATCAATAATTTCTGCTTTTTTTTGCAAGCGTGCTACCATGGGTTGCAGTCCTTCGCGCAGGGCGATGGCGCAAGGTGAATCGACCTCTTTGCCATTGGCCATGAGTCGGCCTCCATTTGCTTTCAACAGCGTGGCCATAATTTGGGTGACAAAGAAACAAGTGTATTTGCCTGCCACTTCATTGAACAACTGAACGGCCTGGTTGGAATTGTCGTTGTACCAGGTTTCATACAAAGTACCTGCGGTGTCTTTTAACGCAACAAAGTCGTTGTAATACAATCCTTTAAGGTAGTCGTGGTGGGCCTGATAAGCGGGTTCCAGGCCCCGTTTGAGGCTGTCGGGCAGGTTCATCCGGTTGGCCACATGATACAGCAGCGAAACATTGAAATTAAATACCAGATCGTCGAATTCCTTGCGGTATTTTTCCGGGTTAGACAGAATTTGCAGCGTAGCCTCTTCATTGAGGTTGGGTTGAAAATCGCTGGGCATATAAGTAAGGCGCACTTGTTTGGGGTCGTCGAACAAACCACCGCCGCCGCTGAATAAAGTACGGTAAATGAGCAGGCCTGCAACAATAATTAAAATAACCAATACAACCTGTCGGCTTCCCATCAAAGGGCCAGTCGATTCTGTTCCATAATTTCCGCCGGGTCTATAATTCATATACTTCTAGTATTTTTTCAGGTAATCGTTCACAACCATGCGTGCGGCCTTTGCAGCAACTTCATTGTATTTAGGGTTGCTAGGATTGGCAAAAGCGTGGTCGGCGTCGTAGCGGTACACTTGCAGGCCTTTACCCGCCGTTTTCATGTTGGTTTCAAACTTTTGCACCACTTCGTCGTTGATCCAGCGGTCTTTGCTGGCGTGAATGAAAACTACATTGCTGGCAAGTGTTTTCAGCACGTCGATGTTTTCTTCCGGCATACCATAATACATCACGCAGGCTTTGGTTTTGTCTTTCAGCAACAAAGCGGCTTTCAAAGACCAGCCGCCGCCAAAGCACCAACCCATGGTACGGAAGTCCGCTTTTTTGCCCGCAAAAACGGCAGATGCGGTGATAATGGAATTTGCGCGTTCTGGCTTGCATTCGCCCATCAATTTACCTGCTTCTTCGGCGTTTTTGGCTAATTTTCCGTCATACAAATCTACCGCCAATACATGCACATTGAGGGTTTTTGCCCAATAATCGGCTTCGTTTTTGATGTAGTCGTTTAGTCCCCACCATTCATGGTAAAGCAAGATGTACTTGTTGGTTTTTTTAGGCGCTTTAGCAAGGTAAGCATTTGCGCTATCCTGACCCGCCACGGCAAAGCGCACCATTTTACCCATTAAATCAAAAGATTTCGCTTCCGGGGAGGGGTGCATGTCCTGGAATGCCGCATCTTTTCCGAATTCAGCAAACGCCGCTTTCGGATCGTGACACATCACATTTTGTTCGGTTTGTTTGCAGGCAAACAGACACAGCAACAAGCAAGATAATAAAAGGAATCGTTTTTGCATCAGATTTGTTATGTTGAAAAGATTGGAAAATCCTAATCAATATAAAGGACCAGCCCTTTCAAATAAGCGCCTTCCGGGTGAAATAAACTCACCGGATGATCGGCTCCTTGCGTAAGGTGGTGTAACACCCGTGCATGCCGACCAACCTCCAATGCAGCAGAAACAATCGTATTATAGAAAAGTTCTCTGTCAACGACTTGGGAACAGGAGAACGTAAACAGAATACCACCGGGTGCCAATCGGCGAATAGCAGCTTCATTGAGGCGCTTGTAGCCTTGAATGGCGTTGTGGCGTTTTTCCAGGCTTTTGGCATACGCGGGCGGGTCAATGACCATCACCTCGTACATAGGGCCTTCATTTTTAAGAAAGCGCAGGACATCTTCGGTGTAAGGTGTGTGTACGCCGGGGTAGGGGAGGTTCAAGCGCGCATTTTCTTCGGTAATCTCCATGGCTTTGCCAGAAATATCCACCGAATCTACAGAGGCCGCCCCTGCTTTAAGGGCGTAGGCCGAAAAGCCGCCGGTGTAACAAAATGCATTCAAGACCGATTTTCCCTGCACGTATTGTTGCAGCAGTTGGCGGTTATCGCGCTGATCGAGGAAAAAGCCGGTTTTTTGCCCACTTACCCAATCTATTTTAAACTGCACATCGTTTTCGTGTACCACCACGCTTTCCAGGCTACCGGTACCGATGAGGTAACCATTGGTTTGGAGTTCGGCATACTGGGGCGGCAGGGTTTCTTTGCTTTTGTCGTACACCGCTTGCAATGTCAGCCCTTGCAGACGCATAAGCGCGCTGGCAATGAGGGCGCTCTGGCGGTGCATGCCAATGCTGTGGCATTGCACGACAGCCGTGTCGCCATATACATCTATGATAAGCCCCGACAGTCCATCGCCTTCCCCATGTATTAAGCGAAAACAATTGGTGTGCGGGTTCGGCACCAGGCCAGCAGTATGCCGGGCTTGCAACGCGCGCTGAATTTTTTCTACCCAAAATTCGGGCTGATTTAGGTCGGCGGGTTCAAAACTCAGTACCCGAACGGTGATACTTCCGTGGTGAAAATGACCAATTCCGAGGAACTGATTCTGTTTGTCGTAAACAGCCACCGGATCCCCGTCTTGGGGGCTTCCTTCCACTCTTGCGATCGCTCCGGAGAAAACCCAGGGGTGAAAACGTCGCAATGCCAGGTCTCTACCTGATTTTAAAACTATTCGGTCTATTTGCATGAATCAATCATAAAAAACCAATATAGGTGCCATCCACCAAATACAGTTTTCCAGATGCAAAGGTACCCTTACTTTCCATTTTTAGAAGCAAAGCCGGGTCAATGATGTAAAAACAATATAAAGTTAAATTTATTTGTTGTTAAAACAAACTTTTGTGTACTTTTCGCCGCGAAAAAGACCAGAAGCACTATTGCTTAAGCTTTAATCTGTCTTTTAATCATATTTCTACGCTATGCGAATTCAATTTAGCCTCTCCTGTCAGAAAGGCACGATAATACCCATCAACTACCAGTCCGAAATTTCGAATTGGGTATTCGCCGTTTTGTCCAAAGCGGGCGCTGAGCTTTCTGCACATGTCCAGCAACTAGGGTACGACCTTAGTTCGCGCAACTTTAAGTTATTTACTTTTAGCTCCCTGGCTATTTATCCATATGAAATGGACCAGGTGAAGCAAGAGTTTAAATTGCTTGGAAATCAGGTCAAACTCAACATTTCGTTGTACCTCGATCCTTCCTATGAGCAGCAGGTAATTCACCTGTTCCGCCAGCTACCCCTTTCCCTGGGTACCTTGGAAGGTAAGCCGGCACAATTTGAAGTGAAGCACTGGCAAATTATGCAGAAGCCTAATTTTAAGGATACGATGCAATTTAAGTCGGTGTCTCCGATTTCGATCACAACGATTGAAGAGATTAAAACGACCAATCCTTATCTGCTGCCAGATAGTGAAATGTACGACATTAGTTTCTTTCACCACGCCGTACGTCGCTTCAAGGCCGCGAATCAATTCAAATCCTTGGCGACCCTGAAATTACTCGACCCTGCATTTCCCATGCAGTATCGGTTGATTGGGCAAGCTAAATCGCGGCTGATCCACTTAAAACCGAATCCCGATGCAATTAACCAGTTGCGGGGGTTTGTGTATGAATTTGAGGTCAGCATGCCGATTCCCCTCATAGAGTTTTGTTATTATGCAGGGTTTGGAGAATACCCACACCTGGGTTTTGGTTTTGTTGATTTAAAATAATGAAATGACGTTTGTCCGTAATGCCATAGGCATGTTTGCTGTAGGCTTGATTACACTGGCTTATATTGCTTGTACGCCCGATTCGAGTGCGCAAAATCGTGTATTGTTAAATGGTCATTGGACGATTTTAAAGGCTTTTCGCAACCAAAAACAAACGGAAACCCTGGATGGCGTATATTTTACCTTTACGGAAACGAATCAAATGATCACCAATTTGCCCGTGGGGCCAGAGGTGATGACCGATTTTGAATTTAGTAAAAATGTGATTCGGCAAAAGGGCAATAAAGTATTGGAATATCACATAGACCAAATCAACGATTCTATTTTAGTACTAGGTATTGAATTGCGAGGCATGCCTTTTGAATTGCAATTGCACCGCGCTGCTGTACCTGCAGAAGTGCCCGTAACCGTGCAAGACACGACCGAATTGCGCTAGAAATGCTGCCTTGCAAGGTGGCATTTAGTATATAAACGTACATCATACAGGTGCAAAAAGCCTTTTACACCCGTTCCAGTACCACCGCGTATCCTTGTCCTACCCCGATACACATGGCACATAAAGCATATTGCACGTTGGTGCGCTGCATGGTGCGCGCGGCACTTAACAATATGCGTGCACCCGACATGCCCAAGGGATGCCCCAACGCAATGGCGCCGCCGTTCGGGTTGATGCGCGGGTCGTTGTCGGCCAGGCCTAATTGACGGGTACAAGCCAACACCTGGGCTGCAAATGCTTCATTCAACTCGATGAGGCCGATGTTGGAAAGACTTACCCCTGCTTTTTCGAGGGCCAATTGACTGGCTTTTACGGGTCCGATGCCCATAATGCGGGGTTCAACGCCCACAACGGCACTGCTCAGAATGCGCGCAATCGGTTGAAAGCCATGTGTTTGTACCGCTGATTCGGAAGCGATTAACAAGGCCGCAGCACCATCATTCAAGCCAGATGCGTTGCCTGCGGTTACTGAACCATCCTTTTTAAAAGCCGGTTTCAAACGCGCCAGCCCTTCCATGGAAGTGGCCGGTTTTATAAACTCATCTTGTGCGACGGTACGGGTGTCGGATTTTCCCTGGGGAACTTGTACCGGAGCAATTTCTCCATCGAAAATACCGGCGTTTTGTGCAATCGCCGCTTTATGCTGACTCCAAACGGCAAATTTATCCTGGTCTTCGCGTGAAATACCATACAGTTCAACCAGGTTTTCGGCAGTCATGCCCATCGCGTCGGTGCCGTATTGTGCTTGCATGGCCGGATTGATAAAGCGCCAGCCAAAACTGGAATCAAACATTTGTGCATCGGTACCAAAGGGTTTGGCCGATTTGCTCATTACATAAGGTGAACGGGTCATGCCTTCTACGCCGCCCGCCAGGAATAAATGCCCATCGCCACTTTGAATGGCGCGTTTGGCGTGTATCACCGCAGCCATACCGCTGGCGCACAAGCGATTCACCGTTTCGCCGGGCACCGAATAAGGCAGTCCGGCCAACAGTGCTGCCATGCGGGCAACATTGCGGTTGTCTTCACCGGCCTGGTTGGCGCAACCCAGGATCACATCATCGATATGGGCAGGATCCAGGGTTGGGTGCCGCTCGAGGAGGCTGCGCAACACGTGGGCGGCCAAATCATCCGTACGGATAGGGGCTAAGACACCGCCAAAATTACCCACAGGGGTGCGGAGGCCGTCAATAATATAAGCAGCGGGAAATTGTTGCATGATGTGGTGGTGGCTGGTTTTAATTCCGCCGCAAATATCACAATTGTTCAGGGAAAATGTAAGGAACCTTTCAGATTGTCTTCCTGTGAACAATTACACCTAAAAATGATTTTATACACCTAAAATGGTGCAGGTGCATCGTATATTTGCGTGATTATGGAAAAAGTAAAATGTCTTATCATCGGCTCCGGCCCCGCCGGATATGCAGCGGCAATTTATGCAGCGCGCGCCGGTTTGAATCCGGTGCTTTATACTGGCCCTCAGCAAGGTGGTCAGCTTATGATTACCAACGAAGTAGATAATTATCCAGGTTACCCGGAAGGCCGGAATGGACCAGAAATGATGGATGATTTTCGTCGGCAGGCCTTGCGTTTTGATACGGTCATTCGGCAGGAAATGATTACAAAAGTTGACTTTACTGGTCCGGTGCATAAAGTATGGTCGGAATCAGGACAAGAAATTGAATCGCCTGCCATCATTATTGCAACGGGTGCCAGTGCCAAATGGTTGGGTATTCCGGGTGAAGAGCGCTTGCAAAACCGCGGGGTTTCGGCTTGTGCGGTATGTGATGGTTTTTTCTTCCGTAAAAAAGAGGTGGTTATTGTAGGCGGTGGCGATACTGCGGCAGAAGAGAGTACTTATTTGGCCAAAATTTGCAGTAAAGTGCACTTATTGGTGCGTCGCGATGAAATGCGGGCTTCTAAAATCATGCAGCAACGTGTGATGAACACCCCAAATTTGATCGTGCATTGGAATACCGAAGCCGAGGAAGTATTGGGCGAAGAAGAAGTAACGGGTGTACGCATCATCAACAATGTTACTAAGGAGGTAAGTGAATTGCCTACTTCAGCGTTTTTTGTTGCCATTGGCCACAAACCCAATACTGATATTTTTAAAGGCTGGCTCGACTTGGATGAAAGTGGATATATCCATACCAAACCGGGTACAACTTTTACCAATATTGAAGGCGTTTTTGCTTCCGGGGATGCACAAGATAAGGTGTATCGTCAGGCGATTACTGCAGCCGGCACCGGTTGTATGGCTGCCTTGGATGCTGAGCGCTATTTGGTAGAACAAGGGTTATAAGGTGCAAGAAACAATTGGAATTCGGGTGCGTTGGCTGCTTGTACTGGGCTTGCTGGCGGGTATGGCTTTGTCCTGGCCTTTGTGGATTCCATTTGGCCGTATGGGATTGCCCATGGTGCCCTTGTTTGCCTGGATGGGGCAACTACCTGTTTTTCTGACCGTAATTTCGATTGCGATATGCATATCTGGGGTCTTTTTGCTGCTGTTTCCGGCGCGAAAAGACCTTTTTTTATGGATGGCGGCCTTATTGTTCGTAGGCTTTGTACTTGATTTGAATACGGCCCAGCCTTGGGTTTGGTTTTACTGCCTGATCCTGATTGCGTTCTATTTTTCGGCGCTTTCGACCGACCGCGTACCGTATGCAGGTTTGCAAATTGTCTTGCTGGGGGTATATGGCTGGGGTGGAATTTATAAGATCACCCCTTATTTTGCCGTGGATAATTTACCCTGGTTTTTTAGTGCGTTTTCCTGGTTGGAACCTTTGGGAAAGTTGCCCGCCTTGGGGTATGCCCTTGCAATCGGAGAAGCCTGTTTCGTGCTGGGTTTGAGTTGGCACCGTACCCGGCAGTTTACCCGCGTGGTGGTGTTGCTGTTTCACCTCAGCATTTGCCTTATTTTAAGTCCGCTGGGTTTGAATTGGAATTTGGTCGTTTTACCCTGGAATTTAGCTATGGCAGGCATGGTTTGGGTGCTTTTTGATTCCAAGCAGCCATTTATTCTGCCCAAGCAGCCTTTATTTCGCCTATTTCTTGGGGTAGTATGTTTGGGCCCAGCCCTCAACCTGATGGGCGGATGGCCGGATGCTTTTTCCTGGAAACTATACAGCAATACCCAGGCAGAGGCCACTTTTTACAATCCGAATGGTGTAGCACCCTGCGCTGATTTGCAAGCCGTTTGGACGAAAATGGCGTTTAATGAACAGCAGTATTTATTGCTCGATGATTGGTCGAACAATGCCTTAAAGGCCCCATTGCACCCCAGTAAACAAGTGTTTTGGGCACTGGGCCGCCATTTGTGCCAATGCGAAGGGATATCCGATTCGGCTGGATTATACCTGCTCCAGGTCAATCCCTGGAACCGGGCAGCCGAACGGATGGATTTTTATCCTTGTGCTTTGCTTAAGGCGCAAGCGCATTAACGCATTTTAGGCGTGCGCCGTTTTCCGCCGGGCCGGAAGCCTTTGCCGCCCATCATCCCCATCATGCTTGGGTTCATCGGCGATTGTGCCAATTGCTTCATTTGTTTGTCCACTTCCTTGATTTGTTCTTTCAACATCGGTTCGGTGATGTTGAGTTTTTTCAAGTCGGCAAATTGATTGATGGCCGATTGCCGGTTATTTTTAGAGGCTGCAATCATGACCAATTGTAGCATGGCGGCGCCTTTTTCATTATCGGAGGGCAAACCGGCGGCGAGCGATTTTTTCAACCAGGTTTCGGCCGAAACAAAATCCTTGCGTTGCATATCGATGGCGCCTTTGGTCATAAAATACACGCCTTTGTAACCCATCAGCAAAGTACCCGGGAAAAACGTCAATTTTAAGCGTGCTTCTGCCGCATCCAGTTGTTGTTGGCCAATTAATTGGTTGGTCGACATAATGGTGCCCAGCAACAAATAACCAATCAGCAGCACAACGCCAACCAGAATGAACGGGAAACCATACCAAAAGCCATAGGCAATTGAAAGGGCAAGACCACCCAAGATACCACCAAGGATCAGGGCAAAACGCAGGTAAATATTTATTGTAAACATGCTGTTGCTGCTAAATGTTGAATTGTTTGACGCGGGGCTATTCGAAGCGACCTCGTTTAGAACCCGCAAAATTAAAAAAGCCTGCGCTGCAAGTATGCAGCAAGCAGGCTTTTCTGTGTTTTGTTTAAATTTTTTTACAAACGTTTGAAATTCAAGCCGCGGCCCATGTTGCCTACCGGGAGGTATTGCAAGACATCTTTATTGCAAGCGGTTACCACATTACATTGTACGGTGCCGTCTTTTTCTTTTTCTGTAAAACACCATCCATCGGTTTCGGTACCCGGATGTTCACTTACACAAGGCGCTTGATCACATGCTCCGTTAATTTCAACCTCTACTTCCATCGTAAGTTGATTGCCATTCAAATGCCGCATTTTATTGCCGATGAACTCAATTACATAGGTGGAATCTTGGTCACTTTGCCACTTTCCTTGTAGCGTTTCCAGTAATTCATCCTCCGCAGGTCCAGATTTGGGCAAATTAGCCGTATTCGCCTCGGGGCGTTTTGGGGCATTGTTTGGGTTACAGGCTGCAAACAGGAAGAATATCAGCGCTGAACTGTAAAGCAATTTTGTCATGCGATGTTGATTATATAAGGTTCAATAGGGCAAAGAAAATGTGATTTTTTGCGGCATTAAATCAACAAGATGTTAATGACATGTATTTTAACACTTTTTTACCCCTTATTACATGCAATCTTCGCATTTATAAACCGTGAAACCGAAGTTATCGCCTGGCCCGTACAAGAAAGCAATGGACATTCCCTTATCAGATGCTTCCAATTCGACGGTATAATGGATGTGGTGGTGGTTGTCGTATTCAAACGACCGACCATCGGCCTGCACTTTGAAGTTGCTGTGTTCCGACAAACAATAAGGGAAATGGTTGCTGGTGTACAATTCGAGGGTCTGATTGGGCGATACGCGCAGCATAAATGAACTGGCGATATTGCCATAATGCACGACGGCTTTGTACACCCCCGGACCAATTCCTACCCGGCGCAAATTCGCGTTTACCGGATCGCCCGTGAGGGGCGGGGCTTCCGGGAAATGCGCATCACACCAGCTGCCTGGGGCTTTGTAATCTTTCACAATGGGCCCCTTGGCCAATTCAAAGTGCGGCCCCGCTATAATTGCTGGTTTATTTTGGGCTTGATCGGCTGTGCCGGTTCCGCAAGCGACCATGAAAAAGGCGAAAAAGCCCAAAATGCCAGCGATCTGCTTTGTCATAGGTTTATATTTTCCAGTCGAGCCGAAGGGTGAAATTACGGGGTGCTTCCATCAGGGCCGGGCGCAAGGTGTACTCGAGGTTCAAAAGGTTATTACACAAGGCGCTGATTTTCAACTGTTTTGAAATTTTGTAGGAAAGACGAACATCTAACAATGTATAGCCACTGTTGTTTTTATTGCGGAAACTTTTCACCCCGGGCAAGGTCTCCTGAAACAACAAGTCGATGGATTCCATAAAACTATTGTACTGCGCCGAAACTCCCAATCCAAAACCGTTGAGCACATATTCTGCATCGGCTTTAAAGGAATCGCGGAAACGGTATTTTAACACATTGCGGGAGGTATCAGAACTACCCCAAAAGGAATTTTGTTCCTGGCTAAAGATTTTGTAGCGCGGGTCGGTTTTGGTGTAACCGGCCAATAAAAACAATTGTCCCGGACCCAATTTACCTTGCCCAAGCACCGAAATTTCGAGGCCTCGGATACGGGTATCGCCCTGGTTTTTAGATTGAAAAATCGCGCCATTCAAACTAAAACTGGAAAAAACGAACTCCATCATTTGCTGATATTCTTGCCAAAAAGCCGCCACATCCACATAACCGTACCAGGAACCTATTTTCATGCCTTGTTTGATGCCAATTTCGGTCGACCAGCCGGTTTCGGAAATCAGGTCGGGATTAGGCCCCACCCCTGCAAAAGAGCTAAACTTGGTGGTAATGAATTTTTCAGCAATGGTCGGGTAACGGTAGGCTTGGCCCCAGGAAGCGCGCAAATAGGTGGCTTTCCCCAACTGGTAATTGGCGCCCACGCGAAATACCGGCTTGGATTCGGAAGAACGGCCATTCGGGATGGTATCAAATGTGTTATCGGCCAAACGGATTACCTCGGGACTAAAGATTTTATTCTGTTCATAACGCACCCCGGCCGACAGGTTGAGGCGTTCGATGCCGCTATAGTCGAGTTGTAAGTAACCCGCAATGTTTTCAGAGGTGTAGCGTCCGTTATAAAGTTCGGCATTTACTTTGGTACGGATACCCACCACCCCGGCGGTTGCGATTAATCCGACGCTGTTCATTTGGCGCTGGATCTGGTATTCGCCATACACCATTTGGCTGCCGTTGCTTTGGTTGCCGCTGTTTTTGTTGTCAATAGAATAAAAACGGCCCAAAAACTTATGTCGATTGCCGGAACGGTCGAAATATTGCACAGAAGGGTCAATGGTGTAGCGCAGTCGTCCTTTAGAGAACGAAGCAGAATTGAGGCCTGCCTGGAGGGATAGGGTAGAGTCGCCGCCCCAAATGAAGAAACTGCCGCTCCGGCCCAGGTTGAAATTGGAATTGAGGCCGATGGTGAGGCGGTCATTTACCCGATATCTAAAATTGGGGGTAATTCGGCCATACCGGCTGTAGGAGTCTTTGTTGTAATTGTCGCGGTACAGGGCATACGCGCCCAAGACCATATCCAGTTTGCCAAATTTGCGGCGGTGCACGAAACTCATGCCCGTTTCTACCGGTTGTTGGATGCCAGAAGTATCGGAACCCCACCATTTGGCCGATTTGGTGCGTGGGGTATCCCAGGTTTTACCGAAAACGGCTACTTCTGTTTCGGGTTTGTCTTTTGCAAAACCGGTGCGAATATTAATAATGCCGTTCATCGCCGAAGATCCAAACAGGGCAGAAGCGGCACCTTTTAGCACTTCCACCTGGGCAATGTTTTCGATCGGGAAATCTTCCCAGTTCGGGAAACCGGCATCGACTTGCAAGGCGGGAATGTCGTCTACCAGGATCAACACCCGGGTGCCCGCGCCATAGGAAAACCCGGCGCCACTCCGAATACTGGCTTGTCCGTCAAGGATGCTCACGCCGGGCACTTTGGTCAGTACTTTATCGACCGAGGTACTGTTGGTATTTTCGATCAGGCGGGGTTTGAGTACATCGAGGGAAACGGTGACCTGTCCGAGGGGTTTTTCAAATTTGCCGGACGTGACGGTCACTTGTTCGAGCAGGTTATCGGCGCTGCTGAGGGCAATATCCTGCACATTGTTTTGTCCGGGGAGGAGCCGCACGGATTGTTTGCGGGTTTCGTAGCCCGTAATGGACCAACTGATTTCGTAACTACCTGCGGGCAGTTCGAGGCTGTAATTGCCTTCGAGGTCGGTCGCGCCGCCGGTAATACCTGCTTTAACGGTCACGCCAAAAAGGGCTTCTTTACTGGATGCATCGGTGACTTTGCCTTTCAGGGTTGCATTTTGTCCAAAAAGGGGAGCAAAAACTGAAAAGCACAATAGAAATGGGATGATTTTCATAGATGTCTGAACACATTTGATTGAAAAAAAACAAGACTATTCTACCGGGCGGGTCGTATTCTCCAGGAATGCGATGTCTACGCTGATTAAAAGGGAGTATCCTAATTGGGAAAGTTCTACTTGCATTTTGCGTTTCCCTTCTACTTTTACAATGCGGCCGCGCATCCCGAGGAGGTTGCCGGCGCTGATTTCTACGGTATCGCCTTCCGTGAATTTTCCGGGTACGGCTTCTACTTCCAGGTCTGTTTCGAGCGTAATGCGGCGCAATATTTCTATTTCCGCTTCAGGAATCGCAAACAAGTCTTTCGCAAATTTTACAAAACCGGCCACATTTTCTGTTTCCAGCACGGGCACGTAGTCTGCTTTCACAATTTTCACAAAAATATAACAATTGATGAGGGGCTTTTCCACCATGCGGGTGCTTCTGGTGTACTTCCGCATCAGTTTTTGGATGGGCAACCAGGCGTGAATGCCTTTTTTGCTCAACATGCGTTGCACAAATTTTTCACTTTTAGAGCGGGTGTGTACCGCAAACCAACGCGCCTCGGTTTCGTGGAGTTGGTTGGTTGGATTTTGTATTGGAGTAGCCATTAGTTTATTTCGCTTACCGTTCCTGCTTCAAGTTGATAGATCGCACCACTTTCCGGGCAATTGGCCCGACCGGCTTCGTCAAAATGCAAACGATGGCCGTATTTGCTCACCCAACCCATTTGTCGGGCCGGATTGCCCACCACCAGGGCGTAATCGGGTACACTTTTGGTCACCACGGCACCCGCGCCAATCAGGCAATAGGCCCCTAAAGTTACACCACAGATAATGGTCGCATTGGCCCCAATACTGCAGCCCCGCTTGAGCAGGGTGTCGCGGTATTCCGTTTTGCGCTCCAAAAAACTCCGCGGATTAATGACATTGGTAAACACAGCCGATGGACCAAGGAACACATCATCTTCACACCGAATGCCCGTATAGAGGGAAACGTTGTTTTGCACTTTTACCCCATTGCCGAGGCTTACCCCGGTGGCAACAAACACATTTTGGCCCAAAATACAACGCGCGCCAATGACACTGCCCGACATGAGGTGGCAAAAATGCCAGATTTTGCTGCCTGCCCCAATTTGGCAACCTTCGTCGACGATCGCGGTAGGATGTACGTAATATTCCATTAAAAATCGCGGTTTTGATTCCAAATATTCATGCGTACGCCCAGTTTGACCACCGTGGTATTTTGGTCGAGCGTGTTGTCTTCACTGTTTTTGCGCCGCAATAATACACCCAAATCCACAAATATATTATGATAAAACATCCACGATGCATCCAGTCCCAAAATATCAATGGTAGACCCGACGCCCTGACCCACTTCATTGCCAAAATCCTGCACCCGGGTATTGTAGCCCAACAAGGGATTAGAGCCCCAGTTTTGTTTATTCGTATTGTCGCCCCGATTCGCATGAATCCAGCGGCCTTGAAGGAATATTTTACGGCTGGGCTGGTATTTCAAGACACTCACAAATTCATTAAAGTTAGACCACAATGGATGCGCAAGGGGTTGATTATAATGGGTATAACTATTGAGCGAATCAAAATGCGAATAGGTAAACGGACGTACGCGATTCCATTCTACCTGCAAATCCAAATGATCAACACCCAATACATCTATGCACTTTATGCCAGCCTGTATGCCAAATTTATTGCCCCACCAACCCTGTTCTGCCGGATCAAATAAGGCTTTGGCCAAAAACTCGTCAAGCAAAAATTGTCCATAAAATTGTACCCGTTTGAACATATTCCAATGGCCATCCAACCCGAGCATCACGTTGTCTGGACTGCCAATCATGCCCTCCACGGTGCGGTAAAAGATGACCGGATTGAGGTACTGCAATTCAAACTGGCGGCTGCGGTTGAACACCACGGTTTCAAACAAACCCACATGCATGCGGGAATTAATCTGAAAACTCAGGTAATGCATCGCCGCGTATTTTTTGGGCAAGCGCTGATCGCCTAAGCCGCCTTTTTCGCGGAGATTGGGCGTGAGTTCCATGAAAATATTCTGGTAATGAAATTTCCATACCCGGGTATTTAATTTCAAATAGAACGCCGGGTTGCCCACATCCGACAACAGCAGCGAGCGGTAACCATTGCCAATAAAATGCCGTCCGTGTCCCAATTGAATGCCCACATGTTTCGACATTTGGTACGACAAATAAGCCGTGGCAACATTGAAATCGTAGCCATTTTGAATGGTACCAAAACGCGGTTTATAACTTTTATAAAAACCGGCGCCCGGCAAGGAGCGGTATTGTGATACCCAAGTGTTGACATAATCGGGATAACGCGCCTGACTTTCCACCAAATTGGTATAAAAAAACAATTTGCGGTCTACTTCACCGCGTATTTCTAGGCCGCGCTGATTTTCAAACAACACACCGTTATCATCTTGCTGCAGCCCGCCACTCAGGTTGAGCATGGGGTTGACCCTTAATTTAAAATCGGGCGTATTTACCTCAAAAAAATTGGCCGGGCTGGCGTAAAAGTACCGCAGCAGGTTCCGTTTGTTTTTACACAACAAGCGGTTTGTATCGGGTGCCCATTCGTTGTTGTCATTGAGTAAATAGGCAAGGTCGCTGCGGTCGAGTTTGGTTAAACGGGTTTGGCTCGTATCCACTGCCAAGGCGAAAAGGGCGGCATCTTTGCGTACAATCGACTTTATTTCAGGCCGAATTTCGCCAGAGAGGCCACTTTTGATCTGCAAACGATCCAGGATATGGTAACTGGGCGATCCTAAAGGTATACCGCTTGATTGTGCGACCACGGGCAGGCGCAGGCATAGCAAGGCGGCAACAAGACATAGAAAGGGTACATTTCGAAGCATAAGAAGCGTATTAAACCGGGTAAATTAAGGTTGATGCAACAAATCCAGGTAAACGGATTGCCAGGACTGCCAAAAGTAATCGTTCAGGGAAGAATTGTGCCAAAGAAAAACAAATTCTCCGTCATATTGCTTGACCGTTTTGCGCAATTGAAGTAATTGTGCACCTGCGGTTTCGGGCGATAAATGCTGGTAAAGCCCCAAACTGACTTCCATGGCGATCAGCGGTTTTTCCCATAATTGCAGGGTTTTGCGCCGTACGACATCAAAAACAGGGAAACTATAGCATACCCCGCAGCGAAATCCGGGCATTTCCGGATAACCCATGGAACTATCCCACTGCATGCCCGCCCGGTCCCACTGCATCCAGGTATCGGGTGTTTGGAAGCGCAAATAATGCTGTCTGCCTGTATTAATTTTTTGCTTTACACAAGCTTGCAGGGAATCCAACTCCTGCTGAAACTTGTCGGGCGACTCCAACGATTCGTACGATGGATGAAAACCGATCACATGTCCACGGGCTTCAATGCGCCCAATCAGGTTTTGCACAAACGGATGTTGCAGCGGATAATAACAATCGGAATTGCTGGATCGATTGCCCATAAAATTGAAATGGGAAACCAGCCCGGCTTGTTCGCTGTGCATCATCAACCAATCAAAAGTATCAAACGGGTCGTTTTGGAAGTGTTGGAGCCAAAACTGTGTTTCTTTTAGATTACCGCGTTTTAAAAAACTGCCTGCCAGGGTACGGAGGCGATCCGTTTGTTTCCACCACAACAAGGGATGGTCTACATCATGCGACACCAGGATGCTATACTGGCGTTTTTTGCGTGCACCTTGGTAACCAAGCCGTACTAGCATGTTCCACACCAATTCCAGGTATTCATGTACAATGGGGCGGTGCAAAAATCCCATTTGGCAGGCCAAACTCGCCTGGGCCGGAAACCGTCCGTGCTGGTCGCGCACTGCCGATTGTTGTTCTTCCCAGCGACTCAGCATAAAAAAGGCAGAAGCCAGCACATCCAAGCCACAATAGATGCGGTTTTCGGAAACCTCGAATTGATTCGTTCCGCCGATGACCGGCAACTGCACACCTATATTATATGGATCCAACATCCAGCAGTTTTGCGCCAGGGTACTGATCGGTGTGCCTGGTTGGAATGCCAAAAAAGTATCCGGCAGGTGTATTTCGGCCCCGTTCGGTAGTTGAAGGATGTGGTGATTTAACCCTGCTGCTACTTCCAGCTGACAGGGGATGCCCAGGAAGGTTTGAAATAAAACCAGGCAGGTATATTGCTTTTCGGCAAAACAGCAAGCATTTGTGCGTATTCGCAACATGGTGGCGCTAAAATGTTGCTGCAAAAATCTCAAAAAATACAGAATGTCACGCACAATCTTTTTCGATGCCATTTAATAAGCCGACAGCGCTATCTTTGCCGCGTTAAACAAAATTACATGAGACATACGATTACAATTTTTTGTTTGGGACTGATGCCGTTTTTGGCGATGGCCCAATTTGGCGCAGTACGGGGAAATGTGTTCGACAAAGAAACGGCCCAGCCAGTGAGTTTTGCAACCGTGCAAGTGCAAGGCCAGAACCGGGGAACCACTACTGATATCAATGGTTTTTTTACCATACCCAACATTCCTGAAGGCAGCCAGAACCTGGTTGTTTCGTATTTGGGATACGACAGCACGATCATTTCGGTAACGATTAAGAAAAATGAGATTGCTTACCAAACCATCTATTTGGTAGAAAGTGGCAATAAACTGGGCGAAATTGTGGTGAGTGGCAAAAAAGCGCAAGCCAAATCGGAGGTGCAGATTTCCAAACTTTCGGTTACGCCCAAGCAAATCCGCTCCCTGCCTTCTGCGGGTGGACAGCCCGATATTGCCCAATACCTGACCGTATTGCCGGGCGTTATTTTTACGGGCGACCAAGGTGGTCAATTGTACATTCGCGGCGGCTCTCCGGTACAAAACCGGATTTTGCTCGATGGTATGACCATTTACAATCCGTTCCACAGCATTGGTTTCTTTTCGGTGTTTGAAACAGAGATCATCCGTAACGTGGACGTACTGACGGGCGGATTTAATGCCGATTATGGTGGCCGTATCTCTGCAGTGGTGGATGTAAAAACCCGCGAAGGCAACCGGAAGCGCTTGTCAGGATTGGTTTCAGCCAGCCCTTTCCAGGCCAAGGCACTCATCGAAGGACCCATTATTCCTTTGAAGGGAGAAGGCGGAAGCAGTATTTCATTTATCCTGACCGGCAAAAAAGCCTTGATTAATCAGGTAGACAGCAAACTGTACCCTTATGTGAACGATACCACCGGTATTCCATTCGATTACCAGGATTTGTACGGTAAAGTTTCCTTGATGACGGGCAATGGCAGTAAAATCAACTTTTTCGGCTTTAATTATACCGATAATGTGAAATTTCCGATCACGGAGTTTGGCTGGAACAGCAGTGGTGGCGGTTTGGATTTTACCCTCATTCCTACCAACTCCAGCACGATCATCGACGGTAAATTTACGTTTTCAAATTACGACTCCCGCATTGATGAATCGGACCGCAAACCCCGCACCAGTGGCATTTCGGGTTACTACGGCGGCTTGACCTTCACCAATTTTGGCCGCAATTCGGAGTTTCGGTATGGCCTGGAATTGACGGGTTTTGAAACCAAATTCCAGTTTACCAATTTCAAAGGCATCACCATTGACCAAAACCAGAATACCACCGAAATCGCTGGTTTTTTGAAAGGCAAATACAAATGGGGTGGCCTGGTGGTTGAGCCTGGCTTCCGTATCCAATACTATCAGTCGCTCAGCGACATCTCGTATGAGCCGCGTTTGGGTATGAAATACAACCTGACCGATAACATCCGGGTAAAAGCCGCTGGGGGCGTGTATTCACAGAACCTGCTTTCTACCATCAATGAGCGCGATGTGGTAAACTTGTTCGTGGGCTTTCTGTCCGGTCCGGATGAAAGTATTTATAAAAAAGGTTCTACCAACGAATTTACCGACAACAAACTGCAAAAAGCCTTGCACGGGGTGTTTGGTTTCGAGTTTGATTTGGCCGATAATATTGACTTAAACGTAGAGGGTTATTACAAAAAATTCAATCAACTCATTGCGCTTAATCGTTTCAAGGAGCAATTGTCCGATAAAAACTATTTTGTAGAAACAGGCGATGCCCGTGGGGTAGACGTTACCTTGAAATATGAAGGCAAACGTTCCTATGTTTGGTTGGCTTATTCTTTGGGTAAAGTTACCCGCGATGATGGCCAGCAGGTTTATCCGCCGGTATTCGACCGTCGCCACAACATGAACATTGTTGCCACCTACCAGTTGGGTGACCTGAAGCACCCGATCGAAATTGGTGCGCGTTGGAACCTGGGTTCTGGTTTCCCATTCACCCAAACCCAGGGCTTTTACACCAATTACCCATTGAGCGGGGTTGGCGACGATATAACCAGCGGCAATGCGGATTTGGGCATTATTTATTCCGATACCCGCAACGGCGGTCGTTTACCGTATTACCACCGCCTCGATTTGTCGGTAAAACGGATGTTTGAATTCGGCAAACGCATCAAAATGGAAGTGACGGCTTCTTGTACCAACGTGTATGACCGTCCGAATATTTTCTATTTCGACCGCGTGCGTTACAGCCGGGTAAATCAGTTGCCGATTATTCCGAGTTTGAGTGCTACTTTTCAGTTTTAGGTTAAATCGTACTGCTGCTGGTTTTTAGGCGTATTGGCCTGGAAACCAGCAGTTTGTTTTAATGCCTTTTTGAATTCTTACAAGATGGAACCCATAAAATTAACCCAATACTCGCATGGCGCTGGCTGTGGCTGCAAAATTGCCCCCAGTGTGCTCGATGATATCCTTCAATCGCACCATGCCCTCCCTTTTTCTTTTCCAAACCTGCTTGTGGGAAATGATACCCGCGATGATGCTGCGGTATTTGACCTGGGCGACGGTACGGCCATTGTGAGCACCACCGATTTTTTCATGCCGATTGTAGATGATGCCGAAGATTTTGGTCGCATCGCATCGGTCAATGCCATCAGTGATATTTATGCCATGGGTGGCACGCCGATGTTGGCGATCGCGATCCTGGGTTGGCCGATCAACACCTTGCCTGCTTCCGTTGCAAATCAAGTCATTGAAGGTGCGCGCAAGGCTTGTGCAGATGCGGGCATTCCGTTGGCGGGTGGACATAGTATCGACAGTCCGGAGCCCATTTTTGGTTTGGCAGTTACGGGGCGCTTGCCGATTGCCCACTTAAAGCGCAATGGCGGAGCCCAGCCTGGTGCCAAACTGTTCCTGACCAAACCCTTGGGTGTAGGTATTCTGACGACTGCCCAAAAGAAAGGTGTGTTGGATCCAGCCCATGCTGCAATCGCACCCGACAGCATGAAACACCTCAATAAAATTGGTGCTTTGCTGGGTGCCTTGCCATACATACAGGCCATGACCGATGTTACGGGTTTTGGCTTATTGGGCCATTTATCAGAAATGTGTGCTGCGAGCGATGCTTGTGCGGTGGTAGAATTTGAGAAAGTACCCACGATTGATGCGGCTATTTTGCAGCATTACCTCGATTTGAAATGTGTGCCGGGCGGGACCAACCGCAATTGGGATAGTTATGGCCATAACGTAGCAGGTGCGGAAGGCAATCGTCGGCATATTTTGGCCGATCCACAAACCTCTGGCGGCTTGCTTGTGGCCGTGGATCCTGCCCATACCGATGATTTTATTGCTTTTGCACACGGACAAGGCCTGGATCTTGCGCCTTTGGGCTTTTTGATTGAAAAACAGGATGTTTTGATCACCGTAATTTAAATTTTCTGATGCTCCGATACATCTTAGGCCGCCTTGCTTATGGTATCCTGGTGATCATCCTGGTGGTGGTCATTATCAGCAGCATTATATACCTGGCGCCGGTGGACCCGGCCCAACTTACCTTTGGTCAGCGCGCCGATGTAGCCACCGTTAAAGCCAAAACGGCCGAATTGGGTTTAGATCAGCCGCTTTCCGTGCAGTTGTTGCATTATTTATCGGACGTTGCACCCCTTTCGGTGCTGGATGTTACACGTCAAACACCTTACCGTTATTGGCGCTTGTTTCCGGTAGGGGCCGACCGTTATTTCATCTTAAAATGGCCCTACTTGCGCGAATCGTACCAGACTGGTCGGCCCGTATCGGCCATGCTTGCTTCGGCCATTCCGGCTACCGCTTTGTTGGCCGTTGCGGCGCTGCTGTTTGCGTTGTTACTCGGTATACCCTTAGGGATATTTGCGGCGCTGCGTCCACGTTCCTTTTGGGATAGTGGCATTTCCATGTTGACGGTATTGGGGTATTCTTTGCCTTCTTATGTTGCTGCGATGTTGATGGCCTTGTTGTTTGGGTATGCATTTGGGCATATCACCGGGCTCAATGTTCAAGGCGGTATTTTTGTGCTGGATGATTTTGGCGACTGGCATACGGAATGGAAAAACTTGATCCTGCCTGCCCTGGCTTTGGGGATGCGTCCGGTGGCGCTGATCACCCAACTCACCCGCAGTGCCATGCTCGATGTTTTGTCGCAGGATTATGTGCGGACTGCTTTGGCCAAAGGCTTACCTTTTTATCGGGTGGTGTACAAACATGCGTTGCGCAATGCGCTTAATCCGTTGGTATCGGCGGTTTCTTCCTGGTTTGCGGCCTTGCTAACGGGTGCTTTTTTTGTAGAAAACGTATTTAGTTTTAAAGGCCTGGGGGATTTGACCATTCAGGCGCTCCTGAATTTTGATTTGCCCGTGGTACTGGGCTGTGTGTTGTTTACGGCTACTGTATTTGTGGTGATTAATTTAATTACGGATTTGTTGTATGTTTGGGTGGATCCTCGGGTTTGGGTTTTGGAGTAAAAAGGGGTTCCACGGAGGAGCTCGGAGGAACGGAGTTACACGGAGAGGAGAGTTCCACGGAGAAGCTCGGAGGTACGGAGTTACACGGAGTTTTTTTCGATTTGTATTAATTTATTGATTTTTAGGAAATTATAAGAGCAAAATCTGGCTCAACACCAAAATGATCCCCTCCTAAAAATGAAAAACTCCGCGCAACTCCGTACCTCCGAGCTCCTCCGTGGAACCCTTTTTTTCCGTGGCACCCTTTTTCTCCGCGTAACTCCGTACCTCCAAGCTCCTCCGTGGAACCCTCCTTTATCCGAACATGGCTTTTTTATACCGGGCATTCACTTCCGTCCAGTTCACCAAATTATAAAAGGCGCTGATATAGTCCGGGCGTTTGTTCTGGTATTTCAGGTAATAGGCGTGTTCCCATACATCCAGGCCCAGCAACGGCGTGCCGCTTTGCTTCACAATTTGCAGCATCAATGGATTGTCTTGATTGGGTGTCGTGGTGATAAACAAGCCTTTGTCTTTACCGATGCACAACCAGGCCCAGCCGGAGCCAAACACACTTTTGGCTGCTGCCGTGAATTGCTCTTTAAATTTGTCGTAAGAACCAAAGGTAGTATTAATGGCTGCCAACAAATCGCCCGAAGGTGCGCCGCCAGCATTGGGCGCCAGGGTTTGCCAAAAGAAGGCGTGGTTCCAATGCCCGCCGCCGTTGTTGCGTATTTTTTTATCGGCATCGCTGCTGGTAATGCGGGCAATGATATCGTCCAATTCATAATCAACATACACCGTCTCTTTTACGGCGTCGTTGAGGTTGGTTACATACGCTGCATGGTGTTTGCCGTGGTGAATTTCCATGGTCATTTTATCAAAATGCGGTTCCAGGGCATCGGTTGCATACCCTAAAGCAGGCAATTCGAACGGTTTAGAACGGCGTATTTTGGGGGAAGGTAAAGTAGGGCCAACAGGGGCAGCAGCCGATTTGGCCACCGATTTACAAGCATTTAAAAACGAAGCAGAAGCCGCCGCAACACCCAGCAAGAGACTTGATTTCAGAAAGGTTCTTTTTTCCATGAATTTGTTTTTTTAAAATTTATGCGCCGTAGCATTCGGTTTTGCGCAATCGGATTGGAACAGTCCAGCAGCATTGCACAAAACCGAATGCGGTGGCGCGTTATCGGATTTGAATGCCCAAATTACGGGAAAATAACCGAATCTCGGCACGCGCCGGTGCAACATTTAAAGAATCATTGTATAAATTAACGTACTTTTGCGATAATTTCCCACCGACCATTCACACAGCAATGAATCAAGACGAGTTGAATATTTCAGAAGTATCAGAAGAAACGGAGCCAATCGAAAACGTGGCAGAAACAAACCCCTTGAATGAAGTCGAGGCCCAAGTGGCAAGCGAACCGGATGGGCAAACAGCAAGCGAAACCGATGAGCAAGCGGGCGCCGAAGATCTCTTTGAACGCCAGGAGTTTGTGGCCGACCCCAAGCAAGGACTTGTGCGGGTGGATAAGTTCCTGATGGAACGTATGGCCCATAAATCGCGCAGCAAAGTCCAAAGCGCCATTCGCGCGGGCTCGGTTACGGTAGACGACAAGGAAATCAAGCCTAATTACAAGGTAAAACCCGGCAATACCATCACCATCGTGCTCCCGCGTTCGCTGGATGAAATGCACGATATTTTGCCACAGAACATCCCGCTCGACATTGTGTACGAGGACGAAGACGTGATGATCGTGAACAAGCCTTTTAAAATGGCGGTTCATCCCGGTGTCGGCATCCCAAACGGTACTTTGGTGAACGCTGTTGCCTGGCATTTGCAAGAACAACTGGCCACCCTACCCATCAAAGACGGCAATGAAGCCAACCGCGCCGGTATTGTACACCGCATCGACAAGGACACCACTGGATTGATGGTGGTGGCTAAAAACGATTTTGCGATGGCTAGCCTTGCCAAACAGTTTTTCCACCATACCATCGAACGCAAATACACCGCGCTGGTGTGGGGCGACCTGGATGAAGATTCCGGCACCATTCGCAGTTATATTGGCCGCAATCCCAACGACCGCAAGTTGTTCATGGTGTTTCCAGAAGGGGAGGAAGGCAAGTTTTCCATCACCCACTGGAAGGTCATTGAGCGTTTTTATTACGTGACCCTCATCGAATGTCAGTTGGAAACCGGCCGTACCCACCAAATTCGCGTACACATGAAATCCATCGGACATACCTTGTTTGGCGACCCACGCTACGGCGGCAACCAGATTTTGAAAGGCACGCTGTATTCCAAGTATAAGTTTTTTGCCGAAAAATGTTTGCACATGCTGCCCCGGCAGGCCTTGCATGCACGCGTGCTCGGGTTCACGCATCCACGCACGGGAGAACATATTCGCTTCGAATCCGAACTGCCCAACGACATGCAATCGACCATCGATGCCTGGCGCGAATATGTGCAGGCGCGTAAAGAGACCATATAACAGACTATGGAGCATTCCCACCCTCCTGTTCGGATCAATACAAATGTGGTTTTGGATGAAATTCTTCGTCCAAAACGCACCATTTTTATTGTAAATCCCAAAGCGGGTATTCAATCCCAACGGCGTATTCAGGAAAGTGTCGATAAAAACCTCGACCATCGCAAGTTCGAGTACGGTATCTGGTACACCGAAAAACCGGGCCATGCGGGCGAATTGGTGCGTAAAGCCCAGGCAGAAGGCTACGAAATCATTGTAGCGGTGGGTGGAGATGGTTCGGTGAATGAAATCGGATCGGCCATGCTGGATACCGACCTGCAATTGGGCATCATCCCGGCAGGTTCGGGCAACGGATTGGCCATGCACCTCGGCTATGGACGCAATATGGACGCGGCCATCCGCAAACTCAATACCGCTCAGGTAAAAACCTTCGATTGCGGCCTGTTTAACGGGCGTCCGTTTATCAATTTGGCCGGAATTGGCTTCGATGGACTGGTATCCAACCTCATGCAAGGCAGTTATTGGCGCGGATTTATCCCGTATTTTATGAAATCGGTAGAAGCGGGTTTGGTATACACCGCCAAAGAATGCCTGATTGAAATAGACGACCGCAGTTTTACTGAAAAATGTTTTGCCATCACGGTTGCCAATGGCCCCATGTACGGCTATAACGTCACCATTGCACCCGATGCCTTGATGGATGACGGATTTTTTGAACTTGTAATCTTGAAAGATGCGCCGAAATGGCAGTATTTTGCAGCCGTTCCCGCTACCCTCAATGGCCGTATTTACGATGCCGAGTTTGTGGCGCACTACAAAACCAAAAAGGTGAAAATCACCACGGAAGGCGATAATTATATCCACCTCGATGGAGAAGGACTGACGATGCGTGGGGAAATGAATTTTGAGATCAAGCCCAAGGCGTTGAAGGTTTTGGTGCCTAAACTGGGGTAATAAGCATAATTACAATGGCAAAAAAACAACAAAACGGCGGTTTCGTTTTCTCTACCAATCCTGATTTTCAATTAAACCAGGAAGAAGACACGACAGAAACCCTCGCGCCGGAAAAACAAATCCTGCGCATCTGGCTCGAACGCGTGAAAGGCGGCAAAGAAGCCACCGTCATCAAAGGATTTATCGGAACGGATGACGACATAGAGGCCTTGGCCAAACTGTTGAAAAACAAATGCGCAAGTGGTGGCAATGCTAAAGACGGCATTATCCTGGTACAAGGCGACCACCGCGATAAGGTGCTGGCCCTGCTGCTCGATCAAGGTTATAAAAACACAAAAAAAGCGGGCGGATAAGGTTCGTCTGCACACAATGCCATGAAAATCAATCTCTTACTACCCGTTTTTTGTTGGATATTTTTGGCTTTGTTTGCCATCGACTGTACCCCACGACGCATCGGCGCGGTGGATACTCGTCCACCCGTGAAACCCGGCACCAAACCCAATAAATACGAACCCATCGACACCGTGCGCTGGACAGACCCCGCCAATCCGAAACCACCGATTCAAAATGGCCCCGGCAGACGTCCGAACAACGAAACAGGCAATTTTAGCAAAGAAACCTATCGGGTCGCGCTTTTGTTGCCCTTTCTGACCAACCAAGCCCAGGAAGGCACTGTACCTGAAAAAAGCAAACTTGGGCTCCAGTTTTATACCGGGGTAAAAATCGCCCTGGAAGCACATTCTAAAGCCGGCGGACCAAATATTCAACTCGATGTGTACGATACCCAGGCCTCGGATGCTGATTTTCAGGCTGTTTTAAACAACCGCAACTTGGCCAAAGCCCAGGTGCTTGTCGGTCCGATCCGCAATGCCCACGTGCAACGCGCTGCCGAATGGGCCAAAACCAATCGGAAAATCCTGATTTCACCCGAATCACCTAGTTCGGGCATCGCCACACAACAGCCCGATTTTATTCAAATCAATCCTTCTTTGCGTGCACATTGCGAGATGATCGCCCAATATGTCAACGCACGCATGAAAAACAGCACGGTCACCCTCTTGTGCAAACAAAAAGAAGCCGACCGCCTGCCTTATTTTCAAGATTACCTGAAAGCCATTGGTGCAGCCGCTTATGGCGAAATGATTGTGCCCGATGAAACCCTGAATTTTGACAAAACGAATTTTGCGCCTTTTTTCAAACCGGGCAAAACCGCCGTTTTTATCCTGCCCACCTGGGCCAGTCAGGATTTCGTGATGGCATTTTTCCGCAAACTGAAAGCCGTTAAAGGAAATAATGCCGTAGCTGTATTCGGGATGCCCCAGTGGAAAAACTTTGAAAGCATCGATCCGGAGTATTTGTTGGCTTTGAATGTACACATCACGGCTGCCAGTTATATTGCCTATCAATCACCTGAAATACAGGCGTTTCAACAGGCTTTTTATGATAAAACGGGCACCATTCCTGATGAAGACGGGTTCAATGGCTACGATATTACCCGTTGGTTGTGTACCATGCTGGGCAATCACGGGTTGTCTTTTCCCGAGCGTTTGCAAGGCAATGACCAGCATTTGTTGCATGGAAACTTTCATATGGTACCGGTGTTCAACGATGGGGTAGTGGGCGATGCGTTTAAGCCATATGATTATATGGAGAATAAGTTTGTGCATATTTTGCAGTTTAAAAAATATGGCTTTGAGCCTGTTGAATGATTTTCTACCGTACGGACAGGTCGCGACCTGTCCGTACCGCCCATTTCAAAATGATGAAAACACTCCTCCCAATGATACAACGCACCCTCGTACGGACAGGTCGTGACCTGTCCCCAATACGCACCCTCGTACGGACAGGTCGCGACCTGTCCCTGCTGCGGACAGGTCGCGACCTGTCCCTGCTGCGGACAGGTTGCAACCTGTCCCTGCTGCGGACAGGTTGCAACCTGTCCCTACTTGCCCTCTTATTCTGCAGTTGCATGCGCACGGCATCCCTGACCGTATTGCAACCCGCGCAAATGACCCTGCCCGAGCACATTTCCACCGTTGCCGTGGTCGACCGGAGCAAACCTTCCAATGGCTGGTTGAATACCCTCGAGGGGTTGTTTACCGGCGAAGCCATCGGCCAGGACCGCCAAAGCCGCAATGAAGCTGTGCGTGGTTTGACTGCTGCCCTCGAACGCACCCCGCGGTTCAAAGTAAAACCCACGGGCATCGAAAAAACAGGCAGCAAAGCAGGCGTGGGCATGCCACCACCCATCGATTGGGCGGAAGTAGAGCAAATATGCGCCGATTATGGTGCCAATGCCCTGGTTACCATCGAATCGTTCGACTCCGACAACAACGCCAGCGCCCAAAAAGTAACCACCAAGCGCAAAGACAAAAACGGGAAAGAATACCTCGATGTCAGTTACAACAGCCGTCAACGCACAGGCGTACGCATGGGCTGGCGCTTGTACGATCCGAAAACCAGAATTATTCTCGACGAATATACCACCGACGATTACCTTGAACGCACCGGTTCCGGGACCACCGAACGCGCCGCTTTGAGCAATTTGCCCTCCCAGGTAACGGTTTCGCGCAACGTTGCCTACAACGGCGGACTGCGTTATGGCGAACGTATCGCACCGGTGTATGTAAACATCGGTCGCCAATATTACGCCAAAGCAAAAGGCCCCAAAGCCGAAATGAAAGAGGCCGCCCGATTTGCGGGCAGCGGAAATTGGGACCGTGCCGCCGCGATTTGGCAAAAAATTGCGGACCAATCAACTCAGCCTAAAAAAGCAGCCGGACGCGCCGCGTATAATATGGCCATTGCGGCCGAGCAAAAAGGTGAGTTGGACATTGCCCTCAGTTGGGCCGAAAAAGCCTGGACGCAATTTGGCAATAAAAAAGCACGGAACTATATCAATGTCTTGAAAATGCGCCAAAACGACGAGCGCAAAGTAGAAGGACAAATGAACCATAAAAAGGCATAACACGATATGTCCATCGGCACGGAAGACATTGATCGGAATGAAGGCTTGAGTGAGGAGCAGGTGAAACGCAGGTTTGCCGCTTTTTTGCGCGCGTTTTACCGCGATCGCTTCGAACCTTTACCCAACTCCATCGAAACCAGCCTCGACAATGTGGGAGCAGGTGGAATCGTGGCCGATGGCATCATGCGTTTCCGAAAAAGTGATGGCACCCCTTTTACTTGTGCCTACGAGGCCACCTCGCGCGACAAAGCCGAAGAAGTAAAATTTGCCCTCAATTTGGTCTATTTCCTGTGGGATTGTGCCGCTTTTGGGATGGTATGCGCCGCTTTCGCCTGTTTGGTCGCTTTTGTCGCCAATTTGAAATGGCTCATTAGCCTGCACGGCATTGGCATTTTCGGGTTTTTGCTGGGTGTGGGTATGATCGGCTTTTTTGCCTGGTATTTTACCCTCAATAAGTGGCGTAAATACCGCTACATCTACGCGATTCAGCAGTTTAAACAATATGCGGCCGACGAACAATGGATCGCCTTGGCCGAAGACGTATTTCCTTCCCCCATCGATCCGTACTTGCTCGAACTGCGGCAACAATGCGTGTTCAGCGGCTTTGGTTTGGCGATTGTGTCCCTCGATGCCGAAACCCGGGTACTGTGTGCGCCGACCCGCCTGCGCATTTACGGAGAAGGTCGTAAAATGATCCATTGGCTCACCCGCGCCCAATGGTATCAACAAATGACCGGTGGCGCAGGCGATAATTTCCACATTCCCTTGCCCAATGCCTGGACCGCGATGGTCAATTTGATCAGCCGTCCCTTCCGGTTTTATTTTTGGGATCCGGTTCAAAAACAAATATGGGGGCTGCTTAGTCGACCGTTTGGACACACCGCATCTGCCTATCACCGGTTCATGCGCGGACAAACCACCCAGAAATTTGTGTTTTTGTTTGCCCTCAGTATTTGCACCTACTTGAGTTACCAGGTTTTATCGATCCAGGACGAAAACATCGCCGACCTTGAAATTTTCAAAAACTGGCGTGCCAAGCCCAATCCGGAAGACCAGCCCAACTTCAATATTCAAGGCAGCACCATTCCGTACGACGGAAAATATACCGGCGTGCCCAAGCAATACCCGCAAACAGAGGAAGACGTAGAGACCATCGATTTGACTGCCGGCATTGAAGACGAGGTAAAAGCCACCCGTTTACCCGTTGCCAAGCCGCCCGCCAATAGTGCGTCGGGAAAAGTCACCAAAATCTTGTCCCCTAAACCCGTTGAAAAGCCCAAAGTCATCGACGGTTGTGCCGCCATCAAAGGCAAAGCGGGCTGGATGATTCAGGACAATGTATTCAGCAACCGCGATTTTACCACGCGGCGGGTTGCGGCCCTCAAAGCAGGCAATATTCCTTGTAGTTGGGCGGCGCAATCCTGTTTGAATGCGGGTGCGGAAGGTTTTTTTATCTGGCTGGGCGATATTTACAACGATGTGGGCGCGGCGCGCAAAAAAGTCACCGAACTGGAAAAAGCGATGAAAAAGGCCGGGCTATTGCGGGGCCGGTTGTTGGTTCGGAAAATTTAAAACACCAACGTGCTCGCGCGGGGTTCCAACCCCGTGTGTCGATCTGTCGGGCTCTGCCCGAATCACCCAACCATCCATATCTTGCTCGCGCGGGGTTCCAACCCCGTGTGTCGATCTGTCGGGCTCTGCCCGAATCACCCAACCATCCATATCTTGCTCGCGCGGGGTTCCAACCCCGTGTGTCGATCTGTCGGGCTCTGCCCGAATCACCCAATCATCCATATCTTGCTCGCGCGGGGTTCCAACCCCGTGTGCCGATCAATCGGGCTCTGCCCGAATCACCCAACCATCCCTGTTTTTTATCTAAATGTTGCAAAGGACCAAGCCTTTGTTTCAACCTTAATTGTTACCTCGGGCGGAGCCCGAAAGATTGGCACACGGGGTTGGAACCCCGCGCGAGCCAGTTGTTGGTTCGGAAAATTTGAGGAAATCGGAAATCATGTAATCGGATATCGTAAATCATACACAACATTGGCACACTTTTTTACCTTTGCCAACAAGCCGAATTAGAATTCCGATTTCCGAATAACGATTTCCGATTTTCGATGGATTTTAAAATCAAAAATCAAAAATCGGAAATCCAATCGGAAATCGGATATCATGTAATCGGATATCGTAAATCATAGTTCACTTTATTCAATCAATTCAAAATGAAACGTTTCCGTCCAGGTGTGCTCCATGGCGATGAAGTCACCGAACTTTTAAACTACGCCAACGAACATGATTTCGCTTTGCCAGCGGTCAATGTAACAGGCACCAACACCGTCAACGCCGTATTGGAAACCGCAGCAGCCGTCAACAGTCCGGTTATTATTCAGTTTTCCCATGGTGGTGCTGCGTTTTTTGCAGGAAAAGGTTTGTCGAATGAAGGCCAGCGCGCGTCAATCATCGGCGGCATATCCGGTGCGATGCACGTACACCAGGTAGCAGAGGCATATGGCGTACCCGTCATTCTGCACACCGACCACTGCGCACTCAACATCATTGATTGGGTGGATGGTTTGTTGACCGAAGGCGAAAAGTTTTACGAGAAAAATGGTTACCCTTTGTATAGCAGCCACATGCTCGATTTATCCGAAGAGCCGCTGCATGAAAACCTCGAAATTTCGTGCAAACACTTCGAGCGCATGTCTAAAATGGGCATGACCCTCGAGATCGAACTCGGTGTTACTGGCGGCGAAGAAGACGGCGTCGATAACTCGGATGTAGATTCATCACGCTTGTACACCCAGCCCCAGGAAGTGTTTGAATCGTATGAGGCATTGCGCAAAATCAGCCCGAATTTCACGATTGCTGCGGCATTTGGCAACGTACACGGCGTGTACAAACCCGGCAACGTAAAATTGCAGCCCGTGATCCTAAAAAATAGCCAGGATTTCATCCGCGAGAAACTCGGCTTGACAAGCAAAACTCCGGTGAATTTTGTGTTCCACGGTGGTTCTGGTTCTTCGCAGGCAGAAATTCGGGAGGCGATTGAATATGGTGCCGTAAAAATGAACATCGATACCGATATGCAATGGGCATTTTGGGACGGTATCCGTGGATTTTACGAAGCCAAAAAAGGCTACCTGCAAGGCCAGATTGGCAATCCAGACGGTGCAGATAAGCCAAACAAGAAATTTTACGACCCACGCGTATGGTTGCGGGAAGCCGAAAAGACCTTTGTGGTTCGCTTGAAGCAGGCATTTGAAGATTTGAATTGCATTGGAAAAAATGCTTAAAAATATTTTGCGGCAGAAGCAGCGTTTGCCTGCGGGGCTTCGTTTTTAATGCAGTTTTTGTAAGAAAAACACCCCGGGTTTGTCTGTTGATGTGATAAAGCAGTCAGATTTCGTTTAAAAGCAGGTTTTATTAGTTGGTTTTGTTTGTTTTGAAGAGCCGTCTCACGCAACGTGGGGCGGCTCTTTTTTTGGGGGGAACAAATGTTCGACCTTCAAATATTCGACCTCTAGCGAGGTCGTAAGGGAGGGTCGGACGTTTGTTTTCTACAAATATTTGACCTCTAGCGAAGTCGTCGCGTTGCTCCAGTGATTCATTGATATAAAACGAAATCCTTCAAAGTCTACAAAGATGCGACCTCTAGCGAGGTCGTCGCGTTGCCCAATGATTCATTGATATAAAACGAAATCCTTCAAAGGATACCTGCTCTATTTAAGGTAGCCCCCTGACCTCGCTAGAGGTCAAATATTTATAGCAACGCCCCATGATAACATGCTCGCACGACCTCGCTAGAGGTCGCATATTTTTCCGCAATGCGACTTTTGCCTGGGTTTTGAACGTTGTGCCTATAAATGGTGATCTTCAAACGCTTGCCATACAAACGCTTGAACTACAAATGCGCGACTTCTCCGAAGTCGGGCGGGCGGGTTTGATGTTTATTTTTCTGCAAAGATGCGACCTCTCGCGAGGTCGTTGAGTTGCCCGATGGTTGATTGATATAAAACCAGATCCTTCGAAAGCGATACCTGCAATTATAAATAATGTATTTTTATGAAAAGTTATTTTTTAAATTCATTCGTTGTAACTTTGTTGCGGAATAATAAAATATTCAATTTATTGACACTAATCCCTACTTGGTGAACTTTTAATCTGCCTTTTATAGATCATTGTTGTTAAGTTTTTAATCGAATTAGTTTTTTTAATTTTATTGAATCATTTTTCAGATTATGCAAAACGGTATGCCCCCCAAAAGGTATTCTTTTACCTTTATTTTTGTTTTTTGTTTGAGTGTTATTCAAGCACAGGATAATGTCCTTTCCCAGTTTTTTGCAAACAGGATTTATCTTAATCCCGCATTTGCTGGACTTGAGAAAGGATTACAGTTTAATTCCAGTTTTCGAAATCAATGGCTGCGTACGGATGGAGGCTACCAGTTTACGGCTTTGGCGGTGGAGTGGCAAGAACCTTTGTGGAATTCAGGTTTTGGTATTAATGTTCAAAGTGCCAATGAAGGGATTGCGCCGCTAAAGACCAGAGGGGTAGGACTAACTTACAGTTATGTCGCTCAATTGAAGCACAATGCAATTCATTTTGGGATCCAATATGCTTTTAATCAAAAAACGATCGATTGGAGCAGGCTAACTTTTTCCGATCAATTAGACCCTGTTTTCGGATCTGTTTATAGTACCGGAGCTCCATTGGGCTTGGACAGGTTGAGTTTTCATGATTTTGGTATGGGCGTAGTGTGGCGTTCCGACAGTAGGTTGATTGGGAATAAAAACAGCCTAAAGCGCTTTCGATCGCATTTGGGATTGGCAATTCAGCACCTTGGTAGTCTTTTTGGACAAGGCCCGGATGAATCCTTTTTGCAAAGTAATACCGAAATTCCGGCACGGATTACCCTCCATGCAGGCACCATTATACCATTGGTTTTCCTAGCCGGATCGTCGCATAAAATCGTGGTATCACCCAATTTTCGATTGGAAACACAAGGTTTTCAAACCTTGAATCTGAAAAAAAGCCTCACCCTGTTTTCTGCGGGCGCTTATTTCGTGTTTGAACAAGCCATTTTTGGGGTTTATTATAATAGTAGGTCGATTATTCCATCGAGCAAGAATACCAACTCGGTAACCTGCTCCATTGGATTCACCCAAAATGAAAAAAAGGAAAAGAAACAATCCTATTACCTGGGATTGAGTGTAGATGTAAATGCCAATGGCGCTGGCGTTCGGAGTGGCAATGTGTATGAATTGAATTTGCGGTATAATTTCCGAAAGATACGACCCATCAGCGAAAAGAAACATGCCGCCACAACGCGGGAAACGGTGATGGAGTGCAAGAACTTTTATTAGGCGTTAAGCCTTGTGTACATAGTTTGAAAATTATTCAAAAAAGCAATTATGAAATTCATCCTCAGCACCTTGTTTATTGCAGTTTTCTATGTTGGAATAGGATACGGGCAATGCGATTTTGATTTTACACCTGGAAGCCCATGCCCGGGTGATACGGTCAAGTTTACCGTTAATAATCCAATGGCAAATGCTACCTATACTTGGGATTTGGATGGTGATGGGGCTTTCGATGATGGGACAGGGGTAATGGTCACATTTGTATATCCGTTTAATACAAGTGCTGCAGATTTCATTGTTCGTTTGAAAAAGGATATGACTGTTTGTAGTCAGGCAAAAACAGTTTCTGTGAAAGCAGCACCTGATGCAAGTATAGATGTATATACCGGCCAAGGAGAAAATAATAATGTAATTAAAAAGTGTTCTGGTAATCAAATTGACACTTTGGGGATATATAATACTTCTAGTACATACATGTCAAATAGTTCCTATGCAATAATATGGGGGGATGGTTCGCCTGTTGTTAACTTAACCAATACGACTTTTACATATAGTGGTTTAAATGGCACAATTATATCACATATTTACAGTGGTTTGGGATATAAAACCTTACAGATTACTGCAAAACATATAAACGGTTGTACTTCAACAACCAATTACCAATATTTTCTTGGAAGTAATCCTGCGGTTGGTCTTTCAAATCCTGGAAATACGGATGGACTTTGTACCCCGGCTTCGATCATTTTCCCACTCTCCAATTATCTAAATAATCCACCTGGAACTACATATACATTTTTCTTGAACACAACACAAGTTGCTCAATACAATCAAAGTAATGTTCCTTCAACGTTCCAATTTACTTTTGACTCGACTTCCTGTGGGAAAACAACACCTTTAGGGGCAAAAAATGCATTTGCAATCACTGTCGAGGCAAAAAATCCATGTGGATCATCTAAGGCATCGGTTGAACCAATAACGTTGAGTTCAAAGCCTATTCCAAACTTTACAATTTCTGGACCCAATGAATATTGTCCGGATAAAGAATTTATGTTTACCAATACCTCTACTAATATCGGTGAGTATGATACACAAACTAAAATTTGTAAAGACACACTAGGTGCTAGATGGGAAATTTCTCCTGGTTTAGCGAATGTTGATTATGTAGTTACATCCGGAGCTTTAGTAAATGCAAAGTCAATAAAAGTGAAATTTTTGAAACCGGGCGTTTATTTCATCAAAATGACCTTGTTTCCTACACCAGTTTGTGGGCCTGCAACCATCACCAAAACCATCACCATCTTAGAGCCTCCCACCGCCAAATTAACCACCACCCTAAGCAACGCCAACGGCTGCGCGCCCCTAACCGTTAATTTTGACAATTTATCCACCGGATATCAAGTAAGTTATAACTGGACGGTGTCTCCTTCCATGGGTTGGCAATTCAACGGCGGCACAAATGCTTCTTCAGTTAAACCAGAAATCATTTTTAATAACCCTGGCACTTATACCGTCACCTTGACGGCTACAAACGTATGTAGTACGAGTACTGCGACAACCACCATTGTGGTAAAAGCAAAACCTAGTGTGGCACTCACCATGCCTGGTCCATTTTGCCAAACTGCATCGCTCTGCTTCAATACTGGTAACACAACCTTTAATGCAGGAAATGGAACTATTTCTAATTATGCTTGGACTTTTAGCGGGGGCAGTCCCAGTAGTTCAACTGCTCAATTTCCCTGTAATATCAATTATAGCGTTACAACTGCTACAACCTTTACCGTGAGTGTTACGGCAACCAATGAATGCGGGACCACCACGGCCACTACCAATTTTGAGGTGCAGGTCCCCCCGGTGCTTACCATGCCCCCTGGCAAATCTTTCTGTGAAAATGACGCTGATTTTCAATTCGTTGCAAGCCCCAGTGGTGGAACCTGGTCGGGACAAGGCGTAAGCGCGGCGGGTTTATTCACCCCTTCCGCTGCCGGAACTGGGACAAAAACGCTTTCCTATAAATATGGTGTGGGTGTTTGTGAATCAACCAGCACGGTACAAGTTACGGTTTGGCCAAAACCCACCGTGGATGCCGGCAATGATTTAAAAGATTGTGTGAACAACACGGTCCTCAACCTGACCGGAAATGCCCCGACTGGAGGAACCTGGAGTGTGGCCCCGGCAGGCGTTGTAGTGGGAAATGTGTTTAACCCGATGGCATCCGGCGCAGGTATGTTTACTCTGACCTATAATTATACAGACAATAATGGATGTAAAAACAGCGATACCCGAAAGGTAACTGTTGCGCAACTGCCAACCGTCACCACTTCCGATTTAGCAGTATGCTACGCTGTTGGGTTGGTCAGTTTACCACCGGCCAATCCAGCAGGCGGTACTTGGTCAGGGCCAGGTGTAATTAGTGGCCAATTCGATCCAATTGATGCCGGGCTCGGTACACACGTTTTAACTTACACTTACAAAGATCCCAGCACCGATTGCACCAATACAGCCGTCAGTAATATTACGGTATCCAACCCGGGCACAATTAATGCAGGTATGGATGTTTCGGTATGCGCAGATGCAGGGGTCATCAATTTGAAGACAGGTATTACGCCAATTGGTGGAACCTGGACTACAATGAGCATGGGCTTGTCTGGAGACACCTTCGATCCAGCCCAGGCAGGTGCAGGTATCCATACACTTGTTTATAGTGTTGGTTCAGGCAATTGTAAAGTTACCGATTCCAGAATAATTACGGTCTTTGCTTTGCCAATCATTGATGCTGGTCCTACCTTGATGACCTGTATAAATGAAACGGTATTAAACTTGACCGGTGGTACACCAGCCGGAGGAGTTTGGACTTCCAGCGGTAGTGGGGTGGTCAACGGGAGCGTATTTAATCCGAAAGCGTCTGGCGTGGGTGATTTTACCCTGACTTACAGTTTTTTGGATGGAAATGGTTGTAGTGCCAGTGATCAACGTACTATTACGGTACAGGCACTTCCCGTAATTACCCTTTCGGAGGCCACGTATTGCTACACAGCCGGGCTGGTTAACTTGCCTAGTCCAAATCCTCCCAATGGTACCTGGGCAGGGACTGGCGTTTCAGGTTTGCAGTTTGATCCTATTCAGGCAGGCGTTGGAACCCATGTGCTCACCTACACCTTCAAGAACTTAACAACGGGCTGCTCAAATTCGGCCAATACCAATATTTATGTCATTAACCCTGCTCAAGTAGATGCTGGTGCCGACATAACCATTTGTCGCAGTGCCGATCCCTTTACATTGAATGCCGGGGTAGTACCCGTTGGCGGAACCTGGAGTTCAACAGGCAACGGCCTTTCGGGTGATAATTTTGACCCGGAAGTGGCAGGACCCGGCACCTTTACCCTAACCTATAGTGTAGGGTCAAATAACTGTTTGGTGCAGGATACGCGGAAAATAACCGTACTTGATTTGCCAAATGTAGTTGCGGGACCCAATTTATCTGCATGTATTGATGTTGCTGCCCTGACCCTTACCGCCACACCAACGGGCGGTATCTGGACTGGTAGTTCGGCCGTGAGTGGAACCAGTTTTAATCCGTTGCAGGCAGGGGCAGGTAATTTCCCCCTCACTTATACCTATACGGACCAAGCCGGATGCGCTCAAACAGCCCAAATGTCGGTGAGTATTTTTGCTTTGCCCGTTGTTCAAACGAACGATACCACTTATTGTAATACCCAAGGTGCCGTGATGCTTCCAGTTGCTAGTCCTGCAGGTGGTACCTGGACGGGAACGGGCATTGCCAATAATATGTTTGATCCAATTGCCGCTGGTGGTCCCAACACGTATCCGGCAATTTATACTTTTACCAATAGCAATAATTGTGTAAACCGGGATACCATCAAGATTACCGTAATCAATCCACAAAATGTACAGGCTGGCCCCGATACTGCCTTTTGTGTGGATGTAACCAGTTTTGATTTAGGTACAGCCGCTGCACCGGTTGGTGGAACTTGGGTGAGTTCTGGAAGTTCCGGACTTTCTGGAGCAACTTTTAACCCCAATTTGGCCGGTCCAGGAACTTTTACATTAACCTATAAAGTGGGCAACGGCAATTGTGAAGTAAAAGACACACGTACGATTGTGGTACATGCCCTGCCGCAAGTAAGTGCGGGCATGGATTTAAGTCCCTGTGCAGATTCTGCAGTATTAGTACTCAATGGCACTCCCACGGGGGGAACCTGGTCTGGGAATACCAACTTGTCGGGCAATAACTTTCCGCCAAAGCAAGCAGGGCCTGGCAATTATACCCTGACCTACACCTATAAAGATACAAACGGTTGCGTCAATAAAGACGATTTAACCATTTTTGTAAATCCTTTACCCAACGTTAAAGCCGTTGATACGACCTATTGCAACACGCCCGGTGGGGTCAACCTACCCTCCGCATCCCCCGCAGGCGGTACTTGGTCTGGCCAAGGTGTAACCGGCAACCAGTTTAATCCGATCGGCGCGGGTGGAGTAGGGGTTTACCCGGCTGTTTACAAATACACCGACCCCAACAACTGCATCAACCGGGATACCAGCTTGATCACCGTCATTAATCCCGCAACCGTTAATGCGGGCATCGATACGGCATTTTGCGAAAGTGTGACCAGCTTTGATCTGAACATCGGTATAACACCCGCGGGTGGCAGTTGGACCAGTACAGGAGCAGGGGTAACAGGGAGTGTTTTTAATCCTGCAATCGCCGGTCCCGGTATCCACACCCTCACCTATGCGGTGGGCGTGGGCAACTGCGAAGTAAAAGACACCCGAACGATTCAAGTATATGCCTTGCCAGTGGTTGATGCAGGGGAAGACCTTGAAGCATGCGCCAGTGAAACCCAGGTGCAACTCAACGGAACCCCGGTGCTGGGTATTTGGACTTCCAATCCAGGCGCCAGTATTACCGGCACGATCTGGAATCCAAAGGCCAGTGGCGTTGGGACTTATACTTTTACCTACACCTTTACGGATCCACGTGGCTGTGTGAATACCGATCAATTGATGGCAACCGTACATGCATTGCCCGTACCACTTGCCAACGATACTACTTATTGCAACACGCCCGGAAAGGTATTGCTTCCGTTTTCGACACCATTGGGGGGCAGTTGGCATGGTCAAGGCGTTAGCGGATTCCAATTTGATCCACAAGGCGCCGGTGGCGTGGGCGTTTATCCTGTGGTATACACCTTTACCGACCTGAATAGCTGTACGGACAGCATCACGGTCGATATTGCAGTGATTGATCCGCCCACCATTTATGCCGGGGTAAATGATACCATTTGTATCAATACCGGTACGCTGCTGCTCACTGGTTTTATACCTGGAACGGGCGGTATTTGGAGTGGAAATGGCATTGTGAACAATCAAACCGGCTTGTTTGATCCATTGATCGCTGGTGGCGGACAACATCCTTTGGTGTACACCTTTGGCGTGGGCAATTGCCAGGTAAAAGATACTACCCAGATCAATGTGATTGCAGTGACCATAGAAGCCGGTGCCAATCGCGTTGCTTGTCTGGACGATCTTCCAATCCAATTAACCGGCTTTTCTCCCGCCGGTGGTGTTTGGACCGGAGCCGGTATTACCGATCCTTCCGGTGTTTTTAGCACCCAGGTAGCCACCGTGGGAACCCATGTATTGTATTATCAGTACAATGACCCAATCCTGGATTGCGTGTTTATCGATTCCATTTCCATCATCGTCCGCCCAATGCCCGAATCTGATTTCGAAAAACCGAACAATTCCTGCATTGATGTGCTGATTCCGTTTGTGAATCTTTCCCAAAATACCTTTATGCCTTCCTGGACGTTCGGAGATGGCGCCAATTCAACCCTTGCGAATCCAAGCCATACGTACACTGATACGGGCACCTATAAAGTGACCCTGATCACCAAAAATGAATTCGGTTGTATTGATTCTATCAGCAGAAATATTTTTGTAACCCGGCCGCCCGTTGCAATTTTTAGTACCGAACCCGATTCCGGTTGCGCCGTATTAAAAGTCAAATTCTTCAATACCAGTTCGGGCTTTGAAACCAATTATACCTGGGATTTTGGGGATGGCCAAACCAGTACCCAATACGACCCAGGCGAGATTTCGTTTCAACAAGGACAAGGGGACACCATCTATTATATCGTGTTGACTGCCCAAAATTTGTGCGCCGTGCGTACCTGGACGGACAGCATCAAGGTCTTCCCATGGCCCTTGGCCAACTTTGGCACCAACGTGGATACCATTTGTACCGGCGAAACCATCAGTTTCTCCAACCTTACCCTCGGTAAACCGGATTCTTTTGAATGGGATTTCGGGAACGGGGTTACATCGGTAGACACCCTGCCGAATCCGGTGCAGTTTTTTACCGATTCTACCTATAAAACCTATACCATCCGATTGGTTGCGACCAATTTTTGTGGATCCGACACAGCAACCTATCCCGTAATCGTAAAACCGGTGGATGTGCGCGCATTTTTCAATATTCCAAACAACACGGGTTGCGAGCCGTACACCCTGGATTTTACCAATTTTGCAACTTTAGGTGCCACCGTATCCTGGGAATTTGGCGATGGCAATACATCTGCTACACCCAACCCAACCCACACCTACACCAAAGATGGTTTATACAAAGTTGTACAAAGGGCAAGTTCAGGTTGCGGGTATGACAGCACCATCGTTTGGATAACGGTATTGCCTGCGCCCGATGTATCGTTTAACCATGCGCCCCAGGTTTGCCGAAATGACACTTTGCAATTCAACAACACCTCTCCAACACCCCTTTCCGGAACCATTTGGGATTTTGGCGATGGAGACTCCAGTTTGTTGTATCATCCAGTCCATACCTGGGCACAATCGGGTGTTTTTCCGGTAACTCTTACAGGGATTTCTGCGGCCAATGGTTGTCCTGCCAGTACGGTTGGGTCGGTCAATGTTTTAACCTTACCTGTTATTCGGTTTGAACCGAGTCAGCCCGATGGTTGTATTCCGCTGGAAATTAATTTTACCAATAATTCGTTGAACGCCAACTACTACAACTGGAATTTTGGCGATGGGAACACTCAAATAGGCAGCACCGTTTCGCATATTTACACCGTTGCGGGTCAGTATCCGGTTTGGTTGCAAGGGGTCGATTTAAATGGTTGTAAAAATGATACAACCTTGTATTACATCACGGCGCACCCGATCCCATCCCCCCAATTTAGCATTGAACGGGATCGCCTTTGTGGTCTCCCCGTGACAGCACAAATGGTAAATCAGACGCCGGATGCCACCAGTTACGCCTGGAACATGGGCAATAATACCACCAGTGTTCAAAATAACCCCAGTGTGGAGTATCCTCAGGCGGGCGATTATACCATTCAATTAATTGCCACCAATACCTTTGCATGCAAAGACACCGTGGAGCAGGTCTTTAGCGCATACGCTATTCCACAGGCCCAATTTGAATGGGATCCTGCCGAAGGTTGCGCTCCCCTGGAGGTTCAATTTGAAAACCTGTCTTTGTACAGCAACCTAGCGAAATGGCTTTTTTCGGATCAGCAAACCTCGGCCGAATATGCACCGGCACACACCTTTCAAGCCGCAGGATTTTATGGCGCGCGATTGATCGCATCCCACCGCGATGTCTGTTTCGACACCCTTGATTTGAAAGATATCATTTGGGTAAAACCCAGTCCGTACGCCAATTTCTCCTTCGTTGAAAACCTGACCATGCCGCCATCCGGGGAATTTCAGTTTACCGATTTATCCGTCGATGCCGTTCAATGGGATTGGGATTTTGGCGATATGGGCACAAGTGATGCGCAAAACCCGGAACACCGGTACTATTACAACGGACCTAAAATGGTTCGACTCCTGGTAACGAGCGAAAATGAATGTACGGATGATACCATACAGGTGGTAAATCCAACCTTTATGAAAGGATTGTTTATCCCGAATGCCTTCACGCCCGGACTTAATGTAGGCGATGCGGCCTTGTTCAAACCGAAAGGTGTTGGTTTGGTATCGTATGAAATTGAAGTGTATTCTCCCTTTGGACAGTTGCTTTGGAAATCAGACAAACTGGATGAAGGTCGACCAGCGGAGGCCTGGGATGGCACTTATGATGGGAAATTGATGCCGCAGGATGTGTATACCTGGAAAGTTACCAAAGCCGTGTTTGACAATGGCACCCTTTGGCCGGGCAATTTTGACGCGGGAACGGGTGCCGGGAAAAAAGTTGGATCGGTTACGTTGATCCGGTAATGTTTTACATGTGCATGTATGCGTTTGTACCCGAGTATGGGAGGCGGTTGCATCTAACCCAGCGCATAGAATCGTGAATTTTAAAGAGCCGTCTCACGCGTTTTGCATGTGGGGCGGCTCTTTTTTGGGGGTAATAAATGCGCGTCAACAAATGTTCGACCCTACAAATATGCGACCTCTAGCGAGGTCGTCGCGTTGCCCAATGATTTATTGATAAAAAACGATATCCTTCAAACAATACCCGCAATATTCAAGGTAAGACACTGACCTCCTTGGAGGTCAAATATTAGTAGCAACGCCCAATGATACCATTCCCGCACGACCTCGCTAGAGGTCGCATATTTTCCGGGGGGGCGCGTGGGTAAATCGAACGTTTGTTTTCTACAACGCGACGACCTCTAGCGAGGTCGTCGCGTTGCCCAATGATTTATTGATAAAAAACGATATCCTTCAAACAATACCCGCAATATTCAAGGTAAGACACTGACCTCCTTGGAGGTCAAATATTAGTAGCAACGCCCAATGATACCATTCCCGCACTACCTCTCAAGAGGTCGCATATTTTCCGGGGGGGCGTGGGTAAATCGGACGTTTATTGTGTTACAAATGTATAACCCTACAAATATTCGACCTCTAGCGAGGTCGTAAGGGAGGGTCGGACGTTTGTTTTTCTACAAATATTCGACCTCTAGCGAGGTCCTTGGGTTGCCCAATGATTTATTGATAAAAAACGATATCCTTCAAACAATACCCGCAATATTCAAGGTAAGACACTGACCTCCTTGGAGGTCAAATATTAGTAGCAACGCCCAATGATACCATTCCCGCACG
>Ga0247831_1001228_pt1 | contig 50483 bp, 48 predicted proteins | sample LaCruzMarch2015__9_FD_192406 | JGI IMG/M metagenome (GOLD analysis project Ga0247831, IMG submission 192406) | Freshwater microbial communities from meromictic Lake La Cruz, Castile-La Mancha, Spain - LaCruzMarch2015_1m | ecosystem: Environmental > Aquatic > Freshwater > Lake | place: Spain...
ACTGGCGTGATCAGTAAGAGCCACGCTACCTGGTTTGCAATTGCTCTCGTTACTTTATCCCTTTCAACCTTTATTGTTTTTACAACTGTATTGGCAACCTTGCTAACCGCCTTTGCCGTGCTTTTTTATGTTTTTGGATACACCATGATGCTAAAGAAAAATACTTCACAAAATATTGTTTGGGGTGGGATCGCTGGTTGTATGCCAGTTTTAATTGGTCAGGCAGCAGTAACCAACTCCTTAACCTTGACCTCCTTCTTATTTTTCTTAGTTGTGTTTTTCTGGACCCCACCACATTTTTGGGCGCTGGCAGTTAAGTATCGCGATCAATATAAATCAGCGGATTTTCCAATGTTGCCAGTGGTGGCACCAATGGGTTCTGTAATTAAGCAGATGTGGTTTCACTCAACATTTATGGTGATTACATCAATTGCAGTACTACTCAGTGCAGATATTTCACTCTGGTTAATCCTTACCGCATCAGCATTATCGGTGGGTTGGAAGTGGCAATTAATTAGGTTAAGTAAGAGTGAATCTGATATCGATGCCAGTCGATTATTTAACTGGTCGATCACATTTCTCAGCATTTACTCATTATTAATTGTATTTGGAGTATTGCTTAAGTAATTTTTCAAGGTTGATCTGCGACAATAGGCACATAATGAAAACCGCTATTGATGTTCGAGATCTCAGTAAAAAGTATGGTGATCGGCTAGCGGTTTCGCATGCAAATTTCTCGGTACCGATGCGAAGCATTTGTGGCTTTGTTGGTCCAAACGGTGCGGGCAAGACAACCACTATTCGAATGTTGCTTGGCTTAATTACTCCAACAACTGGTGATGGACATGTATTGGGCGAGGAAATTTCAGAGCCAGAGAATTACCTGCCACGAGTCGGAGCGATGATTGAAGGGCCAGCTTTTTATCCAGCCCTTACCGGTAAACAAAATTTAATGGTTTTAGCAAAGATTGGCGGCTTTGATACCGATCTAGTTCAAGGCTTACTTGAAAAGGTTGGCTTGGGCGATCGTGGAGATTCAAAGTACAAAACCTATTCATTAGGCATGAAACAAAGATTAGGAATTGCAGCTGCCTTACTTCCAAATCCAAAGTTGTTAATTTTAGATGAGCCAACAAATGGGTTAGATCCAGCGGGTATTCAAGAGGTGCGTGCACTTCTTAGACAACTAGCAGATGATGGCGCAACAATCTTTGTCTCCTCTCACTTACTAAGCGAGCTAGAGATGATCTGCGATCACCTAGTAATGCTGCGCGAAGGAAAGGTGATCTTTGCTGGCAAGACAACTCAACTTTTAGCTGCGCAACAACCAGTAGTGATAGCAAGGCCCGAGAACAGTAAAGATTTAAGTAAGTTGGCTGAGATTGCAAAATCACTAGGACATGAGACAAATATTTTAGATGATGCGGTTCATGTAAAGGGTGAGAAGAATTTTGCAGCAGAGTTAAACAAGGCAGCGTTCGCGGCTGGCATTACCTTGTCATCATTAGCACCAGTTCAAGCCTCACTAGAAGAGACCTTCTTTGAAATGACGGGTGAGTAAAGATGTTTAAAGTTTATAAAGCAGAGTTAGTTAAGTTAAAGCGAGCCTCTCTCTCACTTTCCACCCTAGCCTCAGTTTTATTTATCACTGGTTTATCAACCTCTCTTCTTTTCTTATTAGTTGATTCACCAGAGGGAAATGGTCGCGAAGGAGTTCGCATCACTCGAGAAACTCTTGAATTAGCAACTGGCTTATCCTTAAGTTTTAGCAATGCTGCTGGCTTACTAGGAATTGTTGCTCTATGTATCTTTGCTGCTCAAACCGCGCAGGAGTACACCTACGGAACGCTTCGCAATTTATTGGTACGCCAGCCTTCAAGAATGAAGGTTTTGATTGGAAAGTTAATGGCAATGAAGTTATTTGCCCTAGTTATAGTGATTTCAGCAGGTTTATTTACCTTCGCACTCTCCTACCTATTTGCTGGCGTGAAGGATATTTCAACGCAAAGTTGGGGATCTACCGATGCTCGGATAGATATCGCTCGCACATTTATAAATGTAACGATTGCAACTATTGGTTATGGCATCTTTGGCATGATCTTAGGTCTGCTCTTTAGGTCACCAGTTACTGCAATCTCAATCGGCGTTATCTGGAACTTGATTATTGAGGGCTTGTTATCAATCTTTGTTACCGATTTAGCTAGGTACTTTCCAGGTCAATTACTTTCAACTGTTGCACTCGGCGGCACCGAGGAGATTTCCTATCAATACTCATTGTTTACCAGTTATGGATTTTTACTTGTTAGCATGATTATTGTCGCTATTTTGTTTAAACGAAGGGATGTTGCTAACTAATGAAAAAAATAATTGTGGCCGCGTTGATTGCATCCCTAGTGCCAACTGTTGCCATTGCAAACCCACCAAGGACACCAAAGCCAACACAAGCGCAGATTGATGCAGCTAAGAAAATTGAGGCGGCGAAGAAGGCTGAGGCTGATGCTGCAGCCAAGAAGTTAAGAAGTGCCCAAACAACCCTTCGAACATTGACTGCTGTTTCGGTGGCAAAAACCAAGTTGTATAACCAAGCGGTCGCAGAATTAAATATGAAGATTAAAGCTGCAAATATTGCAATGAAGCACCTAGAGGCTGCGCAAGCATCAGTCAGTGCGGGCCGAAGAGCTATCGGAAAGATGGCGATGAATGCTTATGTAATGGGAAGTGGTTTTACAGATGTTGAAACAATTTTAAACTCCGATGGACCACAGGATTTAGCAGATCGCTTAAGTACATTAGATGCACTTGGCGAGAATAATTCAAATGCACTAGAGAGATTTAAGAGTGCAGAGGTAGTTGCTGATGCTGCTCGGAAAGCGGCAGACCAAGCAAAGGTAGAGCAGGAAAAAGCGACGGTAAAGGTAGCTGCAGCGAAGAAGGAAGCTGATATTGCAAAGGCGATGCAACAAGATGAGGTAGATCGCTTACAAGCAATTCAAGATAAATTAGCAAAAGAGCTTGCGGTTGCGCAAAAGACTCGTTTAACTTTAGAACAACAGCGACAACTTGCATTACTTGAAGAGGCAAATGCAGGTATTGCAAGAACTGTTATCAATCAATCAAGGGTTTGGCCAGATACTGGTTTTACCGGCAGATTATCTACCCGCTCAACTGAGGCCATGCGAGCACAAGCTGTTGCCTTTGCAAAGAAGCAGGTTGAAGCGCGCAAACCTTATGTTTGGGGAGATGAAGGACCAAATGCATTTGATTGCTCTGGTTTGGTTTACGCCGCATATCGATCAGCAGGCCTTGGTTGGCCAAATTGGGATCGACTTAACTCATCACTTTATTGGGTTGCAACTCAACGGGTGAAGTTAACTGAGCTAGTACCTGGTGATTTACTCTTTTACTCTTACAAAGGAGATGTTAGAACAATTCACCACATCACAATTTACGCTGGCGGCGGAATGATGTGGGAGGCGAACTCAAAGGATCGCGGCCTGCTTTACTCACCTATCCATAGCATCAAGGGAATGATGCCTTACGGAGGTCGGGTCTAATCTTCTCCTTGTGAGCTTATGGGAGATTCGAAAAGCAGTTAAGCCTTGGCTTACTGGTGAGTTGATTTTGTTTGGCTGCTCCGGTGGCACAGATTCAATGGCGATGGCGGCAGCTTTATTAAAAGAGGGTAACAATTCAAAAATAATTCCAGTTGTAGTAGATCATGGTTTACAAGATGGCTCTGCCCAAATTACAGCTGACACTGTAAATAAATTAAAGCAGATGGGCTTTCCGGAAGTTTTAAGTGCAAAAGCAAATGTTGAGATTACCGATGGCCTAGAGGCATCGGCACGGCGCGCTCGCTACCAAATCTTTAATCAATTCATTGATGCTTATCAACCAAAGTATTTTTTATTAGCCCACACATTAAATGATCAAGCAGAGTCTGTTTTGTTAGGACTGGCTCGTGGCTCGGGTGCTAGATCCTTATCTGGAATGGCAACCGTTAACAATCATTTTATTCGACCACTTCTTAAAATTACTCGCGAAGAAACAAGGGCTGCGGTTTTAGAAGCAGGATTGGATATTTGGGATGATCCTCATAATGATGATCAGAGATTTGCCAGAGTTAAGGTTCGAAAAAACCTACTTCCACAATTAGAGAGTGATCTAGGCCCAGGAGTTACCCAAGCGTTAGCAAGAAGCGCAGATCTACTACGGGATGATGCTGATGCTTTAGATGATTTTGCTAATCAATACTTTCAGCAAGCAGATGCAAAAGATTTAGATGTCTTAGAGCTTGAACGGCTGCCTAAGGCGATTCGAACTCGTGTTTTGCGATTGGCGATTTATAAAGCGGGCGCACCCAGTGGGATGCTCAGCGCGGAGCATATTGCGCAGGCAGAAGCTTTAATTTCAGATTGGCATGGGCAAAAAGAGGTTGCACTGCCCGGGAATGTGAAGCTTTCACGGATTTCAGGCAGAATTACCCTCTTCACCACTAAGTAGTTAATACTTATTCAATACTTATCTATTAAGGAGAAATTGTGGATCTAGCAGCAATCAGTAATGATATTGAGAAGATTGTTGTCACAGAGGAGCAAATTCAAAATCGCCTGAAAGAGATGGCGGCACAGGTATTAAAAGATTATGAAGGTCGGGATTTAATTTTAGTTGGAGTTTTAAAGGGTGCGATTATGGCGATGGCAGATTTCTCTCGCCATCTGCAACGTCATGTTGATATGGATTGGATGGCGGTCTCTTCATATGGTGCCGGAACTAAATCAAGTGGTGTTGTCAGAATCCTTAAGGATTTAGATTCTGATATTTTAGGAAGAGAGGTGTTAATCGTTGAAGATATTTTAGATACTGGGTTAACGCTCTCTTGGCTTACTGAAAATTTAAACTCTCGCGGTGCTAAGTCAGTTTCCATTTTGACAGTTCTTCGCAAGCCAGATGCAGCAACGGTTAAGGTTGATGCCAAGTATGTGGGCTTTGATATCCCAAGTGAGTTTGTGGTCGGTTATGGCTTAGATTTCAACGAGAAGTATCGGAATCTGCCATTTATTGGCGTTCTTGCAAAACACCTTTATTCTTAACCCCCGCACAAGCAGCAAGCTAGTAAAACTTTAAAAGAGAGTGAATTAATCAGTGGCGCAAAAGAAGAGTGGTTTTAAACTGCCAAACTTTAAAAAAAGTGGCAAGGGTAAAAGCGCTGGTGCAAATAAGAAGAGCACCCCATTAACCTTACGTCGAGTTTTGCGCGGTCCATTATTTTGGATTATTGCCGCCTTATTTGCGGTAAGTATCTTTGGTCAAATTTCAACTGGCTCAAACAATTACACAGTTGTTGATACATCAGTAATTTTAAATGAGCTCTCTCAAGACAAGGTCCAATCGGCGATTGTTATTGATCGAGATCAAAAAATTAAGGTTGTCCTAAAGGGTGGCGAATTTGTTGAAGGCTCCCAACGCCTTGAAGCCTCATATGTAGTTGGTCAAGAGCAGTTAATTATTGAGTTATTAACCAGCAATCCACCGCCAGGAAATTGGAATGTCGAGGTTCCTAGACAATCATTTTTTGTTACTTTAATTTTAAGCATTCTGCCTATTTTGTTAATTATCTTTTTACTTCTCTTGTTTATGGGCGGCGGTCAAGGTGGCAGGGTCTTTTCATTTGGTCGCTCTCGGGCAAAGTTGTTAACCAAAGAGACGCCCACAAATACCTTTGAAGATGTTGCTGGCTCTGATGAAGCGGTCGCCGAACTTCGTGAGATTAAAGATTTTCTAGCTGATCCAGCGAAGTACCAAGCGATTGGTGCAAAGATTCCAAAGGGAGTTTTACTTTACGGCCCACCAGGAACAGGTAAGACATTACTTGCTCGCGCAGTTGCAGGCGAGGCAAAGGTTCCTTTCTATTCGATCTCTGGATCTGAGTTTGTAGAGATGTTTGTTGGTGTTGGTGCTTCTCGAGTTCGTGATTTGTTTACCCGAGCAAAAGCTAATTCACCGGCTATTGTCTTTATAGATGAGATTGATGCAGTAGGTCGCCAACGTGGTGCTGGCTTAGGTGGCGGAAATGATGAGCGCGAGCAAACATTAAATCAATTATTAGTCGAGATGGATGGCTTTGAGGCAAATGGCTCAGTAATATTAATTGCGGCAAGTAACCGGCCAGATGTTTTAGATCCAGCATTGTTACGACCAGGCAGATTTGATCGACAGATTCCAGTAGATCGTCCCGATCTAAAGGGTCGAGTAGCAATTTTGGCGGTCCATGCAAAAAATAAACCAATTGCAAAAAATATTGATCTTGCATCATATGCAAAGCGCACCCCTGGATTTACCGGTGCTGATTTAGCAAATGTGTTAAATGAGGCAGCACTTCTTGCAGCTCGCCAAGGAAGCAAAGTAATTGGTAACAATGATTTAGATGAAGCGATTGATCGAGTAATGGCTGGACCACAAAAACAATCACGGTTAATGACAGAGGAAGAGCGCAGAATTACCGCTTACCACGAGGGCGGCCACGCATTAGTTGCACATGCACTGCCTCATACCGATCCAGTTCATAAAGTCACCATCATGCCGCGCGGCCGAGCGCTTGGGTACACAATGGTTTTACCTGATGAGGATCGTTACGCAGTAACTAGAAATCAGATGTTAGATCAACTTGCCTACACAATGGGTGGACGTGCTGCTGAAGAGTTAATCTTCCACGATCCAACTACTGGTGCATCAAATGATATCGAGAAGGCGACAAATCTAGCTCGCGCAATGGTTACTCAGTATGGAATGACTGAAACTCTTGGTGCAATTAAATTAGGAATCTCTGATTCACAACCATTCTTAGGCCGAGATTATGGACATCAACGTGATTACTCTGAGAATGTTGCTGCGATTGTTGATACTGAAATTAGATTAATGATTGAGAATGCACACCAAGAGGCCTTTGATATTTTGGTTGCCAACCGAGATATTTTGGATGATCTAGTTAATGAGCTGCTTGAGAAAGAGACGTTGAATAAAGAGGAGATTGAAGCGGTATTTAAAAAGGTAAAGAAGGTTAAGAAGCGTGCAGCTTGGACCGGTTCAAAGTTACGTGTGCCATCTACCTTGCCACCGGTTGCGTTAAAGCCAGCAAAGATTAAAGAGAAGGTTTTTGAGAAGCCAGCTGATAAAGCGGTAGAAAAACCGGCAAAGAAAGCTGCAGCAAAAAAGCCTGCAACTGATGAGTGATATCAACTCACTTTCAATGGGGCCACATGATGGTGGTGCTAAGAATGAGTTTGATCAGGCGCGTGCTGAAAAGGCTATTACTGAATTGCTTTTAGCACTTGGTGAGGATCCAACTCGAGATGGTTTAAAAGATACGCCAAAGCGGGTAGCCAAAGCATTTAAAGAGAACTTCGCTGGCTTGTGGCAAAAACCATCTGATGTTTTAACAACTACCTTTGATATTGGTCATCAAGAGTTAGTAATTGTGCGCGAGATTGAGGTCTTCTCTCATTGCGAACATCATCTAACTCCATTTCATGGCGTTGCACATATTGGTTACATACCTGGTGAAAGTGGTCGCATCACCGGCTTATCAAAGCTTGCTCGATTAGTTGATTTATATGCCCGCCGGCCACAAGTTCAAGAACGGTTAACCTCTCAAATTGCTGATGCATTGGTGGAAATCCTGCAACCAGGTGGTGTGATTGTGATTATTGATTGTGAACATCTATGTATGTCAATGCGTGGTGTTAGAAAATCACAGGCAAGAACAACTACCTCTGCTGTGCGAGGTCAATTAATGAATCCAGCTACCCGTGCTGAAGCAATCTCATTAATTAATCAATCTAGGTAAAAAAATTATGGAACGCACCTTAGTTCTTGGCGTATTAAATGTAACGCCAGACTCCTTTGCCGATGGTGGAAAGTTTTTAGATCCAAAGGATGCAATAACGCAGGGGCGCCGATTAATTGCCGAAGGTGCAGACATTATTGATGTCGGTGGTGAATCAACTAGACCAGGTGCGGATCGAGTTACAGAGGCTGAGGAGCTAAAGCGAGTAATTCCAGTTATTACTGAGTTAATAAAGGATGGCGCAGTAATTAGTGTTGATACAACAAGAGCAGAGGTTGCACGGCAGGCGATTGCAGCGGGTGCTACTTATGTTAATGATGTTAGTGGTGGCTTATCTGATGAGAAGATGGCGCAATTAATCGCCGCAAATCCCAAGGTGCAGTACATAGTGATGCACTGGCGTGGCGAGTCAAAGGATATGCAGAGCAAAGCGATCTATAAAGATGTGGTTAAAGAGGTTAAGGATGAATTAGATGATCGAGTCACCGAGTTAATTAAAGCAGGAGTTCAGGCAGAACAAATTATTTTAGATCCAGGAATTGGATTTGCTAAAGAGCCAGAACATAATTGGCAGATCTTGCAGAACATTGAAAGATTTCAATTACTTGGCTATCCAATTTTAATTGGCGCCTCCCGTAAGCGATTTTTAGGAGAGTTAGTAAATGCAAAAAATGCTGATGATCGCGAGTCAGCTAGCATCGCATTAACCGCAGAGCTAGCCCGATTAAATATCTGGGGAGTGCGTACTCACTCAGTAAAACCACATCGTGATGCGATCGCAGTTATCGATAGGCTTCGTAAATGAGCGATTCAATATCGATAACCGGAATTACCGCAACTGGCTTTCATGGTGTTTATACCGAGGAGCGAGCCACCGGACAAAAATTTGTAGTTGATGTAAAGCTCTCCTTAAATCTTGAGAAGCTAAAGGATGATTTAAGTAAGACAGTTAATTACGCAGATGTGGCGACCCTAGTTGTCCGTCACATCCAAGCCGAACCAGTTAATTTGATTGAAACAGTTGCTGAATCAATTGCAGCTGAGGTCTTAAAGGATTTTCCGTTGGTTGAAAAAGTTAAGGTAAAGGTGCATAAGCCACAGGCGCCATTAGGAATTGAATTTGATGATGTAATCGTCACGATAAAGCGCAAGCGATGAAGGCGGTTATTGCGCTGGGTTCAAACCTGGAAAATCGCAGATTAAATTTAGATATTGCAATTACTAAGTTAGAGGCGATGCTTGGGGAATTAATTGTTTCACCCTACTTTGAAACTAAACCAGTGGGTGGGCCGGTGCAAGATGATTTTATAAATGCGGTTGTAATTGCTCAATCAACATTGCCGGCTGAGCAATTGTTAAAGGAGTTGCTAGCAATTGAGGATCAGATGGGTCGAGTGCGTGATGTGCGCTGGGGGCCACGAATAATTGATTTAGATCTAATCCTGCTCGGAGAGCAAGTAGTCGATACTGTTTTTCTAAAGCTGCCACATCCATTAGCTGCATCGCGTGAGTTTGTTTTAGAGCCATGGCTTGCTATTGATCCAACGGGTGAAATACCTGGAAAGGGTTCAATTAAATCTTTATTGGCAAGTATTCAATCTGCCAGTTAAACTTCTGATCTAGCCCGGTACCCGGAAAGGACTGGAGCCATGATTGAGCTAATTAATTCTGAGCAGGATTTAGCGCGCCAAAAATTTGAGGTTCTTGTACCAACTATGGGCGCCTTACATGCAGGACATCAATCTCTGATTAAATTAGGTAAAACTTTAAGTGATTCAGTATTAACCACAGTATTTGTTAATCCCCTGCAATTTGAAAGCAAGGATGATTTAGCTAAGTACCCTAAAACATTAGATCATGATTTGAAGTTGGCAGAGCAAGCAGGAGCCACAGCGCTCTTTGCACCAACTGTTGAGGTGGTTTATCCAACCCAGATCACCAAGATTTCAGCTGGTGCAGTTGGTGATTTATATGAAGGTTCATCCCGTGCCGGTCACTTCGCCGGTGTATTAACAGTTGTAAAGCGATTATTTGATCTGACTAAACCAAAGTACGCCATCTTTGGTGAAAAGGATTTTCAGCAACTTTTCTTAATAAAAGAGATGGTGCAACGATTAGCGTTGCCAATTGAGATTATTGCAGCACCAATTATTCGCGAACCAGATGGCCTTGCGATGTCATCTAGAAATGTTCGGTTAACGGAAGCTGATCGAAAATCTGCCTTAATTATTTCAAAGGCGTTGCAACAATCTAATTTAGAAGAGATGCATAAGGTGTTGGCAACCGAGCCAGGATTTAAATTGGATTATCTAGCTGAAATTGATGAGCAAAATTTTGGTCCAGCAGGCAGTGATACCCAATACAGACGGGCGATTATCGCCGGTTGGGTAAATGGGGTGCGGTTGCTCGACAATAAGCGCATGGGAAGTGATGCATGAAGTTATTAAGTGGCGCACCTGGCTGGACAACAACCGCTGATGTAATTGTGATTGGCTCTGGTGTTGCTGGATTAACTACTGCATTAAATCTTCGCTCACATAATTTATCTGTTTTATTAGTTACCAAAGCCAGAATTGATGAGGGCTCAACTAAGTGGGCACAGGGTGGAATTGCAGCAGCGCTTGGTCCTGGTGACACACCAGATCAACATAAAAAAGATACCTTGGCAGCTGGCGCTGGCTTATGTGATTTAGCAGCGGTTGATGTTTTAGTTTCTGAAGGACCAGAGGCGGTTAGAAAATTAATTGCACGCGGCGCAGTTTTTGATAAATCTGAAACTGGTGAGATTGCATTAACTCGTGAGGGTGGACATTTACGAAACCGAATTTTGCATGCTGGTGGCGATGCAACTGGTGCAGAGGTTTCACGAGCCTTGTTAGCAGCGGTGCAAGAGGATGCTGGTATTGAAATTATTGAACATGCACTTGCCATTGATGCATTGAAAAGTGCAACTGGACGTGTGTGTGGAGTAACCTTGCATGTAATTGGTAAAGGAAGTTTAGATGGGGTTGGACGAGCCTTATCTCGTGCAGTTGTAGTTGCAACTGGTGGCTTAGGTCAGGTTTACTCACAAACTACAAACCCAGCTGTTTCTACTGGCGATGGTGTTGCGCTGGCGCTTCGCGCAGGTGCCGATGTTGCAGATGTTGAGTTTATTCAATTTCACCCAACAGTTTTATGGCGAGATTTAGCTAATCGTGGACAACAACCATTAATTAGTGAAGCAGTACGCGGCGAGGGTGCAATCTTGTTAAATCATAAGGATGAGCAGTTTATGGTTGGCAAACATCCGCAGGCAGATTTAGCACCTAGGGATGTTGTCGCAAAGGAGATCTTCAACCAGATGCGCATCAGCGGACAACCACATGTTTGGTTGGATGCCCGAAAGATAAATGATTTTGCTAAACGATTCCCAACAATTTATGCATCTTGTGTGGCAAATGGCATTGATCCAACAGTTGAAAAGATTCCAGTTGCCCCAGCATCTCATTACGCATCTGGTGGTGTTCGAGTAGATTTAAATGGTCAATCATCAATTGCTGGCCTATACATTTGTGGTGAATCAGCTTGCACCGGCGCACATGGTGCTAATCGATTAGCTTCAAACTCATTATTAGAAGGATTGGTCTTTGGTGCCAGAATCGCAGATTCACTAGCTAAAGATCTACCACCGCAGGAGCAACCAGTTGAGGATAGTAAAACAACCTTGTTGGATCCAAAGATAGTAATTCCGCTGCAGATTGCGATGAGCGAGGGTGCTGGTGTGATGCGCTCTGAATCATCACTGCGCAAGACCATGCAAACTTTGCAGGAGTTATCTAAGTTAACAAGTAACCAACCTCGGATCGAGGCGTGGGAGGCATCAAATCTACATTTACTAGCAACGGCAATTGTTAGATCTGCACTAGAACGCACTGAAAGTAGAGGCTCACATTGGCGAAGTGATTTCCCAGATCTTTCCGACAAATGGCAGGTTAGAGTCATTGAGATGTTTGATGCAGATGGTAATTGGCATAAGAGAGTGGAGCAGATCAAATGAACTCATTAAGAGATAACATCAAAACACTTGGTCTTTCACCAAACCATATCTTTCAACAGGTTAAGGATGCAGTTGCCGAGGATTTAATGGGTGGTGAAGATATAACCACAGTTGCTACCATCACCGAATCTCAGGTTTCAACCGCTGATTTTATTGCTCGCAAAGCTGGTGTTGTCTCTGGCTTACATGTTGCAGCAGCGGTTCTCGAGTACTGCGGTATTAATCATTATGAGGTTTTAGTTGATGAGGGTGCAAAGGTTGAAGCGGGAAAGGTATTAATTACTGCGCAAGGAAATACTAGAAAATTACTGCTTGCAGAGCGCACAGCACTTAATTACTTAACTCATTTAAGTGGTATCTCAACTACGACAAGTAAATGGGTAGAAGCAGTTGCTGGCACAAAGTGTGTAATCAGAGATTCTCGCAAGACCACACCTGGACTACGCTCACTTGAAAAATTTGCAGTGCGGATGGGTGGCGGAACAAACCATCGTATATCTTTATCAGCAGAGGGATTGATTAAAGATAATCACATTGTTGCTAGCGGTGGCATTGCAGCAGCATTTAAAGCGCTGAAAGATAAGTTTCCAGGTAAACCAATTGAGGTTGAGGTTGATTCACTTGAACAATTAAGCCAGGCGGTAGCAGCTGGTGCACAATTAATTTTGCTAGACAACATGAGCCCAGATATGTGTAAAGCAGCGGTTGCCCAAGTCGGTGGCAAAGCTAAGTTAGAGGCCTCCGGCGGCATTATCTTAGAAAATGCAAAAGCATATGCTGATAGCGGTGTTGATTACCTAGCAATTGGCGCACTTACTCACTCAGCACCTGCATTGGATATTGCACTTGATTTTAGAAAGGGGAGGTAATGTTATTAACGATTGATGTTGGTAATACCAACACTGTATTAGGAGTATTTAACAAAGATAAGTTAGAGAACTCTTGGCGAGTTAAGACCGATCCCCGTGATACCGCAGATGAGTTATGGCTGCAATACAGCGCACTAATTGATGGTTACAAGTTAACTGGTCTAGCGGTCTGTTCAACAGTGCCGGCGGTTTTGCGTGAGATCAGAACCTTAATTTCTCGCCACTTCAGTGATATCCGCACAACAATTATTGAACCTGGCACAAAGACTGGAGTGCCATTGTTAGTTGATAATCCAAAGGAGATTGGTGCAGATCGAATTGTTAACACCTTAGCTGCAGCAACCTTGTATGGTGAGGATGGACCAGCGATTGTGGTTGATTTTGGTACCTCTACCAATCTTGATGTTGTCTCACCAAAGGGTGAGTTTCTTGGCGGCGCACTTGCGCCAGGAATTGAAATATCAGTTGAAGCATTAGCAGCTCGTGCTGCGCAGCTTCGTAAGGTTGAGCTTGTAAAACCTAAAAATGTAATTGGAAAAAATACGGTCGAGGCGCTGCAATCAGGAACAATCTATGGTTTTGCCGGACAGGTAGATGGTTTAGTAAATCGCATCATCGATGAACTTGAAGAGCAGTATCCAGATGCTGGTGAAGTTTCCGTAATCGCAACTGGTGGCTTAGCGCCATTAGTACTTGGAATTAGCGAGAGTATTGAGTTTCATGAACCAGATCTGACTTTAATTGGCCTTCGCTTAGTACATGAGCGCAACGGCTAACGATAGGATTTAACTCATTATGGCTGATGAGGATGATCTACCCGAACAACTTCGGATTCGTTGGGAAAAGCGCGAGGCAATATTAAATCGAGGCGCCCAGGCTTATCCAGTATCGGTTGCTCGTACCTCCTCATTAAAAGATATCCGAGAAACTTATAAAGATTTAGCAATTGATGTTGCAACTGGAAAGATTGAATCGGTAACGGGCCGAGTAATTTTCAAGCGAGATACCGGCAAATTATGTTTTGCCAATTTACGCGAGGGTGATGGCACTGAGTTACAAGCGATGTTCTCGCTAGATAAAATTGGTGAGGCACAACTTGAGATCTGGAAATCAGAGATTGATCTTGGTGATTTGGTTTCCGTAACTGGTGAGGTAATCACCTCAAAGCGTGGTGAGCTATCGATCTTGGCTAACTCCTTTGAATTAGCAGCTAAAGCGTTGCGACCACTTCCGGTAGATCACAAACCTTTATCGGAGGAGACTCGAGTCCGCATGCGATATGTGGATCTCATTGTTAGGCCAGAGGCTCGCTTTAATGCACGGATGCGCCCAACTGTGATGCGCTCACTTCGCGAAACATTTAATAGTCGCCAATTTATCGAGGTAGAAACTCCAATGTTGCAGGTTATGCATGGTGGAGCTGCAGCTCGGCCATTTAAAACTTTTAGTAATGCCTATGACATGGATCTATTTTTGCGAATCGCACCTGAATTATTTTTAAAGAGATGTGTTGTTGGTGGTCTTGAAAAGGTATTTGAGATCAACCGCAATTTCCGCAACGAGGGCGCTGATTCCAGCCACTCACCTGAGTTTGCCATGATTGAAACATATGAGGCTTATGGTGATTGGAACACTATGGCAGATTTAACTCGCACCCTTATTCAAGATTCAGCTAAAGCGGTATTTGGTTCACATGTTGTAAAACATCATGATGGTCGCGAATTAGATCTTGGTGGCAAGTGGTCAGAGATCTCCTTATTTGATGCGATCTCAGATGGTGTTGGCGAGCAGGTAACGCCGCAAAGCACATTGGATGATTTAAAGAAGATTGCTACAAAGCTAGGCATGAAGGTTGATCCCAAGTGGATTACTGGAAAGTTAGCAGAAGAGATCTTTGAACATGTTGCAGTAGATAAATTAAGCGGTCCAATCTTTGTTAAGGGTTATCCAATTGATACATCACCACTTGTCCGTGCTCATCGCGATATTGCTGGCATCGCTGAGAAATGGGATTTATATGTTGAGGGCTTTGAATTAGCAACTGGCTACTCTGAATTGGTTGATCCAGTAATTCAACGTGAGCGGTTAGTCGAACAAGCAAAATTGGGTGCTAAAGGTGATTTAGAGGCGATGGGATTAGATGAGGATTTCTTACGTGCAATGGAACATGGCATGCCACCAATGGGTGGAATGGGAATGGGTGTTGATCGATTGTTAATGGCACTTACCGGATTGGGAATTAGAGAGACGATTTTATTTCCACTTGTTAAGCCAACTGCCGGAGATGAGTAATGGCGTTAGTTGTCAGAGCTGCTAAAACTGGTGATGTAAAGAGGATCCGTAAGATTGTTGATGGTTACACTGATGAACGTCGCCTTCTTTTCAAAGCAACAGTTACCTTATTTGAAGCGGTACAAGAGTTTGTGGTTGCTGAATTAGATGGTGAGATTGTTGGTTGTGGCGCTCTTCATGTGCTCTGGGAGGATCTAGCTGAGGTACGAACTGTTGCAGTGCTGGAAGAAATGCATGGCAAGGGAATTGGCCATCAAATAATGGTTAAGATTTTGGAGAATGCAAAGGAGATCGGCGTTAAAAAGGTTTTTTGTTTAACCTTTGAAACTAAGTTTTTTGGCGCACATGGTTTCCATGAGATTGAGGGCACACCTGTTACTCCTGAGGTTTATCAGGAGATGATTCGCTCCTACGATGCCGGTGTCGCAGAGTTCCTCGATTTAGAATCAGCTAAGCCCAACACCTTGGGCAATACCCGCATGCTCAAGATTCTCTAAGTAATTCGGGCATAAATCCCCGATATTTGGGGTTATAGGCTGTGTAACCGCTCTATATCTAGATCCGGATACACACGAAAAACCGATGTGCGTTAAGTCGTACTGAAGTTATAGGCTAAGTACATAAGTTCCCATAGGGAAAGGCAGATTCGATGTTTGAACGGTTTACCGATCGTGCTCGACGTGTTGTTGTGCTTGCACAAGAGGAAGCACGCATGCTCAATCACAATTACATCGGGACTGAACACATTCTGCTTGGTTTAATTCATGAGGGCGAGGGTGTTGCCGCAAAGGGTCTTGAATCCCTTGGTATCTCACTTGAAGCGGTTCGCGCACAGGTTGAAGAGATTATTGGTCAAGGACAACAAGCACCATCTGGACATATTCCATTTACACCACGTGCTAAAAAAGTTCTCGAGCTTTCACTTCGCGAGGCGTTGCAATTAGGCCATAACTACATTGGCACTGAACATATTCTTTTAGGTTTAATTCGCGAAGGTGAAGGAGTTGCTGCACAGGTTCTTGTAAAGCTTGGTGCAGATCTATCTCGCGTTCGCCAACAGGTAATTCAATTACTCTCTGGCTATCAAGGCAAAGAGGCGGTTGCAGCTGGTGGACCTGCTGAAGGACAAGCATCTACTTCATTGATCTTGGATCAATTTGGTCGCAATCTAACTCAAGCAGCACGCGAGGGAAGATTAGATCCAGTAATTGGTCGCGAGAAAGAGATCGAGCGCGTAATGCAGGTGCTCTCTCGTCGTACAAAAAATAACCCAGTATTAATTGGCGAACCAGGTGTTGGAAAGACAGCGGTTGTTGAAGGTTTGGCACAAGCAATTGTGAAGGGTGATGTTCCTGAAACATTAAAGGATAAACAACTTTACTCACTAGATCTTGGTGCACTAGTTGCTGGCTCCCGTTACCGTGGTGATTTTGAGGAGCGGTTGAAGAAGGTATTAAAAGAGATCCGCACACGTGGCGATATTGTTTTGTTTATCGATGAGATTCACACCTTAGTTGGTGCAGGAGCAGCTGAAGGTGCAATTGATGCCGCCTCAATTTTAAAGCCGATGTTAGCTCGCGGTGAGTTACAGACAATTGGTGCAACCACACTTGATGAGTACCGCAAGCATCTAGAAAAAGATGCAGCACTCGAGCGTCGCTTCCAACCAATTCAGGTTGCTGCGCCAACTGTTGCGCACACCATTGAAATTCTCAAGGGATTGCGTGATCGCTACGAGACCCACCACAAAGTTTCCATCTCTGATGGCGCATTAGTCTCTGCCGCAACCTTGGCAGATCGTTATGTTTCAGATCGCCAATTGCCAGATAAGGCGATTGATTTAATTGATGAGGCTGGCTCTCGCCTGCGCATCCGTCGCATGACTGTGCCACCTGAAATTCGCGAGTATGACGAGAAGATTGCCGATGCTCGTAAAGAGAAAGAGTCTGCAATTGATGGACAGGATTTTGAGAAAGCTGCCTCACTTCGTGACAAAGAGAAATCTTTAATCACTGAAAAATCTGAAAAAGAGAAGAGCTGGAAGGCGGGCGATCTAGATGTTGTCGCCGAGGTTGATGAAGAGTTAATTGCCGAGGTTCTCTCAATTGCAACTGGTATTCCAGTATTTAAATTAACTGAGGCCGAGACAGCTCGTTTACTTCGCATGGAGGATGAGCTTCACAAGCGTGTTATCGGACAAGAGCAAGCGATTAAAGCTTTATCTCAAGCAATTCGTCGTACACGTGCTGGCTTAAAAGATCCAAAGCGTCCGGGCGGATCATTTATCTTTGCTGGACCTTCCGGTGTTGGAAAGACTGAACTCTCTCGCACACTTGCACAATTCCTATTTGGTGATGCAGATGCATTAATTCAATTAGATATGTCTGAGTACTCCGAGAAGCACACCGCATCACGTTTATTTGGTGCACCTCCTGGTTATGTTGGTTATGACGAGGGTGGTCAATTAACTGAGAAGGTACGTCGTCGTCCATTCTCTGTTGTTTTATTTGATGAGGTTGAAAAAGCTCACCCAGATATCTTTAACTCACTATTACAGGTACTAGAAGATGGTCGCTTAACCGACTCACAAGGTCGCGTTGTAGATTTCAAAAACACCATCATCATTATGACTACCAACCTTGGTACTCGCGATATCTCTAAATCACTCTCACTTGGCTTTGCCAATGTTGAGGATGCTATGGGCAATTACGAGCGCATGAAGGCAAAGGTTGGCGATGAGCTTAAGACTCACTTCCGCCCCGAGTTCTTAAACCGTATCGATGACATCGTTGTCTTCCATCAATTAACTGAGAATGAGATTATTCAGATCGTTGATCTGATGATCGCTAACTTAGATGAGCGTCTACGTGCTAAAGATATGGGAATTGAGTTAACACCTGCGGCAAAGATTCTGCTTGCAAAGCGTGGTTACGATCCAGTTCTTGGCGCACGTCCACTTCGTCGAACTATTCAACGCGAGCTAGAGGATGCGCTATCTGAGAAGATGTTATTTGGTGATTTAAAGGCGGGTGAGATTGTTTTGGTAGATGTCTCAGATGACACTGCTGATGCCACCTTTACCTTCAAAGGTGCTGTTAAAGCTACCTTGCCTGATACACCTGGTGATTTAGCAGAGGCTACTAATTAATCTTTAATTTAGTAATCGCTTGTTCTAACCGAGCTGCTTCTAATATCTCCATCCCGGCGATCTTTAAATCACTTCCCATTGGCACTATTGCGCGTTTGAATCCAAGGCGTGCCGCCTCTTGAACTCGTTGCGTAACACCAGTTACCTTACGAATTTCACCAGCTAATCCAACCTCACCAATTGCAACTAGGTCGGCGGGTAATGCCAAACCTTTTGCAGCTGATGCCACAGATAGGGCAACTGCCAGATCTGCTGATGGTTCAGTAATTTTCATACCGCCAACAGTTGCAACATATACATCGCGGCCAGAGATCTTTATGCCAGCGCGAAGTTCAAGAACTGCAAGAGTCATTGATGTGCGAGCACTATCTAAACCGCTGGTTACCCGTCGGGCATTTCCCCAATCGCGACCATCGGCGTTGCCGGCACTTACAAGTGATTGCACCTCGGCAAGTAATGCACGCCGTCCTTCAAGTGCAACAGTTACACATGTACCTGGAACTGGATCGGTATGACGAGAGGTAAATAAACCAGTTGGATCGGGAAGTCCGACAATTCCGGAGTCATTTAAATCAAAACAACCAACCTCATCGGAGGCGCCAAAGCGATTTTTGATTGCGCGAATTAAGCGAAGTCTGGAGTGGCGCTCGCCCTCAAAGTTAAGAACAACATCAACTAAGTGTTCTAGCAAACGTGGACCTGCAATTGATCCATCCTTAGTTACATGGCCAACTAAAACTAAGGTAATTGCGCGCTCCTTTGCAATGCGGATTAAGGCAGCTGCAATCTCGCGAACCTGGGTAACGCCACCCGGTGCACCATCAACGGTAGAGCTTGAGATTGTTTGAATTGAATCAATAATTAAAAGATCTGGTTTAACTGCATCGATGTGTGCGATTACTGCGCCGAGATCTGATTCAGCGGCTAGCCATAAATTTTTATCAATTGCATTTAACCGCTCTGCCCGCAAGCGAACTTGAGAGGCAGACTCTTCACCAGATATATAAAGTGAGAGCATTCCTTGTTTAGCGGTCTCGGCAGCAACTGTTAAAAGTAAGGTGGATTTACCAACACCTGGTTCACCAGCTAACAAAATTGCCGCCCCTGGTACTAAACCACCACCAAGGACTCGATCTAATTCGCTAACACCACTGGTGCGCGCCTTTGCACTTGCTAGATCAACATCACCAATTGGTTTTGCAGCTGTTGTTACATGACCGGCAACTAATGAAAGTTTTTTAGGTGCTGCCATCTCTTCAACCGTGCCCCATGCTTGGCACTCACCACAGCGACCAACCCATTTTGTTGCGGTCCAACCACACTCGACACAACGGAATGGATCTTTTGCAGGTGCTTTAGCCATGAGGGAAATCTAATGCTTATGGCTGACTATCGCTGTTTTTGAACAGCCTTACTGGCTGGGTGGATAACAAATAATGGTAATTCCCGCTTTTTCTGTTGTTTCGCGGTTAATGCAATGGCCTGCATGCGAGCATCGCAGTGTTTAGCAAGTTCGGCGTAACCCTCATTACCCATCATCGCAATTAATTCATTTTTGCTTGAGACATAAACTGGATCTCGGCCAGTGTGTGCTTCGGTGTTACTGGTGCAGTACCAATTGAAATCATTTCCGCCTTCGCCCCATGCCAGACGTTCATACTCACCAATTACAGTTACTGAAACTTCAAGATCACCCATCTCGCGCTTTTCAAAGGTACGACGAAGTGGAAGTTGCCAACAAACATCAGGTTTTGTTTCTACAAAGTGAACACCCTCTTTAAGTGCAAGACCGTGAAGTGCGCAACCAGGACCTGCTGCAAAATCTTTACGATTTAAAAAGATACAAGAATCCTTTACCTTTCTGGTTTTGCGATCCTTATCTAAACCAATCTCAGAAATTCTTAACTTGCCGCCTTTTTTAGCTGGTCGAGCCTCATCATAAAATTGCCACATATCTTTGGTTAATCGCTTAGCTGCCTTAAGAGTTCGAGCTTCATCATCTTCATCAGAGTAATAAGCACCATCGGAGCAACAGCCAGCATCGGGCTTTCCCTCATCAATTCCACAGCAGCCATTTCCATAAATACATTGCCAGTATGAGGTCAGCCAAGTTAGGTCACATTTATAGATATTTTCTGCATCAGCTGGATCTTCAAACTCCAACCAATCACGGGCAAAGCCCGGGGCTACTTCATTTTTTGATAATTTAGATTTAATTCCTTTGGTAGCCATAGCCCGTAAGGATAAGCCCTCAGGATGGTTTAAGAGTAATTGGGTAGGCTAGGTAAATGGGCATGGATGCAGCTAATAATAAATTCAGTGGTTGTATCGGCTTTATTGGTGCAGGTGTTATGGGTACAGCACTAATTAAAAGCTTTATTGGCATTGGAATTAGTAGCAAACAGATCTGTATCTCAGAGAAAATGGCTGAAAAATCTAAGCAGTTAAGTAGCAGCTTAGGCGTTAATGAGAAGAGCATTACCGAGATTGCCAATGAGTGTGACTTGATCTTTCTAGCGGTGAAGCCACAAGATCTGGCAGATTCATTAATTGAGCTATCAAAAACATTGCCAGCAAAAACACTTTTAATCTCAATTGCAGCGGGTAAGACCACATCATTTATTGAGCAACAAATTGGCAGAGATAATCCAGTAATTCGAGTAATGCCAAATACACCTGCGCAGGTTGGTAAGGGAGTGTCGGCAATCTCAGCTGGCAAATTTGCCACTGCAGCTGATTTAGCAATCGCAACCCAACTGCTTTCCGCCAGTGGTTTAGTAGTTGAAATTGCAGAGTCACAACAGGATGCGGTAACAGCGCTAAGTGGATCAGGCCCGGCCTACTTCTTTAAATTTGTAGAGGAGATGATTAAAAGTGGTGTTGCACTTGGTTTGTCTGAAGAGATTGCAACAAAGCTAGCGGTGGGAACAATTGCTGGATCAGCTGCGATGTTGCAAGAGAGTGGATTAGATGCAGCTACCTTGCGCGAAAATGTAACTAGCCCAAATGGAACAACCGCTGCTGCATTAAAGGAGTTTGAAAAAGCAGATATTGCACAAATTGTTAACAATGCAATGACGGCGGCGAAAAAAAGAGCCCAGGAGTTAGCTTGAAGTTAAAGTTTTTTACAATCCTTTCTCTGATTTTCGCAATGAGTTTTACAATAATCTCACCAGCAAATGCCGCGACCATGATTCCAATAAAGCCAGTTGTTGAAATCCCTTACACCGGTAATGAACAGGTTAGTGATTTACTGCTTACGACAAATTCAATCGCATTAATTGGCACAACCGAGGCAGCAACATCTAATCCAATTCCTGGAAATCTAGGCGGCGCAAGTGATGGCTTTATCTCAATTTATGCAAAAAGTGGAGGTCTAGTTTCTAGCACCAGATTGGGCGGCGCAGCCAATGAGATTGCCACCGCAGCCGCACTTGATGCGGATGGCAGTATTTGGATTGTCGGTGCATCAACTGTTGTTAGCGGAACTACGCCAGCGCCAACACCTACCAAATTACTTAATCCAGATAATGTTCCGTTGACGCCAAGTGTTCCAATTAGCTCTGCATTAACAAAGTTAAATCTGTGGCAAATCAGCAGTGCTGGTCAATTGATTAATTCATATGAAACCCAGACTGCAGCTGTGATCTCACCACAGGATCTAGTAATAACAAAAACCGGCTTAGTAATCTTTGGTGATATTTACGAGGGTGCAAATGTCAGAGGTTTTTATACATCTTTCAATAAGACAACACTCTTCACACCAATTATTCGATACGGTAACAAATCAACCCGACTAACTGAGGCAATTCCAAACTCAGATGGCAGCTTCACCGTAGTTGGAAGAAGCAGTGATCTACTTTTAAAATCTAGAGCTGTTACAAAAAGTGATGCGATAACTTTAAAGATTTCTGCAACAGGCTCATTACAAGTAGTAGCACGTGCGGTGTTAAGAAATACATCACGCGGCTGGAGTTCAATTGGTGCGGGATTACTGCAAGGCGGAATTGTCAGATACTCAAATAAGACTGAGGCTGCAGTAACTAAATTTTCAGCAATAAACAAACCAAGTTGGAATACCAGGTATCTCTCTAGATCAACTGCGTTGGTAGCAACCGGCACAAACTCATGGGTGACATTTATTTCAGCTGGTGCTATTCCTGGTCTGCGTACTTGGGAAGGTAAGCCGGCAGCTCCAGTTTTATTGCAATTGGGCAAAAAGGGCGAACTTATTTCAGCTGCTTCATTTACCGGCACCCCAGTAGCAATCGCTAGAAATAATGAAATGGGAACGGTAGTAATCACCGATTCGGGCATAAGTTTTGGATTACTTCAGGTTAACTAGTAATCTTTGGCAATTGTTAACAAAACTAAAGGAGCAAAATGGGTTCAGTAATTAAGAAGCGCCGTAAACGTATGGCGAAGAAAAAGCATAAAAAACTTCTTAAGAAAACCAGAATTCAACGTCGTAACGCGAAGTAATTAGATTTACCTAGGGTCTAATTAGGGTCTAAATAAAGTTAACTTCCCAGATACGCCGGCAAGTGCGTATCTGATCTTGTTTAAAGTAATCCAAGAGCTAGCAGAATCCTTGGCTAATTGATTTCTCGAAACCAATGCAATTGATTTATTGCTTCGGTTTAATTCACACAATCTAAGCTCGCAGCCAAATAATATTGATCGGTCATCAATGGCCATCGATGAGTTTGGAATACCAAAATTACCTGATGTAAATGTGGTGCTAGAGCTTGCAGTTACAACCTTGCTTCTAAGTTGATTTGGGTTTGGGTAGGTAATTCCACTTCCGGTATACCAAGCCGCAACAACTCCACGTACGCTATTGAAGATACTTACATCATAACCCGCGACAGAGACACCATCACCAGGTGTATCAAGGGTTTGAAAGATCCAATCCTCAACCAAGCCACTACTTCTGCTGGCGTACCTAACCTCGCCTCGGGTTACATTTTTATCAAGATCAAAACCGTTTACGCTGTCATAAATTAAGTGAATTCGATTGCCAACGGTAATAGATTTCATATGAAATCCAACATCACCGGTAGTTCTGCCTCCTGAATCCTTGTCACCATCAACAATTTCATAACGCCAGGCAGATCCACTCTTTACCGCACCTAAAACAATTCCTTGACTTTCATCACGGTAGAAAACTTGAACTCCAGCTGCATTTACGGCACAGGCATTTGACACAGAAACATCAGAGGCGGTTCTAACTCGATCGGCCTCTTTGTAATCCTGAATCTTTGGACCATCACCATCAACAACTTCATATCGCCAGCTCTTACCGTTAAACACCGCATAGCGAAGATCTAAATCTTTAAGATCGGTATAAAAAAGATGTAGGTAATTAACTTTGGCAGCGGTTGAGGTGCACATTGATATGTAACCACTTACATCATTCAGAGTTCTGCCATTTGTAGTTGAGTTTCCATCAACAGTTGTAATTCGCCACTTACCAGCGGTTTGAGTTGCCAGTTTTAAATCCCCATTTTTGCTGTCGGTATAGGCGATTACTGCTTTCCCGCCATATGTTGTTGATGCTAAATGCTTTGCATCAGCTGCTGGATCAATAATTGTGGTTTTCCATGCAGTTTGCGGAGTGACGACATTGGTGTTTACTGCGGTGGAAGTACCTAGTGAGTTTCTAGCGGTAATCGAAAATGTGTATTTAGTACCATTTCTTAAATTACGAATTATTACAGGACTTTCAGTAACAGTGATTGAATCACCAGTGGTTACATTTTTAATCTCATAATCGGTAATTTGTGCAGCTCGAGCATTGATTGGTGGCGAAAATTGAATTATTGCTGCTTGATCCGATACCAATGCTTTTTGATTTTGCACAACCTGCGGCAGGGCATATGAAACACCAGCTGGTGGCTTGGTTCTCATATCCTCAAACATGGCAAGCAGTATTGGGCCTGGTAAATGGAAGACCTCACCAGATTCTAAATTTGGTGTCATAACCGCATCTTGTGGTGAATCCTTAAAGGTAGCTTCATCTAAATGGCTAACTGATGAACCAGGCTCATAAACGGCCGGTGTATAAAGTTTTGGCTTTACATTGTTATTAGCTTTAATTGCATTCTCACCAGACCAAACAAGTGAGGTAGTTAAAGCTTTACCAGTCTCAAGTGATGGCGATGGCATATCGGACAATCGGCGACCATCAGGTAATTGAGCAAATGCATCAAATGGAGTTGGTTGATCAACTCGAGCTGCGCCACTAAAGGTGTCGTAATAACTTCCGCTGATAAATCCCAAACCATGCGCCATCTCATGCAAAATTACAGATTGCAGATCATAAAGATTGCTTGGGCAGTTGCCATCTGTACCTAAGTACCAAGGAGCGGTAGATGTAATTGTAATTTCCATCTCGGGTTTACTTCTATCTAGATCTCGGCCAGCGATCGAGTTAGCTAATGCAGATGGGTAGTACAGGGTGCGATCGGGTGCCTCTGGAAATACAAAATTACTTACCGAACTAGCCGCTGCCAGTACACCATAATTAGCTGAACGTGCCCAAGTTATATTTACTCTGACATCTACCTTTGAAGAGAAATTCTCTGACCAAGTATCTACGGCAGCTTGAATTGCTGGCTTAGCGCTCTCTGGAACAGTGTTGAAATCAATAACAAAATTTGATTTCTTTTCTAAATTTGCCGAAGGTGTTCTCGGTTGCTGTTTTACATAATTTGCATTTGTACCGGCGTAGATTGAAACCCATGGCGCCGGAACTGAGATAACTGTTACGGCAGAGGCTGCCGGTGCTGGGATTACAAGCAGGGATAGAAATAAGCCGATCGTTAGCAGTATCGACTTTCTTCGCATAGCGGCAAGGTTAACAGTCTGAGATGATTCGACTATGGAAGAAGAGAATTTATCAGGAAGAATTCAGGAAAATTATCTTCGCGCTCGTCGCGAGCAACCAAGTGCATCAATTGCAAACACAAAAGCGCCAGAGCCAACACTTGATGAGGCTCGAGCTGATTTGGCAAAAGCGGTGGGAAAGATTGCAGATCAGTTTTTGGCGAAAAGGTATGGCCCATTAATTGGCACAATTGCAGAGACGACAACGATTGCAACCTTGCAACAATTTGAGAGTAATTTAACCCGCGCTAAGGGTGATATAACTTTGGTGGTTCAAGAGTTTAGTGATCGAATATTTTCAACAGGTAAATTACGCCGCGAATGAAAACGGTAACAATTTTCTCTCGAACTGGCTGTCATCTCTGCGAGAGTGCAATTGAACAGATTGAATCGGTAAAATCCAATTTAGATTTTAAGTTAGAGATAAAGTTAATTGATAATGACCCACAGCTTGAGAAAATGTACGACGAGCAAGTACCGGTAATTTTGATTGATCAACAACCACATGATTATTGGCGAGTAGATCTAGATAGATTTACCGCAGCGATTAAAGCTTAATTTTTATTTAAAACCTCATCAGCATCGATGATGCGATAGGCATAACCTTGTTCAGCGAGAAAGCGTTGTCGGTTTTGCGCAAAATCCTGGTCAATGGTGTCACGTGCAACTAATGAGTAAAAGCGGGCACCACGGCCATCTGCCTTTGGACGAAGGATTCGACCTAAACGTTGCGCCTCTTCCTGTCTTGAACCAAATGTTCCCGAAACTTGAATTGCGATAGATGCTTCAGGTAGATCAATTGAGAAGTTAGCAACCTTTGATACAACTAAACATTTAATCTCACCACTTCTAAATTTTGCAAACAAAATCTCTCGTTCCTTGATTGGGGTGGCACCCTTAATAACAGGCACACCTAAAGCCTCACTTAACTCATCTAACTGCTCGAGATACTGTCCAATTACCAGTACTTGATCATCTGCATGTTGCTTGGCAAGTGCGATTGCAACAGCTTTCTTTGTTTGAGTAGTGGCACAAAACTTGTATCGATCCTCTTGTTCAGCGGTCGCATAATTTAATCGTTCCGCATCGGTCAGAGTTACGCGAACCTCAACACAATCAGCTGGTGCAATGTATCCCTGCGCTTCAATCTCTTTCCATGGAACATCAAATCGCTTTGGTCCAATTAAGGAGAAGACCTCTCCTTCCATGCCATCTTCACGTACTAATGTGGCGGTTAATCCAAGTCGGCGACGCGATTGAATATCTGCGGTAAATCTAAAGATTGGTGCTGGCAACAAGTGCACCTCATCATAAATAATTAAGCCCCAATCAATCGCATCAAATAGATCAAGGTGGGCATACAAACCCTTCTTCTTCGTTGTCATAACTTGGTAGGTCGCAATAGTTACAGGTCGAATCTCTTTCTTAGCACCGCTGTACTCACCAATATCATCCTCATTTAAATCAGTTCTACGCAGCAGCTCTTCTCGCCATTGTCTGGCAGCAACGGTGTTGGTAACTAAAATCAAAGTGGTCGCCTTTGCGTGTGCCATGGCAGCTGCACCAACAATTGTTTTTCCAGCACCACATGGAAGCACAACTACACCTGAGCCACCATGCCAAAAACCTTCGGCAGCTAACTCTTGGTACTTACGAATCTGCCAACCATCTTGGCGCAGTGCAATCTCATGGTGTTCACCATCAACATAACCAGCAAAATCCTCAGCCGGCCAACCTAACTTCAACAGCGCTTGCTTTAAAAAGCCACGTTGCCCAGGATGCACAACAATTGTTTCAGCATCTAATTGCAGTCCCAACATTGGCGCAACCTTTTTGCCACGTGTTACCTCTTTTAAAACAGCTGGATCATTAGAAACTAAAATCAAACCATGAACAGGGTGCGCTTCCAGTCGTAATCGACCGTAGCGAGACATTGTATCTGCAATATCAACTAATAAAGAGTGTGGAACAGCGAAGCGAGAGTATTTAAGTAATACATCAATAACTTGTTCAGCATCATGACCAGCTGCCCGCGCATTCCATAACCCCAGTGGCGTTAGCCGGTAGGTATGAATATGTTCTGGTGATTTTTCTAATTCAGCGAAGGCGGCAATTGCTCTGCGGCACTCATCTGAAAGAATGTGGTCGATATCTAGTAAAAGTGTTTTATCACTTTGAACAATTAATGGGCCATCACTCATTTTATAAGCTCGGTAATAAAAGCAGAGATTAATTTAATTCTTGGTTCGATTGCAGAAATTATGATTGATTCAGTTGGGGCATGTGCACCAACACCGACTGCACCTAGTCCATCCAATACCTTTGCGCCGGCAGCTGCTGCAAAGTTTCCATCACTAGCACCACCAACACTTGCATGACCAATCTCTGGCATACCTAATCGCTTTGCTACAAGCTCTAATTTTTCATATAGCTCTTTAGTACTGGCAAGCTCAAGTGGCGGACGATTAATTCCACCAGTTACATCAACCTTTGCAACTGTGCTGCTTAGGGATTTAATTGCAGTATCAATACGTTGTAGCTCAGCCATCGTAAATGATCTGATATCAATATCTAATTTTGCTTCAGCTGGCACAGTGTTTGTCGTAGTACCGGCTTGCATAACAGTTGGAACAACAGTTGTACCAAGAGTTGGATTGGCTAGCTCTGAGATTTGCAAGACTAACTTTGCTAACTCAGTAGTTGCATTAATACCTTTTTCAGGTTCAAGGCCGGCGTGCGCTGCTTTACCGGTAACAGCTATTTGGTACATCGCGGTGCCCTTGCGACCAGTCTTAACCTTGCCATCAATCGCTGATTCAAAAACTAAAACCGCATCTGCATCCTTTGCTAACCGCTCGATTAAACCTTTTGAGGTTGCACTGCCAGTTTCCTCATCTGTTGTTGCGATTAAGGCGACCTTGTTTTGTGCACCAGAGATACCTTTTAATGCATACATCGCTTGGATAAATCCAGTCTTCATATCAAAGATGCCAGGGCCTTTAGCGTTGTCACCATCAACCTGCCAGGTTGGCGTAAATGAGTTATGCGGCCAAACCGTATCTAAATGACAAAGTAAAACAATCTTGGGTTTTTCAGCGCCCCACCAAAATACTGGTCGGCCATTTTCAGTTACCAACTTGGCAGGTACTTCTAAAACTTGTGTAGATATTTCAACTGCAAGCTCGACAACCTTTACACATGCGGCTAAATCTTCAGTTGGAGATTGGCACTCAACTAAGCGCTGAATATCCTTTATCGCAGTTGCGCTCATGGGTTAATTCTGCCTTATTTTCATAATTGGCGCTTACTCTGCCGGAGCTGGTGCTACGCCGTTGATACGTGGAATTCTAAATTGGGTTAACTCACCAGTTACATGATCTCGAGCGGTTAATGTGCCAAGTGAAATTGAGATTGGTGCAATTATCCGGTTTGTAACCCCACCATTTGTATCTGCATAAGAGATCATTAATGAACTTTGCTCTTCAATGTATTGATTAATCAAAGCTAAAGTTTCATTAGCGGTTGTGCCAGGCACGATTGGTGTTATTTTTTTTGGTCTATCTCCAGTTTTAACTGTTTTAACAGCGGATAGAACAATCGAATCCTTTGGAGTAGTGAAATCACTAATTATTCTTGGTGGCTTAGGTCTTGATTTTGCTCTCCGTAGATTTGGCTGTGAAAGTAGAACACCACCTGCATTCTCTGCTGCTGGCAGGTAACCAAACTCTCGCAGCTCACCGATCACCTCTGTTAACTCAAACTCAGAGATTAAAACTGTTGGTGCGATCTTTCTAAATCTTAAATGCTCACATTTTTTATCGTGCAAAATTTGGGAGACGATCGATTCATCCTCACATCGGATGTAAGAGTGGGCTTGTCCGACTCGCAATCGACCATGACGTTTTGCGATATCTGCAATTAGATAATCAAGTGGTTGTGGCATCGGTGTCTTTGAAATCTTGGTTAAAAATGTTTTGATCTGATCACCAGTCTTGCCATGATCTAAGCCACGTCTAATTGATGCCTCACTGAAGCGATAAACAGTTGCACCACCACGACTTTCAATGTCGGCCAGAGTTCCCATCTCTGCAGCTAACTCAGCGGTTAATGGACCTGGAGCAACAGCGCTGTTATCCGCTTGAATTAAAATGTGATCAACCGGTTTTGGAAGTGCACCTTCAATCTCTAGCACCTCTTGATTGGTAATTAGATTTCTACCATAAGTTGAAATTCCACCTTGGCCAGTAATTCCTAACCACTCCGCCTCACGGATATTCCACTCAATAAAATCATTGTTAGCTCGTTGCGGATTTAACCATTTAACAATTGATTGCAAGGAGGAGATCTCTGGCGCGATCTCTGGATTTTCTAAAAGAACTTTTAAGGTGCTTTGTTTAACCAATCCAACTCCGGCACGATCAAGTTCTGGACCTAACGGGGCAATACTCTTCTCTGAGTTTTTACCAATCAAGCCAGCAACTCTTGAACTCTCTAGCCAAAGAACAGTTAAGGAGTACCAACGCTCCTCTGGATCTTTGGTTAACCATAAATCAAAGGCAGATGTTGGCAGGATTTGATCATCTGGATCAATAACTAATAAACCACCTAGATAGCAAAGCTCTGCGATAAAGCCAGCACAACTCTCATCAACACCAATATGTTCTGCAATTCTCTTTAAATCTCTAACACCAATACCGCCAGTTCGCAGCGCAGTTGGTGGCTCATCGGAGAGGTTATGAAGTAACTCCTCACACCACCGCAAAATAGTTGAGATATTTGCAATTGCTGCCAAATCAATCTGTTTTTGAGAGATCTTTTTGCCAGTTAATTTTGGCGGATTGATACTTAACTCTTTATGCACCTTGCCACCACGCAACTTAATTCCAAACTCTCTTGGTAGAGCAACGGTGTGTGAATCCATCGGAATTAAAATATTGTTTTCTAACAACCAACCAATTGCAGCACCTGGTTTTTTAATATCAGTTATCTGCCCACGTGGTGGACCCCAAGTTAGTTTCGCAAGAACTGGCTCTGAGCTTTTTGGTACCGTAGTTAACATATTTAAATCAGCTTTACCTGGAAAAATAGGACCGAGCCCAGCTGGTTCATCACCAATCAATAACTTTAGATTTGTCGGAGCGCGATACTTCTCACCATCTTTATAAATCAATCCCAACTGCCACAGATGTTCAAGTGCAAAGGTGGTCTCAGCGCTGGTCACTGCTACCAACTCAGATTTCTTAAATGAATCAGAGATAGCACAGATCGCTTCAACAATTTGATACTGCCAAAGATTTAAGGAGTCTAAAGCGCGAACCAATGAGGGTGTTGAATTTGCTCTTGCCGCTAGTGCTGAAAAATCATTTGGAACTGGAGTTAACAAATCTGGGCGCAATCTAAATAATGCAGCCAGATCCTCTTCTGAACGGGAACGTAACTCATCAGCAAAAGAGGGGATGATAGTTAACATAACTGGCTTACTTTACTCGGGTTTTAGATCTGCAATTACTGCTTTACTTGCCAGAGCGCTTTCGCGGAGAGAGCAACATTGCGCTGGCGGCGATTCGGCCAGCGATTGGTCCAAAAAACTTCTTGATTTTACGGGCTTTACGAAAATCATAAACCGGCCAATTATCTCGATACGCCCGGATCTCTAACAAGGTATCGGGATTTATTGCACATGGGTTTCCCACACTTTCTAGTAATGGAAAATCATGGTGGGAGTCAGAGTAGGCGAAGGAGTTTTTCAAATTGATATTTCGATCTTTGGCTAACTCCTTAATTGCAGTTGCCTTAGCTTTTCCATGCAGAAGTGAGCCAATAATTTTTCCAGTGTACTTTCCATTTTTGATTTCAGCTTTAGTTCCTAGGGCGCCGGTAAATCCCAATCGCTTTGCAATTAAATTAGCCATATCAAGTGGGGTGGCGGTTACCAACCAAACCTCTTCACCTTGCGCAAGGTGGCGTAGTGCGATTTCAACTGTGCCCTGCCAAATTGCAGGTGAGACATACTCCTCATAGATTTCATTTCCGATTACTTCGATCTTTTTAACATCATGGCCTTTAATAAATTCACAGGCAGCATTCTGAAATCTTTCAATCTCTGCTTTATTCTCTTTTCCAGTGAGGCGGTACCTTAAATTTGCCAGCACAAAGGCAGAAACATCTCGCTTGGAGAAGAAGCCTCGTTGATACATGCCTCGACCTAAGAAAAAGAGGGTAGATCCTTTTAATAAGGTGTTATCGACATCAAAGAAGGCAACACCTTTTTTAGTGAGCGCCATATCACTACCCTAGCGATAAGAGCTTAATTAACCCGCTTTATACTTATGCAATGGCACAAACAATTCACTTTGTCAGGCATGGTGAAGTATTTAATCCAGAGAAAATACTTTATGGCCGTCAGCCTGGTTGGCGATTAAGTGAACGTGGTCAAGAAATGGCACAGGTAATCGGAGATTGGTCTGCCGCGTTATCACTTGGTGCAATTCACTCCTCACCAATGCAAAGAGCAAAAGAGACTGTGGCACCGATTGTTGCTAAACATAATTTGCCATTAGCGATAGATGATAATTTGATTGAAGCTGGAAATATTTTTGAGGGCAAGAAATTTGAATTAGGAAATGGTCTACTCAAACATCCACAAATGTGGCGCTATCTATGGAATCCGTGGCGGCCATCTTGGGGAGAGCCTTATGAAGAGCTAATCGCTCGAATGTTGAAAGCCTTATTTTTTGCCAGAGATAATGCAGGGGATAAGGATGCAATCTGCGTCTCGCATCAACTACCTATTTGGATTTTAAGATCTGCGGTCGAAGGTCGGCGTTTACTGCACGATCCAAGAAAGCGTGAGTGCACATTGGCCTCAGTAACCTCCTTCCATTTAGATAATGAGGGCATGATTGAATCTGTTTCATACTCTGAGCCAGCCAGACATTTATTACCGGCAAAAAAATGAGATTCATCTCCTTGCTTCTTGCCACCGTTTTATTAGCTGGTTGCAGCACAGGTGGTGTTGCGGTGCCAGATGAAATCTCATTTGTTGGTGGAAGTGGTAACTCAACCTTTATCAAAGTGGATGATCGCCAGGAAGCACCGGTAATTTCAGGTGAGCTGTTAGATGGCACAAATAAAACACTGCTTAAGAATCAAGTAAAGGTAATTAATGTATGGGCATCATGGTGTGCACCATGTCGAGCAGAGGCACCACTGCTTCAAGAGTTTTCAATTCAATATCCAGAGGTGCAATTTGCTGGAATCTTAACTCGAGACAATCTCTCATCAGCTCGGGCTTTTTATGAGAGTTTTGGTCTAACCTATCCAACCTTTATTGATGATGCGTTATTAATTGGCTTTAGAGGCTCCTTAATTCCTAATGCAATTCCAACAACCTTAATTATTGATAAGAACAATCTAGTTGCGGTCAGAATAAGTGGCGAGGTTACAGTTGCTGCCCTTCGTGAGTTACTCAATAAAGTATTGGCAGAGAAGTAATGCGCGAGTTTTTTATTACCCAGGTCTTTCAGGGAAATTTATTGAGCGCCATGTTGGTCTCGATAATTGCTGGCGTTATCTCCTTCTTCTCGCCATGTGTGATCCCACTAGTTCCCGGCTATCTCTCCTATGCATCAGGCATGAGTGCAACTAAATCACGAAGTCGGGTCTTGCTTGGTTCAATTCTCTTTGTCTCTGGCTTCACCATCTTATTTATCTCTTATGGTGTTTTATTTGGTGGGCTTGGTTCACAGATTGCGCAAAACAGCAGATTTTTATCGATCTTTCTGGGTATCTTCACAATCGGTCTAGGTATTGTCTTTTTATTTACCGAGAGGTTCTACCGATCATTTAAACCAAACTTTAAAACCCGCACTGGGCTGCTAAGTGCACCATTACTTGGTTTGGCTTTTGGACTTGGGTGGACGCCATGTATTGGGCCAACACTGGGCGCAGTACAAGTTCTTGCATTTCAAAGTGCGACCGCTCAACGTGGTGCGATTTTATCTGCTGCTTACTGTGTTGGTTTAGGCGCTCCATTTATATTATTAGGTTGGTTTATGGATAGAGCAGAACCATTTAGAAGATTAATTGCCAAGCGTGGAAATGTAATTACTAAAATTGGTGGCGGTCTATTGATTTTAATTGGTGTGCTGCAGGTTAGTGATGCTTGGGATTACTTAATGAGTTTAATTAGAGGCTTAATCGATGGCTTTATTCCGGTGTTATAAATGAGCACCTACTTAGACAACAAATCATTTTTGCGCTGGGGCTGGCGTCAGTTAACCAGCATGCGCACAGCCTTAATCTTGTTACTGCTACTGGGCGTTGCAGCTATTCCTGGCTCATTATTTCCGCAACGAACACAAAACCCAATGCAGGTGCGGCAATACTTTATTGATAATCCACAGCTAGCACCGTGGCTAGATCGATTAAAACTGTTTGAAGTATTTAGCTCACCATGGTTTAGTGCAATTTACCTACTGCTGTTTATCTCACTCATTGGTTGTGTTTTGCCAAGAAGCATTGATCATGCAAAAAATATCTTTGCCAAACCACCACTTACGCCAAAGTATTTAGATCGGATGGAGCACTTTACTGAAGTTAAAAAAGTTGATTTAGATTCTGTTGAAGCATATTTACGGAAAAAACATTATCGAATTAGACGAGATAGCAATTCAATATCAGCTGAAAAGGGGTATCTGCGCGAGAGTGGAAATCTCTTATTCCACCTCTCGTTAGTACTTATTTTGATTGCAGTTGGTGTGGGTTCACTCTTGGGAATGAGAGGGGATTCAATAATAAATGTGGGTGAGCGATTTGTTAATACTCCTACTTCTTATGATTCAGTTGGATTTGGCAAGTATCAATCAGAGAAGACTCTAAAACCCTTTTCAATAACAGCTACCAAATTTGTGGCAACCTATGATCCAGTTACAAATGCACCAATTGATTACGAATTAACTGTGAATGTCTCCTACCCATATGGAAGCCCAGAGCGAAGTGAGATTGTTAAGGTAAATCAACCACTTTCATTTGGCAGTACAAATGTTTATCTGCAAGCAAATGGTTATTCACCGACGGTAATTGTGAGAGATAAAAGTGGCAAGGTCGTCTTTGATGGACCAACTACATTTTTGCCGCAGGATGGAAATTTAACCTCGATTGGTTCAATTAAGGTGCCAGATATGTCACCGCAAATAGGTTTTGTCTCCTCATTCCTGCCAACCGCGGATCGTGATGAGATTCGTGGTGGCTTCTCCTCATATCCAGAGGTGTTAGATCCCAGATTGCTATTTGCAGTTTGGAAGGGGGATTTAGGTTTAAACACCGGCGTTCCACAATCGGTTTATCGAATTGATACAAGCGAGATGGAGCGAATTGGATTAAAGGCGTTAGTACTTAATGAAACATATGATTTTGGTGAGGGCAGCATCACATTTACTGGCTGGAAATCCTGGGTTAACCTTCAAATAGTTGATGATCCTGGAAAGAGTTTTGCATTACTTGGTGCGATACTTGCGATACTTGGATTGCTTATCTCCTTGTTTACTAGACAACGTCGAGTATGGATTAAGCAAGGAAGAAAAACACAGGTAGCAGGATTAGCAAAGAATGGAATACCAGGCTTGGAAGAAGAGATAACAGCACTTATAAAGGGAGTAAGTAATGACAAGTAGAACTGCAGCTCTACTCTCAAATGATTTAGTTTATGCGTCGATGGCGATATTTGCGCTCGCCTTTTTTGCTCATGCATTTGAAGTGGCCTGGTCAGTTAAGGCGCCAGCTAAAGGAAGCAATAAAACTAAATTAGATTTCGACCGTACCGCAAGAGCTGGGCGCATTGGTACCGCCATGATGATTTTAGCTTTTCTCTTATTATTTGTAGGCGTAGTACTTCGTGGTATCTCTGCAGAGCGTGTGCCATGGGGAAATATGTATGAGTTTTCAATTACCGGAGCGCTGGCATTTACCGCCGCATACTTATTTGTGGTAAAAAAGTATGAGTTAAGGTGGCTTGGCCTACCAGTATCACTCTTAATTTTATTAACTCTGGGCACAGCGGTCACAATTTTGTATGTTCCAAGCGCACCATTATTACCGGCGTTGAAATCTATTTGGTTAACAATCCATGTATCCACTGCGATTATTTCTGGTGGCGTATTTCTTTTGGCAAACTGTATCGCTGCAGCGTATTTAATTATTGAAAGGTATGAAAAAAGCACTGGTCGACCTCAGTGGGCGATTAAGTTACCAACACTTGAAGCTTTAGATACCTTGTCATACCGATTAGTTGCCTTAGTTTTTCCGCTTTGGACCTTCTCTGTAATTGCAGGTGCAATCTGGGCAGAAGCGGCTTGGGGCAGATATTGGGGTTGGGATCCAAAAGAGACTTGGGCGTTTATCACCTGGGTTGCCTACGCTGCCTACCTTCACGCACGCGTGACAGTTGGTTGGCGCGGCCGAAAAGCTGCATGGTTATGTTTATTTGCCGGCTCAACCTTTTTATTTAATTATGTCTACATAAATATTTGGGGAACGGGTAAACACACCTACAGCGGACTTTAATTAAAGTTTGCGCAGGAAATCTGGATCATCATCTGGTGGAATTATTCGCCGCGGTGGTCTTCTACCACCCCCGGCTCTTTTTGGGCGGCCGATGACAAACCAAAGAATTGCTGCAATTGGCGGGATTGGAATAAAAAACATTCCTAATAAGTATGCCCACTTTGGACCTTTTCGAATTTTCTCTTGCGGAGTTACTGCACAATCAACAAAGGCGTAGATCACAAAGATTATTACGGCAATTAATAAAAACCTAAGCATGGAGTAATTCTAACTTGTTAAAGAAAAAGCGCCAGACCAAGTGTGAAGGAGAGCAGAAGTTGCAGGCGTGCGGTACGAATTAGCATCGGAATCAGATCTAGCCCAGTTAAGCCCTGCAGGACACGGCGAATATTGCTTATGGTCAGTGGCAACCAGATCAGGGTCAGCAGTGCAAAGGAGTTAAAGGTGTAGGCAAAGACACAGATTACTTGGGCGGTGATCAGTAACCCAACATAAAACAACCTGGTTTTTTTATCCCCTATTCGAACCGCCATAGTTCTTTTGTTTGCTAATTTATCTAAAGGTAGATCACGTAGATTATTCATAACTAATATCGCACAAGCCAAGGCACCAATTGGCACAGATAATAAAACTGCCTGGGTATTGATCTCACCACTTTGCACATAATTACTACCAACAGTTGCAACAACGCCAAAGAAAATAAAGACAGCTAATTCACCAAAACCAAAGTATCCGTATGGTTTAGCACCACCTGTATAACCCCAGGCAGCCAAAATCGATATTGCACCAATCGGGAGTAACCAAAGGGTTGTTTGTAATGCCAGGATCAAGCCAGCAATTGCTGCGACCGCTAAACAAATTAAAGCTGCAATCTTTACTGCCTTCGCAGTAGCGAGCTCGCTGCCAACTAATCTAGTTGGACCAACTCTATTTTTATCTGTACCTCGAACACCGTCGCTGTAATCATTTGCGTAATTAACCGCTATTTGAAGTGAGAGTGAGACGGTTAGGGCAAGTACAGCGGTTAGCCAATTAATTTCAGTGGCCAGAGCGGTTCCAACAAGCACAGGTGAAATTGCAGCAGGTAAGGTTTTGGGGCGAGTGCCCACTATCCATTTATTCATTTACTTTCCTAACGCTAACCTGATTGCAGCTTTTCGATCAACCTTACCTAACACACTCTTTGGAATCTCTTTAAAGATGTAAATTTCCTTCGGTGAGTTAATGCCAGTTAATTTTTGTTGAGCATCGGCGAGAGAGATATTGGTGGTAATGCCAAGACATAATCGCTCACCCCACTCTGCATCTGGTAAGCCAAAGGCGATCACCTCTTGATCAGGAAAGTGGGAGTTAAATAATCGCTCAATCTTGATTAATGAGATCTTCTCGCCTCCTGAGTTAATAACATCATCTGACCTACCCAATACTTTTAACTTTCCATCAATCAACTCACCGATATCACTTGTTTGAAACCAACCATCAGCAGTTAATGATTGCCACAGCGATGGATTGTTTAAGTAATTACTTGCCATCATCGGCGCCCTCAACTTAATCAAACCGGTTGCGTCAATATCAACCTCAACACCATCTAATGGTTTTTGGTTATAGACACAACCACCACACATCTCAGTCATGCCGTAGGTTGTTACTACCTTTACATGTTTATCAGCAGCCGCTTTTTTTAATGAATCAGTAATTGATCCACCACCAACTAAAACCGCCTCAGCTGCAGTTAAATGCTCAAGTAACTTTGGATCATTTGTCAGCGCCCGGTGTAGTTGAGTTGGAACAATTGAAATAAAATCAGCATCAACATACTCAGCCACATTTCGATTATCAATAACCTTTGTGCCCAACGCAGTAGCGCGAGCGATGACATTTAAGCCAGCAATGTGATCAGTTGGAAGAAGTAAAGACCAGGAATCACCAGGGACCGCACCTAAGTATTTATGTGCTGCATTTGTTGATGCAATAAGCGCGGTGGTTGAAATGGCAACTGAGTTTGGTTCGCCAGTTGAACCAGAGGTGTTAACAACTAAACATGTATCGGCAGATAGATTTTTGTACTTCGTTGGGGTGGTTGATAGTGCTGGCCCATCGCCAGTTATTGCATCTGCGATTTTTTCTTGAAGCTGTGGGATTGACCACTCAGGAGTGATCGAGATTAAATCCCGCTTTTCAGTTTCTTCCATAATCTGCGTAGGCTATCTCTTATATAAATCTCTAGCCCAACCCAGGGAGTGTAATTTTGAGCAAGCCAATAAAACGTGAGCCAGGTGATCGCACTATCCCTGACTGGAAGTTGGCCGCCGGCGGTGAAAAATTTACTGATGTGATTTATGAGGTTGCTGATGGCATGGCAAAAATTACAATTAATCGACCTGAGGTTAGAAATGCATTTCGACCACAAACCCTCTTTGAGTTAGCAGAGGCTTTTAATTTAGCTAGAGATAATGATCAAGTTGGCGTAATTATCTTTACCGGTTCTGGCACCGAAGCATTTTGTTCTGGCGGAGATATTAATGTTCGCGGTGATGATGGATATTTAGGCAGTGATGCACTTGGTAAAAAAGGTATTGGCCGATTAAATGTTTTAGATTTACAGGTTCAAATTCGCAGAACACCAAAACCAGTAGTAGCGATGGTTGCTGGGTGGGCTATCGGTGGCGGCCATGTATTGCATGTTGTTTGTGATTTAACAATTGCGGCAGAGAATGCAAAGTTTGGCCAGACCGGACCAATGGTTGGATCCTTTGATGGCGGATATGGTGCAGGCTTATTGGCAGCACATGTTGGACAGAAGAAGGCACGGGAAATTTGGTTTTTATGTCGTCAATATGATGCAGCTGAAGCGTTAGATATGGGATTGGTAAATTCCGTTGTTCCAGTTACTGAACTAGAAGCAGAGACAGTTTCTTGGGCCAGAGAGATGTTGCGTCATTCTCCAATGGCGCTTCGATTATTAAAAGCTGGACTTAATGCAGCTGATGATGGATTAGCTGGCGTACAACAATTAGCCGGAGATGCCACACTCCTTTTCTACTTAACAGAAGAGGGTCAGGAGGGTCGCAACGCTTTCCAAGAAAAGCGCGAACCTAATTTTAATAAATTCCCAAAACGACCTTAATTAAATGTTGCCAGAGTTGCTGGAGAGTATGCGTGTGATTGCGCTACCAACCAAAACAAATTTTCGTGGTGTAACCAGCAGAGAGATTGCCTTATTTAAAGGAGCAAATGGCTGGGCTGAGTTCTCACCATTTTTAGAGTACTCACCAGCGGAGTGTGTTCCTTGGTTGCAATCGATGATTGCTGCAGCAACCCAAGCTCCACCCAAGATGTATCGGGAAAAGATAAAGGTCAATGGAACTATTCCAGAGTTAAATGATGCAGCAGAAATTGAAGAGATTGTTCAATCATTTTCCGGCGTATCAACCTTTAAAGTAAAGGTTGGCGCAGATCTCACCGCAGATATCACTCGCCTTAAAGTTATACGCCGATTGGTACCTGAATCTAAATTAAGAGTTGATGTAAATGGCAGTTGGTCGGTAGCCACTGCCGTAGAGAATTTAACTGCGATTTATGATGAGGTTGGCCCACTTGAATATGTTGAGCAGCCGTGCGCCACAATAGATGAGTTGTACAAGTTAAAAGAGATGATCAAAACTCCACTTTTAATCGCTGCTGATGAGGTAATTCGAAAAGCTTATGACCCTTTTGCGGTGAATTTGCAAGGAGCGGTCGATATTTTAGTTTTAAAGGTGGCACCACTTGGCGGAATTGAACGAGCTCATCAAATCGCAGATCATTTCCAATTACCGATCGTGATTTCTAGTGCATTAGAAAGTGCGGTCGGAATCTCATACGGTTTAAAACTTGCTGCCTCATTTAAGGATTTAACCTTTGATTCTGGTTTAGGAACTGGCTCATTGTTAAGCCAAGATGTTGCTAATCTGCCAATAATTGATGGTGCGATAACTGTTGCTGATGTTGAGCCACAATTTGAAGCTTTTGAAGTATCGCCAGAACGGCAGCAGTGGTGGAAGAATCGACTCCTACAAACAATCGAGAAAAGCAGATGATCTCCTCAACCAAATTAGCTCATTCAATTATCCGAGAGTTAATTGAGTGCGGGGTAAATCATTTTGTATTATCACCAGGTTCAAGAAATGCACCCCTTGCTATCGCTTTACATGAAGCGGCCAGTAAAAATTTAATTGATTTGCATGTAAAGATTGATGAACGTGGTGCGGCTTTTTTCGCACTTGGTATGGCAAAAGCTGCCAACAATTATGTAGCGGTTATTTGTACCAGCGGAACTGCGGCAGCTAACTTTCAGCCAGCAGCCCTTGAGGCATTTCATTCACAATCAAAATTACTAATCATTACCGCCGATCGACCAGCGAGATTACGTAAGACGGGCGCCAATCAAACCACCGATCAAGTTGGTCTATACCAATCAATTTCAACCCATGATTTTGCAACAAGTATTGCAATTAGACCATTACTAACAAATGGACCAATTCATTTAAATCCACAATTTGATGAGCCGCTACTTTCAACTGAAAGTGAAAATTGGTTAGATGGATTAAAGATAAATGCCATCATCGATCAGGTTCAGCACAGTTCAAAATTAAATTTAACAGATGGTGTTTTGATTATTGGGCATGATCGTGGTGGCTTCTCTGTGGCTCAAGTAATGAGCTTTGCCCAAAAACTGAATTGGCCAATAATTGTTGAAGATCCAATCTCCTTTCCAAATGCAGTTGCACATGCCAGCTTGTTTCTGACCGATGAGGCAATTCGAAGTAAATTGGCACCAGATACGGCAATCGTGATTGGTAGAACCACATTATCTAGAAGTACTAATTCATTTGTGGCGACTGCGAAGAAAGTAATTGTGATTGATCCACGTTCGACTTCAGTTGATACCTCTCGAACCGCAGATCAAATACTTACCGCACTTCCAATTGAGGTATCTAGTACAAACGGCCAAAACTCAATTTGGGAGAGCGCAGCGACCGCCGCAGCTGCAGCGTTAGAAGAGATTCCTTGGTCAGAGCAACGAGTAATAAGTGAGCTCATCGATTTAATTCCAGATCAATCAGCAATTTATATTGGTTCATCTAGACCGGTCAGAGATATTGAGGCCTTTGCTCACCCACGAAGTGGCGTATCAGTATTTGCTAATCGTGGATTAGCTGGAATTGATGGAAATATTTCAACTGTATTTGGAGTTGCCGAAAACTTTGAAACTACCTTTGCCATTCTTGGTGATCTCACCTACCTGCATGACATTTCTGCGTTGATCAATAAATCCACCAGAAATGTTCGCCTCTTTGTAATTGATAATAATGGCGGCGGAATTTTCTCTACCTTGTCGCAGGCAAATGTTGAGGGTTTTGAGCAATTATTTGGCACACCACATAATTTAGATCTAGTTAGAGTAACTCTAGGATTTGGCGTAGAAAGCAGTTTCGTCACAAATCTAATTGAGCTTCATTCTGCAATTAGTAAGCCGATCAATGGATTAGATGTTGTAATTATCAAAACACCAGATCGTGCACAGAATGCAGTACTGCTAAAGGAGTTAACTTACAAAGTTTCTAAAGCGGTTCGCATCGGCATTAACTTAGCCTGACTTTCGGCAAACTCTTTCTCTGGATCTGAACCAGCAACAACACCACAACCAGCATAAATTTGAATCTTTAATTTATCCTGACTTATCTGACCACACCGAAGTGCAATCGCGATCTCACCATCACCATGAATATCAATCCAACCAACTGGTCCGGCGTAGCGTCCACGATTCATTTGCTCTAGCTCAACAATTAATTCATTAGCTTTCTTAGTTGGTGTGCCACAAACAGCTGCAGATGGGTGAAGCTCAGAGATCAAGGTAAAGATATCTGTTGGTTTTGCACTGTCATTTAAAACTCCAGTCACATCAGTGGCTAGATGCATAACATTTGAAAGGTGTAAGACGAATGGTGAATCTGGCACATTTGTTGAAGAACAAAATGGTGCAAGTGCATCGGCAACTGAACGCACTGCATACTCATGCTCTTCTAAATCCTTAGATGATTTTGCAAGGGATGCGGCAAGTGTTAAATCCCTATCTTCATCCCCAGTCTTCCGAATGGTGCCTGCTAAAACTCGAGAGGTGACCAATGATTTACTTAGGCGAACTAATAACTCAGGAGTTGCGCCAACTAAACCATCAACTAAAAACAACCAGGTTGAGGGGTACTCAATTTCTAATCGCTTTAATAATTGACGAGCATCAATTGCAGTAGTTGAGGTAGCGTTTAAATCTCGGGCCAATACCACCTTCTCTAGCTCACCAGCATTGATAGATTTAATTGCGACCGCTACTTGGTGACGCCATTTATCCTCAGAGATCGAACCATCTGCCCATTTAATTTCACCACTAACAACTGAGTTTTTTAATTGGGATATTTCAGGTTGGGCGGTATCGCCAATCCAAGTGATCCAAGATTTACCATTTTTCTGACCAATCACAATTTGTGGAATTATTAATTTAGATGGTGCGCTCTCATCAAATGCAAAGGATGTAAAGAGAATTGGACCTGTTCCACCACCATGCACATTGTTTTTAATTGTGAAATTAGCAACCTCTAGATCCCACCAATTTCGAGCCAATTTAAACCGCTCTGGCCCAGTAATCTCTAACTCTTTATAAACGCCAAATCCAATTAAGCCATCACCACTTCTAATCCACGCAGTAGATAAATTTTCGGCAGTACTAATTGAGGAGAGCAGTGGATGCTCACCCAGCAATTCGGTGGTGATTAGTTGCGACATGATTTTATGCTGCCCATCAAGTTTGGATTTGTCTGTAAAGCCTACTCCTTAGAGAATAAGCCCGTGGTCAGAGCCAATTTAAATAAAGATCCAGATGATGTCTCCAAGATGTTTGATGGTGTGGCTAATCGATATGATTTTTTAAATGATCTCCTAAGTCTTGGTCGAACCAAGGCGTGGCGCAAGGTTGTGACGGCGATCATTGCACCTAAGGCTGGAATGAAGATTCTAGATATTGCGGCAGGAACCGGCTCATCAAGTGAACCCTTGGTGAAAAAGGGTGCGGATGTTATCGCGCTAGATTTTTCAGAAGGGATGTTAGCTGCCGGACGTAAACGTCATAGCGGCATTAAGTTTCAACATGGTGATGCTTTAAAATTACCATTTGAAGAAAATACCTTTGATGTTACAACTATTTCATTTGGTCTTCGCAATACCAATGACGCGACGTTGGCATTGAAAGAGGCGCTGCGAGTTACAAAAGAGAGTGGCCGAATTGTTATTTGTGAATTCTCCCATCCAACAAATAAAATTTTCCGAATTATTTATTTAAAGTATTTGATGCGGGCATTACCGGTGATTGCTAAGCGCATCTCTAAAAATCCGGCTGCATATATTTATTTGGCAGAGTCGATACAGGCCTGGCCTAACCAGAGCGCTCTGGCCCAAGTAATGAGACAGTCAGGCTGGGAATCGGTCAGTTGGCAGGATTTAACCTTTGGAATTGTCGCAGTTCACATTGGCTATAAAGGGCAAGTGGCATAAGCCCTCACTGGCTACGCCTAAGATTTGAGATATGAATCCATACGTTCCAATTCTTGCGATTGGCGCAATTGGCCTAGGTTTTGGACTCTTCTCAATCATTGCCGCAGCGGTCACTGGTCCGAAAAGATACAACCGAGCAAAGGCAGATGCTTATGAGTGTGGCATCGAACCATCACCACAAGCTACCGGCGGCGGCAGATTTCCGGTTAAATACTTCTTAACTGCGATGCTATTTATCATCTTTGATATTGAAATTGTCTTTTTATATCCATGGGCGGTTGCATTTGATCAATTAGGAGTCTTTGGTTTAGTAGAGATGGCCTTATTTATTGGAACTGTTTTTGTGGCCTTTGCTTATGTGTGGCGCCGCGGCGGATTGGAGTGGGATTAAAAATGGGTTTAGAAGAGAAGTTACCAAGTGGGTTTTTACTAACCACAGTTGAAAAATTAGCTGGTTACATGCGAAAGAACTCATTATGGCCAGCAACCTTTGGTTTGGCTTGTTGCGCTATTGAGATGATGGCGGCCGGTGCTGGTCGTTACGACTTAGCTAGATTTGGAATGGAAGTTTTCCGCGCATCCCCTCGCCAAGCAGATTTAATGATCGTAGCTGGAAGAGTTAGCAACAAGATGGCGCCAGTTGTACGACAGATTTATGATCAAATGGCTGGACCAAAATGGGTATTGGCGATGGGTGCATGTGCATCATCTGGTGGAATGTTTAACAATTATGCGATTGTGCAAGGTGTTGATCACATAGTTCCAGTTGATATTTATCTACCTGGTTGCCCACCACGACCTGAGATGTTGATGGATGCAATTTTGAAGTTACATGATCAAATTGGTGAGAGCAAGCTAGGACCAAATCGCGAAAAAATTATTAAAGAGGTTGAAGCGGCAGCGCTCGCTGCAACACCAACCCATCAATTAAAGGGTCTGCTGGCATGAGCACCGAGACCAATAATGGAATGTTTGGCGTAACTGGATCTGGTGATACCTCTGGATTTGGTGGCTTGGTTAAATCGGTTCAAAGTATTGGTTCAACCCAACGGCCATTTGGCGGTTACTTTGATCAGGTTGCCGATGAGTTAGAGCGGGCCTTTCCAGCATTTAGTGAAGCGATTGAAAAAGTAGTTGTTGATCGTGGCGAGTTAACCTTATTTGTAAAGCGTGAGCGATTATTTGAAGTAGCAAAAATTTTGCGTGATCAACTTCGATTTGAGATGTGTGTTTCTGTAAGTGGTGCTCACTATCCGGCAGAGGTAGGCCGTGAGCTACATGTTGTTATCGCCTTACTTTCAATTACAAATAATCAAAGAATTAGATTAGAGGTTTGTGTACCTGAGTCAGATCCACACCTACCTTCATTGGTAGAGGTATGGGCTGGCACAAATTGGCACGAGCGCGAAACTTATGACATGTTTGGAATTATTTTTGATAACCACCCAGGATTAACTCGTATCTTGATGCCAGATGATTGGAATGGATTCCCACAACGAAAAGATTATCCACTTGGTGGAATTCCAATTGAGTACAAAGGTGCAACTGTGCCAGCTCCTTCCGAGCGACGGAGTTATCAATGAGTACCTTCACCGATCCATACGCATCATCACGTGAAACCACAGAAGGTCGCGTCTATTCAGTTACTGGTGGCGATTGGGATTCCATGGTTACCGAGATTGGCGCAACTAAAGAGGAGCGCGTAGTTGTAAATATGGGTCCACAACACCCATCTACTCATGGTGTGTTGCGATTAGTTCTTGAACTTGAGGGCGAAACCATTACCGAAACCCGTTGTGGAATTGGTTATCTTCACACTGGAATTGAGAAAAATACAGAGTACCGATCATGGACACAAGGTGTCACCTTTGTAACTCGTATGGATTACTTAGCACCATTGTTTAATGAGACTGCATACTGCTTAGGTGTAGAAAAGTTATTAGGAATTACCAGTGACATAACTGAACGAGCCACTGTAATTCGCGTAATGATGATGGAGTTCAACCGAATCTCATCTCACATGGTTGCACTTGGAACTGGCGCACTCGAGCTAGGTGCTCTTTCACCAATGATCTTCGCCTTCCGTGAACGCGAGAAAGTACTTGATGTATTTGAGATGGTCGCAGGATTGCGTATGAATATGGCTTATGTCAGACCAGGTGGAGTTGCGCAAGATCTACCAGCTGGAGCGCTAACAAAAATTAAAGAGACGGTTAAAGAGTTACGTAAAAACTTTAAGGATAATGAGAAGTTATTAGTTGGAAACTCAATCTGGATAAAGCGCACTCAAGGAATTGGCTACCTAGATCTAGCTGGTTGCACCACATTAGGAATTACTGGACCAGTTTTGCGTTCAACTGGTTTGCCATGGGATCTCCGTAAAGCACAGCCTTACTGCGGCTACGAGGATTACCAATTTGATATTCCAACAACTGATACCTGTGATGTGTATGGAAGATTTTTAATCAGAATGCAAGAGCTAGAGCAATCACTTCGAATCATCGAACAGTGTGTCACTAAGTTAGAGAAGTTAGAGGGTCAACCAGTAATGGTGGCGGATAAGAAGATTGCTTGGCCATCTCAGCTATCAATTGGTGGCGATGGTATGGGTAACTCGTTAAATCATATTCGTGAAATTATGGGTGAATCAATGGAGGCGTTAATCCATCACTTTAAATTGGTTACCGAAGGCTTCCGGGTTCCAGCTGGTCAGGTTTACACAACTGTTGAATCACCACGTGGCGAGTTAGGTGTTCACTTAATATCCGATGGCGGCACACGTCCTTATCGTGTCCACTTCCGCGAACCATCATTTAATAATTTACAAGCAACAGCTGCAATGTGTGATGGCGGCCAGATCTCTGATGTGGTTGCAGCGGTAGCATCAATCGATCCAGTTATGGGTGGTGTTGATCGCTAATGAAATTTACAACTGAGCAAATCGCAACTATGGATGCAATTATTACCCGTTATCCGCGCAAGCGTTCTGCCATCATGCCATTACTTCACTTTGTTCAATCAATTGATGGTTATGTTACAAATGAGGGAATTGAAGTTATCGCCCAGAAGCTAGAGCTAGCTACCGCTGAAGTTACCGCGGTTTCAACCTTTTACACCCAATACAAATCAAAGCCAGTTGGTGAGTACCATGTTGGAATCTGTACTAATACTTTGTGTGCAGTTATGGGTGGCGATGCAATATTTGAATCAATCAAAGAACACTTAGATATTGAAAATGATGGCGTAACCGCAGATGGTAAAGTTTCAGTAGAACATATTGAGTGCAATGCAGCTTGTGATTACGCACCAGTTGTTATGGTTAACTGGGAGTTTTTCGACAATCAAACAGTGCAATCGGTGAAGGATTTAGTAGATGGTGCACGAGCTGGTAATCCACCTGCACCAACACGTGGTCCAAAAACACTTCGCACTTGGAAGCAAAACTCAGCTGTTCTTGCCGGCATCTCAGATGGTTTAGCTAATGAGGGATTACAAGCAGGAGAGCCAACTCTGCTTGGTTTGAAGAGATCAAAGGGTGGCAATTAATGACAAAGTTAACGCCAGTTCTCTCTGCACATTGGGATGAAGCAGATTCATTTACGATCGCAGCATACAAACGCAATGGTGGCTACACAGCGATTGCTAAAGCATTAGAAATGCAACCTGATGCGGTAATTCAATTGGTTAAGGACTCTGGTTTACGAGGCCGCGGCGGTGCAGGATTTCCAACTGGAAACAAGTGGGGATTTATTCCGCAAGGAGATAACAAAGAGCATTACTTAGTTGTTAATGCAGATGAATCTGAACCTGGTACTTGTAAAGATACGCCACTATTAATGGCTAACCCACATGTTTTAATTGAAGGCGTAATTATTGGTTCATATGCAATCCGTGCTAACTATGCATTTATCTATATTCGTGGCGAGGTTACCCATGTTGTTAGACGAGTACAGCAGGCGATCGAAGATGCTTACGCAGCTGGGTTGCTAGGAAAAAATATTCTTGGCAAAGGTTTTGATCTCGAATTAGTTTTACATGTTGGCGCAGGTGCATATATCTGTGGTGAAGAAACCGCACTTCTTGATTCACTAGAGGGTTTCCGTGGTCAACCAAGATTGCGTCCACCATTCCCAGCGATCGCAGGCTTGTATGCAAAACCAACTGTGGTTAACAATGTTGAATCAATTGCATCAGTTCCAGCAATTGTTAAAAATGGCGTCGAATGGTTTAGCGCAATGGGAACTGAGAAGAGCAAAGGCTTCACCCTTTACTCACTCTCTGGACATGTCACCAACCCGGGACAGTTTGAAGCACCACTTGGAATTACTTTGCGAGAGTTGTTAGAAATCTCTGGTGGAGTTCGTAAAGGCCACAAACTTAAATTCTGGACACCAGGTGGATCATCAACCCCAATCTTTACCGATGCACATTTAGATGTACCACTTGATTACGAGGGTGTAGCTGCAGCTGGATCAATGCTTGGCACAAAGGCGTTACAAATCTTTGATGAGACCACATGTATTGTCCGCGCCGTATTACGTTGGACTGAGTTTTATAAGCATGAATCTTGTGGAAAGTGCACACCATGTCGCGAAGGCACTTGGTGGTTGGTACAAGTTCTTAAGGATCTAGAGGCTGGTCGTGGTACTGAAGCTGATCTAGATAAGTTGTTAGATCTTTGCGACAACATCATGGGTCGTTCATTTTGTGCTCTTGCAGATGGTGCAGCAAGCCCAATCATCTCCTCCCTTAAGTACTTCCGCCAAGAGTATTTAGATCACCTAGCAATTGGTGGTTGTCCATTTGATCCTGCAGCTGCCACCTTGTTTGAAAATGTAGGTGCCAAATGAGTACTGATGTAACAGTCGAGCTAATCACCTGTGTAATTGATGGCTTTGAAGTAACAGTTCCAAAGGGAACGCTAGTTATTCGTGCTGCTGAGAAACTCGGTATTCAAATTCCACGTTTTTGTGATCACCCATTATTGGATCCAGCAGGTGCTTGTCGTCAATGTTTAGTTGATATTGAAATAAATGGCAGAGCATTTCCTAAGCCACAAGCATCTTGCACAATTCCAGTTGAAAATGGCATGGTTGTAAAAACTCAACTTACCTCTGCTGTTGCTGATAAGGCACAAAAGGGAATCATGGAGTTGTTGTTAATCAACCACCCACTTGATTGTCCAGTTTGCGATAAGGGTGGCGAGTGTCCGCTGCAAAATCAGGCGATGTCTAATGGACGTGAAAGCTCACGTTATGAAGGCGTGAAGCGAACATTTGAAAAACCAGTTGCAATCTCCTCACAAGTTTTATTGGATCGTGAACGTTGCGTGCTGTGCGCTCGCTGTACAAGATTCTCAGAACAAATTGCTGGTGATCCATTTATTACCTTAAATGAACGTGGCGCATTACAGCAGGTTGGAATTTATGAGGATGAACCATTTAACTCTTATTACTCTGGTAACACAGTTCAAATCTGTCCAGTTGGTGCATTAACTGGTACCTCATATCGATTCCGTGCCCGACCATTTGATTTAGTTTCAACTGAATCAGCGTGCGAACATTGTGCATCTGGTTGTGCAGTACGAACCGATGTGCGACGCGGCAAAACATTACGCAGATTGGCTGGTGAGGATGCCTCAGTTAATGAGGAGTGGAATTGCGACAAGGGACGTTGGGCATTTAAGTACGAGGTAAAAAATAGAGTTAAATTCCCAATGATCAGAAACTCAGCCGGTGAATTGGAAGAGGCTTCATGGCCAGAGGCACTCGCTGCCGCTGCAAAGGGTTTAACTAATAAGAAAGTCGGAGTACTAGTCGGTGGCCGAGCCACTGTTGAAGATGCTTATGCATACAGCAAATTCGCCCGCGTAACTTTGAATACAAATAATATTGATTTTAGATCACGAGTAAATTCAGATGAAGAGTTAGATTTCCTAGCAAATGTCAGCAAGAGTGCTACATATGCCGATATTGATAAGGCTGATCAGATTGTTTTATTGGGATTTGAACCCGAGGATGAATCTCCAATTGTTTTCCTTCGAATTTACAAGCAGTTCCGCAAGCGGGCATTGAAGGTCACAACTGTCGCAAGCTTTACATCCAGAGGCAGCGAGAAGTTAAATGCCACAGTTATTAAAACAGTTGCCGGCGGTGAGGTTGCTGCTATTAACTCAATCTCTGGTTTAACACCAAAAACTGTCATATTAATTGGTGAGCGATTAGCTGAATGTACTGGTGCATTATCTGCCGCTGTTGATTTAGCAAATAAGAGTTCAGCCAAGGTTGGGTATGTACCTCGTCGCGCAGGGGACGCCGGAGCTATTTCAGCTGGCGCACTTCCAAATTTATTACCAGGTGGACGTTTAATCGCAGATGCAGCAGCTCGAGTAGATGTTGCTGCAGCATGGGGAGTTCAATCTTTGCCAAGTGAAGCTGGCCTACCAATTAATGAAATAGTTGGCTCTGCAACAGATGCAGTATTAGTTGGCGGCGTTGATCCATTTGATTTCTCTGCTGATGCAAAATTAATGCTGTCCAAGAAGTTTGTAGTCTCCCTTGAGATTCGCGAGAGTGATATCACCGATATTGCTCAAGTAATTTTGCCAGTTGCGGCAGTTGTAGAAAAGAGCGGCTCCTTTATGGATTGGCAGGGCAAGGTTCGCCAATTTGATGCTGCAGTCGAATCATTAAATCGAAGTGATCTACGAATCCTCTCTATGTTGGCGGATCAGATGGGCAAGTCAATTAACTTGCCAACTGTAACTTCAGCGCGCAAAGAGATTGCTGCATTAGGAAATTGGGATGGCGCTAAAGGGGTTATGAAATCAGTTGCACCGGTAACAACTCTAAGCACTAATGCAGATGAAGCGATTCTTTCATCCTGGCGAAATTTATTAGATAAGGGTTCATTACAAGAGGGTGAAGATAATTTAGCGGGCACAGCTCGTCCAACAACTGCAGTCATCTCTAAATCTCGCGCAGATCAATTATCGGTAAAAACTGGTGAATTGATTAGAGTCTCAAACTCCTACGGCGCAATCACACTTCCTTGCACAATTGCAGATATTGATGATCAAGGCATCTGGTTGCCGCGTAACTCAATTAATAGCCAATTAATTAAGGTTCTAGGAAGTGTTGGTAACTCTGTTGTGAAGGTAGGAAAAGCATGAGTAATGCAGAGTTAATCGCACAAGATCCTGGTTGGATTATCGCCTTAAAAAGTTTAATTGTTTTTGCCGCATGTGTAGTT
>Ga0247831_1001232_pt1 | contig 50429 bp, 48 predicted proteins | sample LaCruzMarch2015__9_FD_192406 | JGI IMG/M metagenome (GOLD analysis project Ga0247831, IMG submission 192406) | Freshwater microbial communities from meromictic Lake La Cruz, Castile-La Mancha, Spain - LaCruzMarch2015_1m | ecosystem: Environmental > Aquatic > Freshwater > Lake | place: Spain...
ATGGATGGTTTCTCCCTCCACCTCGACCTTGTGAATACGGGCTCATCCCCTTGCACGACCTTGCCAATCAAGGGAACGCACAAATTGGGAGGCCCAAGATACCGTCCGAGGTTAGAGAGCCATCCGATCCTCCACAATCTCTCCAGCAGGCTCACAGCCTAGGGGCAGGGTCGTGATTCGTGAGAGCCGGATGCCTCAGCCAAGTAAAACCCTATTCACCTGGAACATACAAGGGGGCAGGGGGTGAGGACGCGCGAGCCCCCTCCTTTCATTTTCCAATGAGAGGAGGGGGTTGGGGGTGGAGAGCGCTACTGGTCATGCGCTCAATCTCGAGTCCAAGAACGAAGACGCACAACCTGAGATAAGAGCTGCGAGCCCCCTTATCGTGGTCTTGGCCAGACTTTGACCTTCTCCGAAACGAGTCGAACAATCCGCGGGTTTTGATTGGGTCTATTCACTTCAATGGTTACGCGGGCAGACGCATACGCAATCGTAAGCGGCTTCGTGAAGTCGTACACCTCCCGATATCCAAAAACCCGGAACGGATCAAGGGTGATTTCTTTCGGACGCACCGTGGCGCCCCATGGACTCTGATCGATCATGCGATCATTCTCCGACCAGATTCTCTTGCCGTTTTTGTCAACAAAGATAACCTCCACTTTCCAATGGCGAAAGTCCCGATCTAGAAAAGTAACTGGCTCGATGGCACTTTCATTGGACAGCAGAATGACTAAGGGAATCTTCTTTGACGTCGCATCTGAAGAAGTACCCAAGAGAATTTTCAGCTCGTTAGGCACTGAAACCGAATCCCTCACGGACCCAACTTGGGGGCTTTGAGAAGACACCAGCTTAGGCCCACTAGCGAGGGCCAATGTAAAAATCAAACATGCTGTTATCATATATTTTTAAAATGGTTATTGCGCCGCAGAAACACTCAATGATCGAAGTACTCCTTCATACTAAATTGGAGCTCACCGTCCAAGAACCACCAGGTGAAGTGCCAGTGGGTCCATCCGTAGTATTCAATTCGAAAGAAGTTTTCTTTCTCTTCAAGAAGCACTTGGCCAGAGTAGTTTGCGGGCACCGAAAACTGGTCAACCGTCTTCCGTTCTCCAAGCCGAACACACTTGATCTTCGTACGGTCTTTGCTTCCCCAAAACAGTTTCTCTGAATCTGCTCCAGGGTCAACGTAGGCCAATTCGGGATTCGTTGCCGACGTGTCAACACAATAGCAATACACCCCCTTCTTTTGCACACTAGGTATCTCTTTCAGAGAGACCGGAATAAACTCTGTAAGGATAATCGCAACATGCTTGTTGCCTTTCACATCCAGCGAGTAGTTAGCATCAAATTGGCGCACAGTCTTAAACACTTCTCGCGTATGAAGATCAACTTCAAGGAATACCACAAGGATAATGGCTGCCAGTATTCCGAGACCAATCCATATCTGTCGTTTCATATAACTCGACGGTGGATCAGCTTCTGCCTCGCGAACGGAAATCACCGACCACGAATACATTGTAAGTCAAGTCCGGTCACTTTGAGAAGTCAAATTCCAACTACAAATCCAAACCCCCGAACAAATCCGAACAAACCCGAACGCAGCGGAAAGTAGCTCACTCGTCCCGAGTGAGTTCGCACAGACGCAACCCGGAACCCCGTCAAAACACTTTCCCAACAACTTTCCAAACGCAGGCGAGACGCCTACGCTACGTCTCGAACAAAACCCGTGATCGAATGGAATCTTCTGTGTTACAGTTGCATGATCGACATGCTTAGCTGTGTTGCCGCCGTAATCCTGACTCCCAAATACGCCCCGCTCAATACGGTTTTGGGACATGTCGACGTGACCAAGCGACCCAGAAACCAGAGTCATCCGAAATCCAAAGTCAAAGTACTTTCTCTTTACCGCCCTCGATTGCGATGGAGGCCAAGTGGTTGCCGTTCTCACCCGAGACAAGCGCACGGTAGATCACGGAGAGTTTCCCGTCGTACTCTCGAATCGACTGACCACGAGCGTGTTCCGCAACATCAGTATTGGCGACCACAAATCAAAAGTAACCCAGATTCTTGGAGAGCCACGACGCCGGAAGAAATCAGGTCAGTTTGAAGTCCACCGATACTTCAAACTTCTAAAGAATGGCGAAGATCAGCGGTACCTAGTCAACGATTATGTCTACAAACAAAACCGATTGATCGAAGCCGCGATCCACTATGAATCGGTCCCGGGCTGCGGAGAAACGTTTGACCCGAACGTTTTCCACACGATTCTCTAGCCCTGAGTTTGGGCAGCTTTGAAATCATCCTTAGCCCACTCGTCCCGAGTGAGTTCGCATAACCACCACCCGGACGCCAGTCAAATCCTGTTCCTTACTACGTTCCGAACGCAGGCGGGACGCCCACGCTACGAGTCACCTAACACAGGGGATACAGAGCCTCAAAAATTAGCCCCTAGAACAACCTCGAAATACAGACCCATAAGCGCAGAAAACAGAACAAAAAGAAACACTACGAGCCAGAACCGCAAAGCATCCTTGTTTTTCATCTCACCGCCAAACCCTGGTCCCAACCCGAACAAACCCGAACCGCAACCTCTACCCTCCCCTCTTTTCCAGTCGAACCTGCTGAAGCAATTCCATCAACTCCCGAATCTGATTCCGACCGTCCACGTCTCCCTCTCCCGCGCGAGCAAGAATGCCCTCGTCGCCTGACGCAACCAAGGTCCGGGTCTTGTCCTGACTATCAACCAAAATAGCGTGCACCGATGCCATCGCAAACTGCAGAAAATCGATGACAAGATCGGTCGGACTATCCTCAAACTCGATCACGTACCCGTCCGTCAAGCCGCCCAACTCCGGGCATCGGTCCGTAACGATCTTCTCTAATTCATGCTTACGCAAACTTTCCCAGACGAGAGTTTCATGAAGAAACACCGTCGGAGATGGGCCGACGAAAGCAGCCGTTCGAACTGCAATCTCACGCACCGACGAGTGCTCCGGCCAGAAGATACAGAAGTCATCGCAATCATACATCTCGCTGTACTTGGACTCGAAAGCCTTGAAAACTGGCCCCTCAAAGTCATGGAACGTGATCTTCATAAACTCTGCTCTACCTCCGGGTCCTCCAGTGCCGGCACACCATACGATGTAAACCGCGGCCTGCCCAACAAAGGCACAAACGCCGGCTCCCAAACCTTCCAGTGGTCCTCGCTCTCGAACTGACACCGGCAATGATCAATCGGCAAGTACCCGTTCCGATCCTCCTCGTCAATCCGCGATCCGAGCGCTAGAAGCACCCCAACCGTTCCCAGGTTAAGCGAGTGTGCCGCTGAGTGCATCGGAGTCCAGCCATTCCGATCCTTAACATTCGGATCAATCCCGCAAGCAACAAAGAGCGCGGCAATTTCGGGCGATTCCTCAACCCGTCCCGCTACATAGTGAAGACTGGTCGAGCGTCTGAAGTCCACCACAGCCACCGGATGGCCGTACTCCAGAAGATCATAAACGAGCCCGTAGTCCCCAAAAGTCGCCGCCGCATGCAATATCGTCCGCCCACCCTCCGCGTTGACCAAGACCGGACTGGCCAGCGCTTTCAGATACTTGGCCCGAACCACCTCGGATCGAGCCCGGAGCAGCTTGTTAAACCGGTCAAAAAAGACCGAGTTCTCAACCTTAACTTTCTGCATCTCTCAGACAGCCTACTCTTCCTTGAAATACTCATCAAAGTAGAAATCCAAGTGCTGTCGAACGTATCGCTGAATGGAATCATCAAGCGTTTCTGGCAACGCAAAATACCGATCATCCAGATCATAAAAGGCCTTCGTTCCACCAATCAGCTCCGCAACAGCTTCATGATGCTCATCTGGATCTTCGTCCGTTCGTATCGGCTGAGTTCCGCCAGGAAATCTTGCCAGACTCTGACGAATAATCTCTGCATGCTCATTCGCACCAATCAGCTCTAAGAACTTGATATGCTGCTCCGCATCAAATGATCCGTTCCCGTAGTACTGGAACAAGCCGCCATTCCTGATCTCAGCATCCGCATAAGGAATAACGTCAATCAAGTCCTCGTCCATGGTGTACTGCTGTAGCCAGTACACCAAGGCTTCGTCATCCAAACTCGCGCACTTTTGATCAAATTCTTCTCGATTCATTTTCTTTCTCACTTGTCACGAAACGCACCAGTCCCTTCCCGTAGCTCACTCGTCCCGAGTGAGTTCGCATAGCCGAATTCCAGGGCCCAGCCAAATCCCGTTCCCTACAACTTACCGAACGCAGGCGGGACGCCCACGCTACGCCGCGGCAATGCCGCCCCTACAGTCAACGAACCTCCCGACCACGCTCAAATTGTAAGGCAAGTTCGGGCACTCAGAGACACTAGTTCCAGAAACAAACCCGAAGCTCCCTTCAAACAACTGATTTACTTTTTCGTCCCGAAGCACCTGTTAGCTACAGGAACCCAAATCCATGCAAAGCCAACCAATGCGCTCCGAAAACGAAAATTTACATTTCCAGCCTAAGGCGGGAGCATTTATAAATAAATTTTCCGCCGCCAGAGCGACGTCCGGAAAGCAAATCCGAACCCCCGAACAAATCCGAACAAACCCGAACCCGAACTACCCGATCCGCACCGACCGCAAATTCATCACCGCCCCGTTCGGCATCGACTTCGCCTTCACCCGAACCGTCGCTCGGCCCGTCGTCACCAGCGAAACCTCGCCGAGATCAACCGTCTCAAACGTCGACCAGCTCCCGGTCGACTTCACCGTGAACGACTTTGTCTCACCGCCCACCTGAACTTCGACGACGCTACCGGCAAAGCTCGGCTCACAAGCGTATGAAAGCGATAGCCGATAAGTCCCCGTCCGGGTCACGTTGAACTCCCACTGAACCGAGTCCTCCGCATCGGTCCAAAAACCGAGAGCATCCTTATCCGCTTCATAGCCAATCCGCCCCGTCGGCACGGCATCCGAAGCCGCAAAGACCGCGGAACCATCCGCGGCCTGTCCAGCCAATGGCGTCTCAACCCGAACATCACCTGCAATGGACAGCGCCACGACCCGAACCCCGGCGCCCGCCGGGACCGATAGCACCCACTCGCCATCGCGCTTCGAAACCGGAACCGAAGCCCCCGTCGAAACCAGCTTCGCCGACCGAACATCGGTTCGAAGTCCCGACAAAACGACCTCGGTCGAACCATCAAACACGTGGGCAAAAAGCGTGTCGCCCTTCCGCGTCATTCGCCCCCATTTCGGCGCTCGAACATACGGCCCCGCCGTCGTTCCATAAACCGCCGATCCGTTCAGCTTCAGCCAAGACCCGACGCCCAAAAGCCGATCCACCGAAGCGGGCGGAATCTCGCCCAATCCGGTCGGACCGACGTTCAGCAAGTAGTTGCCACCCTTCGATGCGCAATCGATCAGGTTCCGAATCAGCATCTCCGTCGATTTCCAGTTCTCATCCTTCGCATGGAAGCCCCAAGAACCGTTCATCGTCATGCAGCTTTCCCAATCGACGCCCGGCAAGCCGTTCCCCGGAATCTCCTGTTCCGGCGTTCCAAAGTCCCCGGCAAACGAGCCCGCCGCATTGAAACCCTGCATCCCGTTCCGCCCCTTGTCCACGCGGTTGTTGATGATGATGTTCGGCTGCAAACCGCGCACGTACTTGTAAAGGTCCAGCCCATCTTCGTGGGTCCAAGTGCCGTCCCACTCGCCGTCAAACCAAAGCACCGCAACGTCCCCGTACTCGGTTAAAAGCTCCTTCAACTGCGCCTTCATGTACTTCACGTACCGGGCATAGTTGGTCTTCACCTCCGGCCGCAAATCCCACGAAACGCGTGGCGCGTAATCGGGATGTTGCCAGTCCAAAATCGAGTGGTAGAAGCCGAGCTTAATGCCCGCCTTTCGGCACTCCTCCGCAAGCGGCTTCAGCAAATCCTTTCGATACGGCGTGTTGCCAACGTTAAAGGTCCCCTGCTTACTAGGCCAAAGCGCAAACCCTTCATGGTGCTTGCTAGTAATCACGATGTACTTCATCCCCGCCGCCTTTGCGGTGGCGACCCAAGCCTTCGGGTCGTACTTCACCGGGTTAAACGTATCCCGCAACGGCGCCCAATCCGCCGCCGGAATCCGCGCCGTGTTCATCAGCCACTCGCTCGCTCCGCCGTAGTTCTTGCCCCTCCACTCACCGGCCGGCTGCGCATAAAGCCCCCAGTGAATGAACATGCCGAACCGCGCCTCGCGCCACCAAGCCATGCGCCGATCCTTCTCCGCCTGGCTCTCAATCACCTGCTTCTTCAAGCCAGGGGTCGCATAGACAGCCAGCGAGTTGAGCCGAGACCCATCTCGACCGTAGTGATAAACCTCAATCTCTTCTGCCGAAGTCGGCGGAACCGTGATGATCCTCTTCGGCCCAATCGTGGTGCCCTGAGCAAGCCGCGACCACTCCTTCCCACGCCGAATGTTAATCGAGAACTCTTCGACCTTCTGCCCGTTCCGCAGGTCCTCGGCAATCACGACTCGATCAAAAGGTCCAGAAACCGCGACCTTGGTCGATTGGAAAGCCCGCGTCAACTTCCCGTTCGAGTTCGCACGACCATAAGTGGCGTTGAGCATCTTGCGCCAACCAAGCAGCGACTTCTCGTCGTTCTCGTGCACCAACCCGCGCCGGTCGACCGGCAAGTTCAGCAACAAGTTCGCCCCGCGCCCAACCGACTTCTCGTACAGTTCGACCAAATTCTCCGGCGAGCGAACCTTGTCGTCCTGTTCCGGATGATAGAACCAGCCCGGCCGAATCGACACGTCGGCCTCCGCCGGAACGTAAAACTTCCCATCTGGATGCCCCACTGGGAGCTCCTTGTATCGCGAAGTCCCCGGCGTCAGCTCATCCGCCTTCAGCGTCGTCCAATTCGTCTCGGAAGCAACTCCGTCCTCGTTGCCCACCCACCGAATATCTGGCCCGGCATCGCTAAAGATCACGGCGTTCGGCTGGTGCTTTCGAACGGTGCTTACGAATAACTTCCAGTCGTAAACCTGCTTCTTTCCATTCGGCCCCTCGCCATTCGCCCCGTCAAACCAAACCTCAAACACGGGACCGTACTGAGTCAAAACCTCGGTCAGAGTGTTGGCAAAAATCTGGTTGTATTCCGGCGTTCCGTATGCCGGGTGATTTCGGTCCCAAGGCGATAGATAAACCCCTAGCTTCAGTCCGTACTCTTTGCAAGCCTCCGAAAGCTCTCGCAGAACATCGCCCTTTCCGCCCTTCCAGCCGCTCTCCCGCACGGTGTGCTTGCTGTATTTGCTCGGCCAGAGGCAGAACCCATCGTGATGCTTCGCGGTGAGAATGATCCCCTTCATCCCGGCAGCTTTCGCCACTCTCGCCCACTGCCGCGTATCGAGCTGAGTCGGCGCGAACACCTTCGGATCTTCCTTCCCCTCGCCCCATTCCCGATTGGTAAACGTATTCGGGCCAAAATGCACGAATGCATACGTTTCCAGCTTGTGCCACGCCAGTTGGGCTTTCGATGGTTTCGGAATGTCGAAAGATACTGGTCGCAGGGGAGTCATGCCTATGGTTACCATCAGCGCGAGCGAAATCACGTTTGCAGTCTAACAATTTTCTGGCCGTTGGGCGAGACTGATTTCTTAACATTCGCCTGCTATAACGCTTCGAACTATGAAAACCGGAAAACTGATTTGCGCCCTCGTTCTAGGCGCGGCTACCATCGCCGCCCTTTTCGGCTGCGCGTCCGGTAGCTCCGAGGATGCAAAGGCTCCCGAAGGTAATAAGCCAACGGCCGCTCAAACCGAGCTCAACTTCGCCCTCGTTCCGTCGGAAGACGCCGAAGCCATGGCCGAAGGATTCGAACCGATCCGAGCCCAAATGGAGAAGGACCTCGGTCTGAAAGTGAACCTACTCCGCCTGACGGACTACACCAGCGCGATCGAATCCATGCGCGCCGGAAAAGTCGACATCGCCTGGTACGGCCCGCTCTCCATGGTTCTCGCCAAGCAACAAGCGGAAGCAACTGCCTTCGCCATTCCGATGGTCAAAGGCAAAGGCGAAAGCTATAAATCGATGATCCTGGTTAAGGCCGATTCCGCTGTTACTTCAGTCGACGGCCTCGAAGGTAAGAAACTGGCGCTGGTCGACCCTGGCTCCACGAGTGGCAACCTCCTGCCTCGCTTTGCGATTCTTAAAGCGACGAAGCGGAAGGCAGAAGATGTCCTCGGAGAAGTCACGTACGCGGGCTCCCACGATGCGGCTCTTCTGGCCCTGCAAGGTGGAAGCGTCGATGCCTGCGGCATTCAAGACATCACCTATGACTCGTTCATCCAAAAGGGTCAGCTCAAAGCTGCCGACGTTCGCATCATCTGGACCAGCGACCCGATCCCGGCATCACCTTTTGGAATGCGAAAAGGGCTCGATGAGACGCTCGCAAAGAAGGTCACCGAAAGCCTCCTCGGCATGCACGAAAAGGGCGTGATGATGAACGTTCCTGGCCAAGGTGAAATCGTCAAGTTCGTCCCCATCACCCAGGCCGCATACGAACCCATCGAGAAACTCGCCAACACGCTTGGCCTCAGCGCCAAAGAAATGGCGAAGTAGAAATGCAGCCTATTGTCCAGTTCGGAAACGTCACAAAGCGCTTTCCGAACGGCGTTACCGCCCTAAACGAGGTCAACCTTGAGTTCTTTCCCGGCCAAGTAGCCGTCGTCCTCGGCCCCAGCGGCGCGGGAAAGAGCACGCTCCTGCGCATCATCAACGGGTTAGAATCACCCACGACCGGCACCGTCAGCGTTGGTGATCTCGCCGTCACCCCCGCAAACCACCGCGCGGTTCGAAAACGCGTCGGCATGGTGTTTCAGCAGTTCAACCTCGTGCCGCGTTTGTCTGTGATGGCAAATGTCCTCTGCGGTCGCCTTGCCTACCGAAACATCTGGACGAGTCTGTTTTTCACCTTTCCCGCCAGCGATTTTGAGCTTGCGGAGAAAGCCCTGACCGCGGTGGGTTTGGCCGATCGGGCCTGGGACCGGGTGGACAAGCTCAGCGGTGGTCAGCAGCAGCGAGTCGCGATTGCCCGCACCGTCGTGCAGCAAGGCGCGGTGATCCTCGCCGATGAACCCGTGGCCTCCCTCGACCCGGCAACGAGCATCGAGATCATGGACATCCTCGTGAAGATCGCGAAAGAGACGGGCTGCAGTCTGATCTTAAATCTTCACCAGGTCGACCTCGCGCTGAAGTACGGCGAGCGCATCATCGGCATCAAACGCGGGGTGGTTCAGTTCGATTCGAAGCCATCTGACTTAGGAGAGGACCAAATCGCGGCCCTTTATGCCGCGTGAAATGCGTTACCCCGAACCGCGCACCGAGGGTCGGCACCATTGCTGGCACTGCGCTGGTGGTCGTCTTCCTAGCCGCGACCTATCCGCTGATCCAGCTTGATCCCGGCCGAAACCTCGGCAACTTGTTTTCGTTCCTCGGTCGCTTCGCGGTCGCCCCGAACTGGGACTACGCACCAAAGCTCGGACCGAGACTTTGGGAAACCGTCCTTATGGCGTTCGTCGCCACCTTTTGGGCAATCCTGATCTCGTTCCCCATCTGCTTTTTCGCTTCCCAAAGGTTCACATCAAACAAGATTCTCGGAGCCGGAATTCGTGGCATTGTTGCCGTGCTGAGGGCATTTCCAGAGTTGATGTTGGCCCTCCTACTGGCGTCGTCCATCGGCCTCGGACCGATCGCCGGCGTCGTCGCTCTGTTCCTCACCACAGTGGGCTTCCTGGTGAAGACCTTCGCCGAAAGCCTCGACGTGGTCGATCGCAAGCCGGTTGAAGGCATCACCGCTGCCGGCGCCGACTGGACGGGAATCCGCACCATCGGCGCAGTGCCGCAGGCGCTGCCCGACTTCGTGGGCTTGTCGCTTTACTCGTTCGACGTCAACATCCGCGCCTCGGCGATCATTGGCGCTCTCGGAGCGGGAGGGATCGGCTACGACATCAGCCAAGCCGTCAAGCTCTTCCAGTTCGACCGCCTGGGCCTACTCATCGTCTCGATCTATCTCATCGTCGCGGCCATCGATGTCGCCTCAAGCCAGATCCGCCGGAGGCTCCATTGAAACCACGGCCGAAGTCTCATGTTTGGTGGATCACCGGGCTCATCGCGCTGGCCGGAGTTCTCGGCTCGGCCAGTCTCGGCCTAAACCTCGGCACCCTGAACTCGATCCTCAACGAAGGCGGCCCGGCCCTCGCCCGGTACTCCCAACCCGATTGGCAGGACCTGCCACGCCTCTTCGGTCGACTCGGTGAAACCTTGGTCGTCGGAATCTGGGGCACCGTCATCAACCTCCTCCTCGCCGTTCCGCTCACCATCTTCGCCGCGCGAAATCTGGCCCCCAACCGCTTCGCCTTTCGCGGCTCGCGAGAGCTTCTGAACGTTTTCCGGGCCCTTCCAGACGCTCTCATAGCGCTCCTATTCACCCAAGGAATCGGCCTCGGTCCGATGGCCGGTGCGCTCGCCATCGGTATCCACAGCACCGGCTTCGTTGCCAAGGCTCTCGCCGACGCCATGGAACGAGTGCCCGAAGGCACTTACGAAGGCGTCCGCGCCTGCGGCGCAACGCGGTTCCAGGTCATCCGCTTCGCCGCCTGGCCCAGCATCGGACGCGAGTTTGCGAGCACCACGCTCTACATCGCCGACCGCAACATCCGCGTGGCAACCACCCTCGGCGTCGTCGGCGCGGGCGGCATCGGCGTCGATCTGCTCACGAGTCTTCGAACTTTCAACACCGGTCGAGCCGCCACTGTAATGGTGCTCATCGTGGGTCTGATCCTCATCGTGGATGTCATTTCAAACCAGATCCAGCGGAGGTTGCAATGAATGCAATCTGCGCTCAATTTGTTGGGCCGCGCCTTCCGCTTCGACTAGTGGAAGTCCCGCTACCACTAACTTTAGGAGAGGGCGAGGTTCTGGTCCAGATCGAGCTTGCGGCCATCTGCGGTAGCGATTTGCACACGGTTAATGGCACCCGTCCCGAACTGTTACGCGCGACGATGGGGCACGAGGGCGTCGGTCGCGTGGTTCTGTCTTCTCGTGAAAGCGTACGCGTCGATGACAGGGTCACCTGGAGTCTCGTGGACATCTGCGGGACTTGCGTTGCCTGTCAAACCTACGACATCCCGCAAAAGTGCCTCAACGTCCGAAAATACGGACACGAACATTCCGGGCTGAACGGCACCTACGCGAGCCACATTCTTTTGCAAAAGGGCACGATGATCCAAACGGTGCGTCCCGGCGTTCACGCCCATCTTGCCGCTACCGCCAACTGCGCGCTTGCGACGGCTTGCCAACTGACTACGGATCTGCCCAGGCCAGAGCGAGCGATGGTGCTCGGAGCGGGCCTTCTCGGACTGTACAGTGCGCACCTCCTAGAATTACTGGGATGGGAAGTCGAAATATTCGATATGTCGGAGGCGCGACTCCAGACTGCGATCTCGGCAGGGTTCAAAGCTCCCGGCACGCCAACAGACGCTGTCGGTCTCATTGTTGAAGCGGCTGGGTCATCCCAGATGCTACAGGACTCGTACTACTACTTGCGTCCAGGCGGAGAACTTCGGCTTGCCGGACTCGTCCACCCCGATTCCCAACTCGGCCTCACTGCCGAGGACATCATCCGTCGTTGCTGGACCATTCGAGGCAGCCACAACTACCATCCGATCTTCCTCGAAACAGCCCTGCAAACCGCACCGGGCTTTCAATCACGCTTTCCAAAACCGTTCGAGCTCGGCCCAGAGTTCCCGCTTTGGGAAATCACAACCGCGCTCCAAGCCGCCGAAGCACGGAGATATCTCCGCGTTTTTGTGAAGCCAGAAATACGAATCGGGGTCCCGAGCGTGATGCTCGGAACCCCGAAAGTACTGGGTGCGCTTAATTCACTCGAATCGACGCCTTAGCGGCGGCGGCCTTGTGATTCACGTTTCCGGCGTACTTCACTTCAACCGACAAAGTCGTTCCCGAGGCAACGGCGGCAGGCACCGTGAACGGAATCGAGTAGGCACCGGTAGCGGTCGTTCGAGCCGCGTAAGTCTTGCCGTTGTAGACAAACCTTACGACCTGTCCGGCGACCGGCTTCTTGTTGGTCGCGTTGAGCAACGTTCCGGTGATCGATACCTGAGCGTTCTTGTTTCCGGAAGTTGAGTGTGCGGCGACTACCGTAGTCACCCAGTTCACCGTCAGCGGAGCCAGAGAGTATCGACCGCCACCGAGGCTAGCCATCACTTCTCGCGTTCCAGGAGCCGCATCGGCTGGGATCACGTACTTGATTTTCGCTTTGCCCGTGGTGCTCGATGTGCCGTTTCCGATGTCCTTTCGGTTGACCTGGAACTGAACTCGACGCCCAGAAACTGAGCTCTTTCCGCGTCGGACCGTTGCGGTGAAAACCACCTCTGACCCCGGCATCCCTGTGCTCGGCGTTAGGGTGATCACATCGCCGTCTCCAGCGAGGCTCCAATATCCTGGAATCGAGTTTCCGCTGACGCCGTCCGAAACATAGCCCACGGCCGTTCCCTCGTCCGTCACGTTTAGCGGGAAAGCCCACATTGCGCCGGCTGGCAACTCAAGCGGCTCGATGACGCCATTTCGATACGCGATCGGTCGAAGCGGCGCTACGCCCGAAATCGCTTCGCGATAGAAGCCAACGACCACTCCGTTCGATGAAAAACCGGTTCCCCAAACTAAAGCATGCTCGGAAGGCAACGGCAGTTTCGTTGGCTGGCCCGAAGCTGAGTAAATTGCCAGACCAAAACTATCGTTAGGCCCAAAATAGCCGTTGATCAGTGCATCTCCGTTTGCGTTAATCCTCAATCCCCGTGTCTCGATCCACTCTGTAAGACCGCTCGCGCGAACTTGCTTGTTCACCCATTTGAGCGCCAGAGAGTCAGAACCGTAGGCTGCTTCGACGGTGCCAACGATGTGCCCAAGAGCATTGATGCTGTTTGCAGATCCGTTAAGAATGTCTCCCGCCGAACCTACGGGCAACGTAGGCAAGACGCTGAGCTTTCCGCCTTCCCAAAGCGCAGGCAAAGTACCGCCGGCAGCGTGAACGTAGCCCACAACCTGCCCCGCATCGTTCACGTCGAGCGCCCCACCGCCCTCGCCCAATGTCTCAAGCTCTTGATACTTGCCGTTTAGCCAAAGAACCGGAACCGTTCCAGCTCCCGCTTCTACATATCGGCTGCCAACAACTAATCCGCTCTCGCTAACTGCCGTCGCAAATCCGCCAAACCCTCGGGTTGGCAAAGTCGTTGGGGCGGCCAGCTTGCTGTTCCAAACCGCTGGTTCAAGCCGGTGACTTGCGTCAATAACGGCGAGACCGACGATCGTTCCGGCTTCATTCGCGTCGTAGGCAACTCCACCAAATCCAAAATCTGGAAGAGTGTTGAACTTCACTTGGGCCACGGCAGTGTGGCTAAGCGTAAAAATTGATATGAGGGCAACGAGTTGCGTTTGCGTTTTCATCTTTTCCTTTGGGAATTCTCCCTACGCCAGAGTTCTACATCGAAAAAAGCGCAAAATCTGCACCTCAAAACATCATCGGGACTTCAACATGGGACAGAAAATTAACCTTGTCCCATTATTAGTGAGGATCGTTCTCGCATTCCTCATCCGGCCGGACCGAGAAGGCTTGCTCGTTCCCTTCGTACCAAACCATGAGGGCACGCGTAACTTCGGTCGCATCGAGTGGCTGGCCCGATTCGTACCGGTGTCGATAGCTCGAATCAAACATCGCGGAGTCACCGGGATAAAGCATGTAGGTCTCCTCAGCCACCGTTAGCTTCAAGATTCCGGACATGCAAAAGATGAACTCCTCTCCGCTGTGTCGAAAGCCCGGCTCCTCCTGATCCCCAAACAAGTCCAAGGTCGCTGCTTGAAGCCGACCATTCGGAAGCGCGGAGTCGTGGGTGTGCACAAACCCCGAAACGAACCCAACGGACCCCAACCGCCGTCGCTCCTGTGGGTCTGCAACCTGGTCAAAATCTTTGATCGCTTTCGGGGCTCGCATGCGACGAAACGCAATGTGCCACTTGGCTGGATCGTTCCGGTGGATGCAAACAATCGCGCTCTCAACTTCCTCTGGAGCGGAAAGCAGGTTCGGAAGAATGGTCTGTAGCTTGTTGCAGATCCGGGTGAGCAAAATTTCAGCAATCGGCTCGCCTTGCTCAATCTTGAGAACGGTGTTTTTACTGACCCCAGCTCGTTCGGCAAGCTCTCGAATGGTCAGCCCACGGTTGGTTCGCAGTTGCCTGAGCCGCGGCCCAACAAGCTTGGCCGCAGATTCTATATCGGGAACCCCTGTCCAACTGATTACCGGCATCTTCGCTTGTCCGTACGAGGATCAAGCGTAAAAATGCGGCAAGCTCATTCCAATATCGGGTCCGAAGCCGTATTATCGCGCTCGTTCAGATAATGAACCATGATCTCGCGAATCTTGTCCGGACGGTAAGGCTTGCTCACACGATCGTCCATTCCGGAATCCAAAATTTCTTGGAGATCCTTCGGCGTGGCACCTGCTGTAACCGCGATGATTGGCGTTCGGTATCCCTTATCCGCCTCAAACTCGCGAATCGCGCGGGCCGCAGTCAGGCCATCAACCTGCGGCATCTGAACATCCATCAGAATCACATTAAAGCGTCTTGAAGTGGCCGCCTTGATTGCCGCCGCACCGTCACGAACCGTCACGTACTGCGCTCCCGCGGTATCAAGAATGTGGGTGAGCATCAGCTCGTTGATCGGATTGTCTTCGCAAACGAGAACGCAAACCGATCCAAGATCGCCACCCCAAATTGCGGGCTCTTTGACCTTCTGCGCTTCTGGCGATTTAACTTCAACCAGCGGCAACGAGACGGTAAAGATCGTGCCCTGACCAATATTGCTGCGGACGGAGATGTTTCCGTCCATCAAATCGACGAGCCGCTTGGTGATCGTTAGACCCAGGCCCGTGCCGCCATAGACGCGCGTCGTCGAGTTGTCACCCTGATTGAAGCTGTCAAAAATTTGCTCCAATCGGTCTTCAGGAATTCCGATCCCGGTGTCCTCAACGCGCAACACCAAGTTGCCTTCAATCTTACGGAGGGCAACCGAAACCTGCCCTTGCTCCGTAAACTTCATCGCGTTACCAAGAAGGTTCGTGAGAATCTGACGGAAGCGAACTGGGTCACCCAACCAAGTTCCTTGCGTCGGATCGGAGGCTTCAAACTTGAGCTTGATGCCCCGATGAATGGACTCGGGTTCCATGAGTCCAACCACCTCTTTCGCGACCTTGCTTGGCTGGAATTCAACCTGCTCAATCGTGAGCTTGCCCGCTTCAATCTTCGAGAAGTCGAGGATGTCGTTAATGATGGTCAGCAACGCATCACCCGAATGCCGGATGCCAAGCGCGTACTTCATCTGCTTGCTCGTCAAACCGGTTTCGATGAGCAAGTCGATAAGACCCAATACGCCGTTCATCGGCGTGCGAACTTCATGGCTCATGTTTGCGACGAAGTCGCTCTTCGCCTTGTTTGCCGCCGTCGCCGCAACCGCCAAATCTTCTGCCGTCTCGAGCGCTTCCTGAAGTTGGCGCGCTTTTTCGAGGATCATCTCGCGACTTCGCTGCTGCTCAACGGCTAGCCCGATCGAAGTCGCGGCGGATTGGAGTAGCGAGATTTCGGCTTGTCCAAGTGGTCGGGCAGAACTACGGTCCTCAAACACCATCACGCCCCAAACGACCTTGTTAGAAACAATTGGGACGCCTTTCAGCTTCTTAATGTCCAACTCGCGGAGTAGCTCAAGCATCGCCGGAGAACCCGGAGCGATCTCGGAAACGATCACGATCTCGCCATGCATGATGCGGTGCTTGTTTTCAGCATCGATGCTCGACATCACACGTAAACCGTCTTCGGCTTTCATCGCCTCCGCGCTACCAAAAAGCCAATGCGGAGTGCAAACCTTATCTTCCGAAATGTGTATTCGGTACAAGCTAACTCCCTTCATCTCAAGGGAACTCGCAATTTCAGTCGCGATTTCGCTCAGGACTAGATCGACGGATTCGGGGCTCAACAACTTTCGGTTAGCGTTTGCCGTCGCTTCCAGCAAGCGCTGAACGCGCATGGAATCCGTAATGTCGGTGTGGGTGCCAACAAACCGAATCGCCGCTCCTTTCGCATCTCGGGTTGCCTTTCCACGCGCCATGAGCCAGCGATACGATCCATCGTTGTGTCGAACGCGGAATTGCGAAGTGTAAATCGGGCTCTTGTTCTGCAGATGTGATTCGTACGCGGTGAGGTACCGATCTCGGTCCTCCGGATGGACTCGCTCCATCAACATTTCTAGCGGCACAACATCCTCGTCCCGCTCGGCGCCAAACATTTCAAACCAGCGGTCAGAAGCATAAGACCACCGCGTGACCAAGTCATGGTCCCAAATTCCGTCTTGGCTTCCTTCGATGGCCATCTGCCATCGCTCTTCGCTCTGGCGCAGGGCCGAGAGCAAGCGGTGACGTACCGTCGCATCGCGAATAACGAGCGCAACCGCGTTTCCAACCCGGTAGAGCTGGAACTCCGCCCATTCCGGTTGGAATGTCGAAAGCGGCAACGTGCCTTCCTCGGCGTGCGGGCGACCGGTTTCCAGAACCTTCTTGAAGTACTCGCGACTCCGCTTCCAAAAGTCTCGTGTAAGGTGCTTTCGAATCAGCTGGCCCGGCTTGAGATTGCCCTCTGCCGCCACCATTTCGGCACCGCGGCGATTTATTTCCGCAATCGCCATATCCGCTAGGTCGCCGGAAGCATTCCATACCGGTTCCAGCAAAATGAAGCCATCAAACCCAGCTTCGATCGCTTCGTGGAATCGAGCCTGGGTTTGTCGAAGTGCGTCGCGCGTGGCTCGCTCTCGGGTGACATCAGTAAGAATTCCCTGCAGCAGCAAGGCACCGCTGCTCTCAAAGGCAATTCGAGCGTCGGTTCGAACCCAAACCGTTCGGCCGCTCGGAAGGATATAGCGGCACTCGACGCTTAGGTTAAGCGCGCCTCGCATCGCCTCTTCTAGGGCCGCCTCGTAGCGCGGATAATCCTCTGGATGGAACTTGAGAGACCGAGGGTTCTCACCGAGTTGCTCCGGCGAAAGCTCCAGCACATCCACCGATCGAGGTGAAACGTAAAGGTATTCCTCAAGGCCGCTCGGCATGCGCCGCCATCGGAAAAGTACGCCGGGAACGCTCGAAGTCAGTTCGCGAAGGAATCGGTCTTGGTCTTCGCGCGCTTCCTCTTTGAACTGCTCAAAGCGCTTATTCCAAATGGCCAAGCGCCGCCGAAGGTGAAATTCGTTGGTGTGCTGCTCAAGGCCACGGGCCTCCTGGTGCTTCGCTAACGCCTTCTGGAAATCTCCAAGAGCTTCAAATAGCTTGGACTCCGTGTCCAGAATTCGCTGCCGAATGCGATCGCTGTTGATGCGCTCCGCAATAAGCGACGCTTCTTCCAGCATCTGCACCATCCTGGGCTCTGCTCGGCCGAGGGCAATTTGGCAACGGATGTAGTCGGTTTTACAAAGCGCCTCTCCGTTGGCATCTTGTGATTTAATGCACTTTGCAAGTGCCTTCTGCAGCGTCTCGGCCGCTTCTTCATAGCGACCCGTCTCCAGCAAAGTCTCGCCATAGCTGTGCCATAACGTTGACTCGAAGCTGACCGGAGAATTCGGGTCGTGTACTTCGATCGCTTCCCGAATTGCCTGAAGCGCACCCTCTGGATGCTTCTTCTTCAGGTGCACGTAAGCGAGGTTGTTAAGTGCCGTTGCAATCTTGGTCCGATCCTGAAGTACCCGCGCACGACCAAGTGCCGACTCCAACATTCGCTGGGCTTCGTCAACTTCATCGTTGAGAATGTAAATCAGTGCGATACCGATTTCGATTCGTCGAATCAAATCGATGTCGGCCGTCGGGGTTAGCATCGACAGCGCGGACTCATAAGCCGTCAGCGCCTCGGCGCTTTCGGACTGCATGTTGTAAGTTCGCCCGAGCTCAACAAGTGCCTCCGCCCCACCGTGACTATCGTTCAGCGAGGTGAAGACGCCGATCGCCTGCTTGAGAATCGGGATCGAACGGACCGGATCGGAGATCTCACGGTGGAGCTTGCCCAGCTCCACCAGCGCGCGCCCCCGACCTTCGTGGTGGCCCATCGCTTCCGCATGCAGCGCGGCAAGTTCAAGGCTTTGAATGCCCGCCTCGCTGGGCTTGCGAGTAAGGCTGAAGTCCTTAAGCCACGCGTCAAAGCCCGCCTTATCCCTTGGTAGGGTGTTTGGGCTTTGAGACATGATCATAACAAGCGGACCTCGCTTCCGCGATAAGGGTTCGAAGAGAACGGCTTAGGCAGATACGGTCACTTCAGATTGTAGGCAGAAGATGTTCAGAAACCAACTTGCCAACCTGCCGAAAACCGGAAATGTCCCCCGAAAACGGCACATGCGGCCCTATTGCAACGCATGGAACGTATTCCCGACTGTGATCAGTAGAGATCGTTGTAGGATCGTTACCATGGTCTGCAGTAAGAATTAAGAGATCGTCATCCTTGAGCGCAGCAAGTATGCGTTCAAGCGTGTGGTCAAAGGCCTCCAAGCAACGGGCGAAACCTGGGACGTCGTTTCGATGCCCGTAACGCATGTCGAAGTCCTCAAAATTCGCAAAAATGAACCGAGCATCGGACTCTAGCGCAGTAAGCAGCGACTTCTCGTGCTCCGCATTCGATTGCGTTCTTGGAATGTCTCGGAAGCCTCGATGTCCAAATAATTCAGGCACGACCCCAATGCCATAGACATCCCCTAGGTCGTCAACTAAGTTGTGCGCCGGGGCAAGCGGATAGTCACGCCGACGCTCCGTGCGATCGTATTTTCCGTTAGCTCCTACAAACGGCCTGGCAATCACTCGCTGAACTTCAAAGTCTCCGCGACACAAATCACGCGCTGCCTCGCAGATTTGATAGAGCTCTTCAACCGGTATCACCGCCTCATTTGCGGCAACTTGGAAGACGCTATCCGCGCTGGTGTACACGATTGGCGAGCCCGTCTGTGCGTGCGTTTCCGCGAGCTCCTGGATGATCTGCGTTCCAGAAGCAGGTCGATTTCCAATGACTTTTCGTCCGATCTGAGCCTCAAACTCGTTGATTAGCTCTGGTGGAAAACCATGGGGAAAAGTGGGAAACGCATGTTCTAGCTCAATTCCCATCATCTCCCAATGCCCAACTACGCTGTCTTTCCCGCCCTTGCTCAAGGGCTGTAACCGCGCGTATGAGTGCGGTTTGCCGATATCGGCGAGGTCAAATGGACCGATGCCACACGCAGATAAGAACCCAACTTTAGCGAGATTCGGAGCGTGAAAGCCGCCAGTGGCTTCCCACACGTGGTGAATTGTCGAAGCGGGTTCTCGATCTCCAAACTCCGCCGCATCCGGTGCGGCACCGGCGCCACAACCGTCGAGCACTAAAACAATCGCTCTCATTAACGGGTGTTACCCGGAAGCAATGGTTCCCCGTGGGCCACGGCGTGGGTTATACGGAGTGGCTAGGACACGTAACCGGACCAAAACGCGTCCCGCACGCCTTTCAATCTTCCTAGTAGCCGTTCTTCATTGTCATCCGGTGGAAGATTAATGTGCCCAACTTTTCGGCCCGGCTTCACCTCCTTGTCGTACCAATGAATGCGTGCCGAAGGGTCAACTTCGTAGGTGCGTCTTCGAGCGCCGTCCAGGTTCGACGAGCCGTTGCTTGCCGGCCCGAGCAGGTTTGCCATTCCCGAAGGCGTCTCGGTGAACCGTGGCAATGGCATTCCCGTCACCACGCGAATGTGCGCCTCAAACTGGCTGATGTCCGCCCAGTCCAGCGAGTAGTGGCCCGTGTTGTGCGGGCGCGGCGCGATCTCATTCATCCACATCTCGACGCCGTAAGGCGCGGGCATTTCGAACATCTCGACCCCAAACAACCCGACACCGCCAATGGCTCGAACCGCTTCGAGCGCGGTCTCCGCAGCAAGGACCATGCCCATTGGATCCTTGTACGGAATCGTGAACTCGCACACCGCGTTGGGCTGTAAGGTGACTACCGGAGGAAAGACCTGCGTTTCGCCGCTCCGCGACACCAAAACCATCGTCGCAACTTCTCGACGAAACGGAGCGAACGATTCCATCATCCACCCGCCCTGCGACACCGTCGGCCAGACCTTTTCAAGCTCACCTGCCGTGCGGACCACATAGGTGCCTTTGCCGTCGTAGCCGCCGTAGCGTGACTTAAACACGACCGGCAGGGCAACTAAGGAGGGATCGCTCGGGACCTCGCCGAAACTGGGGCCTTTCAATCCGGCGGCGGCAAAGCACTGCCGCTGCAAGAGCTTGTCTTGAATGTTTCGCAGAACTCCTGGGCCCGGGATAACGTGGTTCAGATCGAACCCAACTTCGGCTGCCGCTTCCTCAATCACGCTCGCCGGCACAAATTCGTTTTCAAGCGTAATGAACTTCGAATTCGCCATCAACTTGGCCACGTCACCGACCGACCGCCACTCGCCGTTCATGTGTTCCGCGACGCGCGATGCAGAAGTGGTCTCCCCGCTTTCGAGGGAAGCGCAACGCAGGCCCATTTTCTGCGCCGCCATGATGCTCATTCGCGCAAGCTGTCCGCCACCAAGGAATCCGATATCAAACATAAACCACCTGCTCTGCCCGAACTTGGAGCCTTGTCGAAGTCGCCAAGTCCCGCTCGCGAATCACCCCAATCAACTCGGTCTCGCCGCGACCTCCGGCCTGCTGCTCGATGTACTCCACGACATCATCCACCGAAGTTAAATCTGGCTGAGTGAAATTCATGCTCACCTGAGTTTGCCCGCGGGAAGCAAGCGATAAACCTAGAGCTCGCACACCATTAAGTTTCGGCTCTCCCAGATCTCGGTCATGGCGGATCTTCGCTGCAATCTCGCGAGCTTTTGTCAAGGTTAAGTCCGAAAAATTAACGTTAATCGCCAACAAGAACCCCCGAACCCCCATCACTGTCACTCCCCATTTCGGATGCCTATCTGGCTGGGCGGCTACCCCGCCGCGCCGCAAATCCGGCAGCGCAGTGCCGTCTCCAGAACGCTCATAGAACCGGACCGGAATCTCAAATCGCTGTGAAAATCCGAGCCCGAACTCACGAACCGCCTCAATGAGTTTCGTCTCCTCGCCTTCAAGCAGAACAAACGGGCACACATCCAGCGCCCCAACTTTAGGGTGTACACCCGAATTCTCTGCGCTAAGGTCGATCAAAGGAAACCATGCCGAACAAAGGTGCTCAACTCCCCTTGCCACATCTTCCCAGGCTCCCGAAAACGCCGTCACCGTCCGCTGGTGATCAACGTCTCCGTCGCAGTAATGCACCGTGAGCTCGGAACTACGGAGATCGTTGGCGGCCGAGACCAGGTTGTCCGGCACCAACGCCCAATTCGGAACGGCAAGCACCGTCACGCGTGGCTCACATCGCCATGACGGAGTAGCCAGAATCCACGAAGAGCAACTGGCCCGAAACGCCCTTACTGAGATCCGAGAGCAAGTAGAGTGCCGTGGTGGCCACTTCGGCCTGCGCGTACGGGCGCTTCAACGGCGCGATCTCGTGAACGTTCTTGATCATGTCGCCCAAGCCCTTTACGCCTCGTCCAGAAATCGTATTCACCGGCCCCGGAGACACCGTGTTCACCCGAATTCCGCGATCACCCAAATCGAGCGCAAGGTAGCGAACGCTGGATTCCAACGCGGCTTTGCACAAGCCCATCACGTTGTAGTTCGGCATCGCCCGCGTGCTGCCGAGGTAGCTGAGCGTAATGATGCTCGCGTCCTCGTTCATCAGGTCTTCCATCTCTCGGCAAATTCGAATCATCGAATAGGCGCTGGCGTTCATCGCCACCTGGAAATCTTCCAGCGAAGTCTCGATAAAGCGATTCTCAAGGGCCGCTTTGGGCGCGTAGCCGACGCTGTGGACGAGAAAGTCCAACTTGCCGATTTGGCTCTTGACTTGCTCTTTCAACAGCGCATATTGCTCTTCAAAGGCAAAGTCGATGGTCAGAGGAACAAAGTTCTCTCGGTCGGCGGTGAGCTTGCTCACCCCTTCCAGCAGCCGCTCGTTCTGTGCGCCAATTCCAACAATCGCGCCGTGCTGATTGGCGAGGTCTGCAATGCCCCAGCCCAGCGAGTTTTTGTTCGTAACGTTAAGGACAATGCCCTTTTTGCCTTCGAGCAACATGAAGGGGACTTTACCCGCCACTACAAATTGCACTACGGACTGAACTGGACTCTCAGCCCCGACGCGTTGGCGCGGTAACGCCGAAGTTCGACAGATTCGCCTCTGGCTGCAATCGCGAAGAGAACTCGGAAAGCATCAGCTCAGCATCGGAAAGAAAGGCAAACGAACCCGTAATCTCGCCTTCCCAAATCTGCTCCACCACCCATGCTGGAACCGGAAGCCAAACCACCCGCTCTGGAGTCGGAACTCGCACTTCGAGCACCGTCGCGTTGGTTCGAGAGTCCGGATAGATGAACTCTAAAACCACCGCATGTGGCTCATATCGCGTGGCTCCAACCTGTGGTTCACCCTTCGCGCGGGCTTCTTTCAGCCGATCTTCGTCGTATGTTCCTTCGGCCGGAGCTTGCCCCGACTTCAATGCTTGATAGATCGACATCCGCTTCTCAGCGGCAAATGTGTTTAGGCTCATGGTCAATGTTACGTTCGCTTTTGGACGTTTGCCCGCATCGGTTTGGTCTTAACAACTTCGGTCAACCGCTTTCGAATGGATCGCGATAACCCGAAATTCATCAACATTTGACCATAAACCCGCGGCTCGACCAAGAGCCGAAACGGCACGTCACCCGAATGCCCCTCGATGCTGATCCAGCCCCCCAAGCCAAGCATCGTGTGCACGTTTGGCCGAAACTTAACTCGTTCGACATCCGCGCGCAACACACGAATCTTACGGGTGTCGCTGATAAATCGAATCTCATCTTGATCCACCACCAAGAAGCCGACGTCCTCGTGAGCATCCAGAACCCCCGCAAACTTCGGCGAGGCGAAACCGACAAACCATCGCTCCGCGCCAAGGCTTTCCCGCCGAAACTCGAGCCGTTTCCGCAACTCGGCCTCCATATGACGGTTCACCTGAACTCCAGATAAATTCACCCCAAGCCAGCCACAAAACAGCCCGGCAAGCATCCACCACAAACCCTCGCCGAGATAGTCCTGCTTCTGCAGAATCTGGACAAACCCGTAGGCGGTTGGGGGGAGCCAAAACAGAAACGGAATGAGGTTCCCCATCAGACGGCGCTGACGAGTCCAAATTTTCGTTTCCGGTTCTTGACTCACAGCGGCATAATACAACCACCTTATGGGCAATGGCAGGCTACGGGTCATCCGCATCGTTCCCGGCCCCAATCAGGTCTCGGCGGTCGTGCGCCAATTCTGCCAAGTACCGGAGGGCGTCATCACCGCTTTCTCGGACGGCATCCTCACCTTTGTGCGGTCCGTCGTGCCCGAGTACACGGCTGAAGTGAAGGCCTTCGGCGATGTCAGCCGCAAGATGCTGTTGCTCTGCGGACAAGACCCACCCAAAATTGCCGCCGCTCCGTACATCCAGGCCGCCGTCGCCCGCGCGTGTACCGACCTCGATGACGATTCCCCGTTCCACGGCTCGCGCAACTTTGTCGGAACCCACATCGCCATTGCCGACGCGCTCCACGAACTGCACGCTTGGGGGCTCGACGCCGATCGTCTCGACACGATCGCCGTCCAAACCACCGACCCGCTCCGCGCGAAGAAACTCGAGTCGCTCTCACAGATCGATCGCGCCGTCACCACGCGGCTCGAATCGCTAAACCTCTGCCGAAACTCTGTCCAGTTGCAAGCGAGCTTTGGCGAAATCCCAGAGTTCGACGGCGACTCGAAGCGGTTACTCGTCATCGTCGGCAGCGAGTTTTCGCCACTCCGCCTGAAGTGGCTCCAGTGGGCCGCCGAAGCGGGGATGGAGATCACTGCCGTCTTCTATCGGCACTCCGGCACCGCCGATCTCTTTGCCGGCGCAAACCGAGCCATCGAACTCCTTGACCAGCCAGTCGAAGACATTGGCGACGGAAACGCCTTCATCCGCCAGCTCTTCGCCGAAGACTTCGAACCAACCGCCGACATCGCCGTGCAGCTTCGAAGCGCGCCGGACCCGCTCGCCGAATGCGAGTGGGCCATCCGCGCCGTTCTGGATCACGGAAGTCCCGACGATGCCGCAATCTACGTTCGCGACCTCGAGCCGTACGCCTCGATTCTAAAAGCCACCGCCCTGCGCTTCGGGGTTCCCCTCTCCATCGCCCATCGCGTGCCTCTGCTCACCAACGCCGCAGCTCGCGCTAGCGTCCGCCTGCTCAAATCGCTCTGCGGTACGGACGTCCGCCAGCTGCGGTTTATCCCGAACCTCTCCTACTTGCGACTCTCACGAGACGACCAAAACCGCCTCAGCCAGATCATCGAAGACGCCCACCGAAAGCGGCAAAACGCCTGGGACGAACTTGAGTACGTTCTGAAAACCGAAGGTGAGCGGTTCGCTTGGCTTGCCACTGTCCTCGATTGGCGACGCCGCGCCTTCGCGCAGCCCGCCACCAGCGTCGAGTGGCATGAGCGGCTCAAGGAATTACTGCCCACCCTTCCTTGGTTCGATGCCGCCGACACCCGGCAACCCGAGCTGAACCTCCGCGACCTCAGCGCCATGCCCGCGCTCCTACGAGGGATCGCGGCTTACGCCAGCGTCGACCAGGTCGGTGAACCCCAAGCCATCGGATTCGATGCGTTCGTGAAGCTCGCCGAAACTCTCTGGGATCCGATGCAGATCACGCTTCCTAGGTCGCCGAACGGACTTAAGGTTTGCAGCAACCCAGAGCAGATGCCCAACGTTTCGTTCGTCGCCGTGTTGGGAATGTTGGAAGGCGTCTTCCCCAAGCGTCGCTCCGAAAACGCCGTGCTCGATGACGCCGACCGCGAGGAGATTTCCCGCTTCGCTCCCGACCTTCCGAGGCTCGCAAATTCCCACGACAAGGCCCGCGAAGAGCGAGATCTGTTCTATCAGGTCTGCGCCACCGCAAACGCCGAGCTCTACTTGAGCTATCCCCGAACCGTTGGCGACAAAGATAACATCCCGGCTTACTATCTCGAAGTCGTCAAGCGCCTCATTCGCGAGCCCGACGAAGAAAACTTCCGCCGCCGGAATGTCGTACCCAGCACCCCCACCTTGGCCCCTGACATCGCGCTGGCGCAATCTCTAAGCGACCGGACGACACAGAGAAGGGTCTTCGATTTGGCAACTGCCCAGGCAAAAGCCGTGATCCCTGGCAACGTACCGACCGCGTTCCGGATCAACGAACTTGCCGATGCCCTGGAGTGCCCATTCCGGTACACCTTCCGGCAACGGCTTCGCATCTACGCTCGTTCACAAGGCGCGCGCTGGTACCAGCTGAAGCAACTGCCAAACAACTCCACCCTCGCCAGCCAGTCCTCCAGGTCCGAAGCTGAATCCGCTCTTAACACAACCCTGGAGGCCCTCCTCGAAGAGCAGTACGCCCACGTGCCCGACTACGAACTCCGCCTAATGCGCGCCGGGGGGCAGCGCGTCATCCAAGAGTGGGTCACCCGCGAGTTCGATGCCCGCGAACACTGGAATCGCGGCGAGACCCAAGTCAACGTCGGCTTCGATCGCTTCAACGAACGACCCAACCGAATCGGCGACATCAAGCTAACCGGCACCGTGCCTGCCGTTTCTGAGTCCGGGCAAATCGACGTTGTCCATCTTTACGAGTCCAGCACTGACTCCATAAAGGAAATCTCTGCCCGCGATCGGTTCGAGCTGGGCCTCTACATGCTCGCGTTTTGGCAACCCGGCCGGTTTGTTTTTGTCGAAGTCGATGCCATGAACGGCAAGCGCGTCCGCTACGGAATCTCCAGCGACTACGGACCGGTACACACGAAAGACGTCGCCCGGAAGCTGACGATGGAATATCTCGAAGCCTCGAAATCGGGCGCCGACGCGTGCAAGGCCGTGCTCCGGGAAACGAAAGAAACCCTGCTCACCGTTCTGCAGAACATCCGGCAAGGCTCGATCGCCGCCATCCCCGGAAGCTATTGCACGTTCTGCGACCACGCCGAACTGTGCCGCGTCTCTGGCGACTACGCCCCCGCCGAAGAGGAGGCCCCAGAATGAAATTCACGACCGAGCAGCTCGCGGTGATCGAGAACGACCAGTCCAGCTTCGTCGTCGTTGCCGCCGCCGGATCGGGCAAGACCTCCGTCCTCGCCGAGCGCTACTTGCGCCTCGTCCAAGAGGGCCACTCGCCCGATTCCATTCTGACCATCACCTTCACCAACAAAGCCGCCGCCGATATGAAGCGACGGATCGTGGACCGACTGCGCCGAGAAAGACTTTACGACGAGGCGCAGATCGCCGAAACCGGCCCAATCCAAACCTTTCATGCCTTCTGCGAGCGCATCTTGCGAGAAAACGCCCTCCTCGCCGGACTCGACCCGCAGTTCGACATCCTCAGTCCGGGCGACGCCTCCCAGCTACGACGCCAATGCATTCGCGACGTCCTTGCCACCGATCTTCTCGAGTTTCCCGAAGCTGCCGACCTGGTTCGCACCGCCGCAGGTAAGCGAGATTTCCAAGCCACCACCCCGTACCAACAGCTAGAAGACACCGTCATCGGCGTGCTCGAAGGCATGCACAGCTCGACATTCTCGGACGATCATTACGAGCAAAAATTCGGAACCCTCGAAGCCGCCCGCGCAGCCTTTGGTCGGTTCGTTCAATCGCAGCTCGATCCCGACCTAGACCTCGACCTTTCAGAAATCTCGATTGAAGATTGGTCCGAAGCCATCACGTCCGCTTATGCGCTAGCGAAAAAGTCCGACCGAATCCGTTTCGCGAAGCCAGCCTGGCTGAAAAAGTCGATCGGCAAAGACCAGTCCGCCTTCCTCCGCCACACCGTCGGCGTGATGCAACTGGCCCTGGATGCCTCCTGGCGCATCCGCGTCGAAATGAAGCGCTTCCAGCAGTTCGACTTCAGCGCCCTCGAACATCTCACCGTCGGCTTGCTTAAAGATCGCGTCGAAGCACGAACCCGCCTCCAGCGCCAGTACCGCTACGTGATGGTCGACGAATCGCAAGACATGAACCCGATCCAGGACGAGCTCGTCAGCCTCCTTGGAGTCCGCGAAGTCATGCAGGTCGGCGACCCGCAGCAGAGCATCTACGGTTTCCGCATGGCCGACGTCGAGCGGTTTCAGTCCAAAGCCTCCAGCTCCAGCACCCTTCGCCTTGGGTTCAATTTCCGCTCCGAACCCGGGATCATCAACTTCGTCAACGAGTTCTTCCGCGATCAGTGGCCGGACAACTATTCGCCCATGCAGAAGCTCGGCCAAGCGGTGGATGGTCCCGAGGATGACCCGTTCGCGGGACCGTCGCTCGACTTCAATGGCGTCGAGCACTGGCCAATCGGCGACACAAACTACGCCCTTATCGCGACGCGAATTCAAGAGCTGATCCAGGACGGAACCGCCCCGGGCAAGATCACCATCCTAGTGCGCGGGATGTCCTTCGCGGTCAAGATTCAGGAAGCATTGGACAAAACCGGCGTGGCCGCCGCAATCGTCGGCGGCTCAACAAAGTTCTATGCCCGAATGGAAGTACGAGACCTCGCGAACATCCTGACCGCCCTGGCAAGCCCGTACGATGACTTTGCCTTGCTCGCGACCCTCGGCGGCCCCGCCGCGCAGCTTTCTCTGGACGCCCTGATCTCTCTGACCGCCGTAAAGCCAGTCACCGAACAGCTCCCCAGCATCCAGCTCGAGTTACCTGAAGATCAGGCCAAGCTAGCCGCCTTCCGCGCCTGGTTCGAACCCCTTCGCGAAGGCGCCGACCGCATGTCCGCCGCTGAAGTTCTGGCGGAAGTCTTCCGCTCGAGCCCGCTCCTCGTGAACGTTGCAAAAGGGCCCGGTGGCGAACAGGCTCTGGCTAACGTTCGAAAACTGCTCATGATGGCGAGCGATCAGCCCGACCTGGGGCCGCTTGATTTCGCCGAACAAATGCGGACCATTAGCGAGCTTAAAGAGCAAGAAGGCGACGCTCCGGTTCATGAAGACGACAGCGTCGGAGAGTCTGAGCGCCCGGTCCAAATAATGACCATTCACAAGGCCAAAGGGCTAGAGTTCGACACCGTCGTCTTGCCCGATACCAAGAGTGCCTTCAAGAAACGAATCCGATCCGTGATCTTCGATCAGCGCCTGCCGCTCCTATCGGTAAAGCTCGAGTCCGGCGAGGGCCTGATCCACCGAATGCTTGACCATCTGATCTCCGAACGCTCCCTCGCCGAAGAACTCCGAGTACTGTATGTAGCCCTGACCCGTGCCAAGCGCCGACTGTGCATCGTCAGCGTGAACACAGACAAAGACTCCGCGACCCAGCGCTTGCAAAGAACCTTCAGTCGCCTCGGTGACAAGATCACTACGCGTGGCGCGGTAAGCCCACCCGACGAGAACTCGGTACCCTCTGACGAATGACGCGTATCGCGGTCGTGGGCGGAGGGTTGGCTGGCCTAACCTGCGCCAAGACCCTCGAAAACTCTGGGTTCGCGGTCGATCTCTTTGAGCAATCCGACCGCGTCGGCGGCAAGTTGAGAACCGACACGGTCCGAGGATTCCGAGTTGACCGGGGTTTCCAGGTGTACTTCCCTGCCTACCCAAACGCCAAAGAACTCCTCGACCACCAGAAGCTGGATCTGAAATTCTGGAAAAACGGAGCGCGAGTCTGGACGGGCGATGCCTGGAACCTGATTGACGCCGATCGACCGCTCTCAACCGCTATCTCTCCGCTGCTGGGACTGAAAGACAAGCTGCTTACCCTGCGCCTAAGGCAATATGCCCTCGGCCTTGAAGAAGCCGACCGCAACAAACTCAAAGACGAAACCGCCGAAACGTTCCTTCGCGGGTTCGGACTGTCCGATGCTTATCTCGACCGGTTCGCGCGGCCGTTCTTCGGCGGCATCTTCCTCGACCGATCGTTGAGTGTTTCTGCGAGGCAATTCCTGTTCGTCTTCGCGTGCGTGGCGAGAGGCGGCGCGGCTACCCCGGCGAAGGGAATCGAAGCCATCCCTCAGCAATTGGCTGACGGTCTCAAAAACACCCGAAGCCGAACCGCTTGCGACGTTGCCGAAGTCACTGGAGCCTCTATCCGCGTCCTCGGAGAAAGCGCCAAAACCTACGCGGCAACCATCGTCTGCGCTGGCCACACCGGGACCGAAAACCTTGTTCACAAACCGGTTGTGTCGGGCATCAAATCCTCCGTCTGCCTCACGTACGCTGTCCAAGACCCGCTCGTGACCGAACCTTACTTGCTCCTCAATGGCAGCGGCCGAGGCCTTATCAACGAGGTTGCTCCCCTGAGCATCGTCTCGACCGCGCTCGCGCCGAACGGCGGACATCTATTCAGCGCAACCGTTCTCGGCCAAACCGAGGTCAATCCGGACGCGATTGAAGCCGAACTCCGAACTTGGTTCCCCGCCCACTCCTTCCGAGGACTGACTCTTCTCAAAGTCGACGAAATCCGCGATGCCCAGTTCGCCCAGCCACCCGGATTCCAAGACTGCCGACCACCTTACGAAACCGCCACGCCAAACCTGTGGCTTGCCGGAGATTTCAGCCAAAACTGCAGCATCGATGGCGCAATGAACGCGGGCCGCCAATGCGCCCAAGCCGTCGCACGTAGGTACACAGCATGAAAGTAGGGATTGTAGGAGCAGGGATTGCTGGTCTTTCCGCCGGACGAGAACTCCATAAGCAGGGCCACCAAGCGGTGCTGTTCGAGAAAAGTCGAGGACCCGGAGGGCGATGCGCGACCCGTCGCCGAGGCGATTTCTTCTGGGATTCCGGCGCTACCAGCATTCTCCCGCGCGGAAAAGCCCTTGAACAGGTGATCCTAGAGGAACTCCCCACCGACGAGCTCACAAGAATCACCTTGCCCGTCGCGACGCACGAGAACTTGCGCGTTAGACCTGGCGACCCACGCCGCGGTGGCACGCGCTACTGCTACCAAAACGGCATGAACACTTTGGCTAAGCTGCTGGCTACTGGGTTAGACATCCGCCCAGAAGTCAGCGTAGACGCCATCGAAAAGTTGGGCGAACAGTTCAAGATCGCGGGCGAGATTTTCGATGCCGTCATCCTCACCTTCCCAATTCCGCAGACCAGTCTTTTGCTATGGGGGATGAACGAATCAAGACCGATTGGAAATGTCCGATACCGCCCGTGCATCAGCGTCCTTCTCGGCTACGAGACTCCGCTTCCCGAAACCCACTACTTCGCTGTCCTTGATCCCGAACAATCGCACCCGCTGACTTGGCTGAGTTTGGAGAGCAACAAAGTCCCCGGCCGCCCGCCAACCCTCGTGGCTCAGATGAATCGGACTTTCAGCGCCAGAGAGTACGACCGCGCCGATGCTGACCTTGTCAGTACGGTTTCGACCTACATCGCGTCGCTCATTGGTAACGCGTACGCCGTTCCAGCCGTCAGCGATGTAATGCGCTGGAAATATTCCCAACCCGAAAGCTTCGCCGATTTCGGCCAGGTGAACCCGCCTGGAAGCAAGATCATCTTGGCGTCCGATGGCCTCCTCGGCGGTCATTTGGAAGATGCCTATGAAGTAGGACTAAAAGCCGCTAGAATGTTGGCACTATGAGACCCAAGTCTCTTTTCATGGCTTTAGGCTTTTCGGGTTTTATTGCGTTAAGCATCGCCCAAAGCGGTTCTGTCGAATTGCTGGTCAAACAGAAAACTGAAGAGGGAGTGTGGACGGACCTGGGCAAGGCCGTTGTCAGCCAAAAGCTCCTAACTCAGGGCGGCAAGAGCGTCGAGGTCCGGCTAGAGAACGGCGATTTCACCACTCGACAGCAAAGCATCTACGACATCAAAGGTCAGATGATCCGGCGATATGTACAGAGTTTAGAAAAGGGCCGCCCGAAGGATTCGAAGATCGTAACTTTTGATGCCAAAGGGGCGAATGTCGTGATCGACCGCTCCGGAACGCGCGAAACCCGCAACGTTCCGTTTCTCAAGGACATCCCAATTGCCAACCCCAGTGAGTTCTGGTTCATTCGAGAAAAGCCGAAGGCCGGACAAACCGTTACTTGGCAGCAATTCACGGAAGCCGACGTTTGGACCACGGCAAAAGCGATCTACAAAGGCCGCGTGCCCCTTCCTGGCAAAAACGTCCAGGCCGAGTTGGTCGTGACCGAATACGCGAACCGCAAAGTGGAATCGTTCTTTGATGACAAAGGGCAAATCCTGCTGGTGCGAGACAGCATCGGCATCCAGATGGAACGCCAGTAAACTAGCGGAATGTCAAACCTGCGGGTTGGAATTGTCGGCGCCACCGGACGAATGGGCACCGAGATCGCGGCTGGGCTAGATGCGGATTCCGGCTATGAACTCGCGTTTGGAATCTCCCGAACAAACGGCCCCGCACACCCAACGGTGCCACTACTTCCGATGTTCACTGACCTTTCGGATGCCCTAGCGGCGCATCCGATCGACGTTCTTCTCGACCTGTCCCACCGCGAAGTCGCCGTGCAGAACGCTCTCACCGCCGCGAAACAGAAGGTCCCTTCCGTCATCGGCGCCACCGGGCTCGCTCAAGCTGACCTCGACCGCCTGGCCGAAATCGCCACGGAAAACCAAGTGGCCGTCCTGTACATCCCGAACTTCGCGATCGGCGCCGTCCTGATGATGAAGTTCTCCGAGCTTGCCGCTCAATGGCTGCCAGATGCCGAAATCATCGAAATGCACCACGAGCGGAAGGAAGACGCTCCGAGCGGGACCGCGATGCTCACCGCCGAACTCATCCAACGCGGACGCACCCAGGCTCCAATGCCGCTACCAAAGCCGTTCTTAAAGGCGGAAGGCGCACGGGGCGCGACGGTTGCCGAAGTGCCAGTGCATAGCGTTCGATTGCCCGGCATGCTGGCCCACCAACAAGTCATCTTTGGCGGACTCGGGGAAACCCTCACGTTGCGCCACGATAGCCTGAGCCGAAGCTCGTTCCTTGCCGGAGTGAAGCTTTGCTGCCAAGCTGCGCAAACGCGTACGGGACTCACCGTGGGCCTGGATCAGATATTGTTCCCCTCTGCCAGCTAAGGTCCGGTACAGTTTCACCTATGGCATTACCCGCCGCTGGCGAAGAAATCGCGGTTCTTCATACGAACCTTGGCATTATCAAACTTCGATTCCTGGAAGACAAAGCTCCAAAGCATGTCGCTGCCTTTAAGAAGCTCGTAACCGACGGCTACTACGACGGCATCCACTTCCACCGCGTAATCCCCGGCTTCATGATTCAGGGCGGCTGTCCGAACACCAAGCCCGGCGCTTCAGGCCCTGCTGGCACCGGCGGCCCCGGCTACACCATCCCTGCCGAGTTTAACGACGTGAAGCACGAGCGCGGAATTCTCAGCGCCGCTCGCACCGCCGATCCAAACTCCGCCGGAAGCCAATTCTTCCTCATGGTGAAATACTCGCCGCACCTCGACCGTCAGTACTCCGCATACGGCGAAGTGTTTGAAGGCATGGATGTCGTTGATGCAATCGTGAACCTTCCTCGCGATCGCTCGGATCGACCACTCCCGGCCAATCCCGCTATCATTGAGAAAGCAACTCTCGAAACGTACGGAGCCACTGAATGATTACCCGCATCTTGCCCTTTGTTCTCGGAATCAGCCTTCTCGGCTTTGGATGTGATCCAAAGCCGGCGGAAACGGCCAGCCTCGATTCAAGCACCTCGACTGCTGGCACCACAACTGCTGGCTCATCGACGCCAGCAGAAACTCCAGCAGAAACCCCGGCCGAGCCCGCGAAGGCAGAGCCAACGCCGGCCGATCAGACAAAGGCCACCGACAAGCCGCCATACGCCGACACGGTTGTCCTGCCAACGGATGTTCTCGTACTAGAAACCAGCATGGGCACCATGAAGGCAAAGTTCTTCCTGGATAAAGCACCAAACCACGCCAAGAACTTTGTTTACTTGGCCAAGAAGGGCTTCTACGACGGCACGCGATTCCACCGCATCATCAAGGGCTTCATGATTCAGGGCGGCGACCCGAACACCAAGCCTGGCGGCGAAAAGAACGGCCCTCCAGGAACTGGCGGACCAGGCTACAACGTCAAGAACGAGTTCAACGACACGGCGCACTTGGGAGGCATTCTCAGCATGGCCCGGTCCCAGGATCCAGACTCGGCCGGAAGCCAGTTCTTCGTGGTCCACAAGACGGCTCCGCACCTCGACGGTCAATACACTGCCTTTGGCAAGCTGATCTCGGGCATGGACGTGCTTGAGAAGATTGCCAACGTGAAGACCCAACCAGGCGATGCCCCGGTTGAGCCCGTGATCCTCAAGTCCGTCAAGATCGTCAAAGGCTGATCTTAATGCGCTGGCCCTCCTTTCGTAGATTCAATCTGCCAAAGAGGAGACTCAGCCAAACGATCGTGATTGCCGCCGGAACCTACGCCCAGGGCGTGGCCGGCGGCTTAATGTTTGGTCTGCCGCTTCTCTTCACCATGGAGATGTGGCAACACGGCGCAACGATCCCGTCAGCGCATCTTCTCCTGAGTATCGCGCTAACGTTTGGCATCCTCTTGCTCTTTAACCGCACCGTCGGAACGCATCCCGACGCGTCTTTTCGGGATGTCGTCATGGAATCGGTCGAAGAACTCGGGCTGGGCTTTATTGTCGCCGCTACCGTTCTTCACCTCATCGGGCGGATTCACGTCAACATGCCTTTCGCCGAACTCGCAGGCAAAGTGACCATGGAAGCGCTCGTCACCAGTATCGGAGTGAGTATCGGCACGGTTCAATTCGGTGCCAGCGCAAACGGCGCAAGCACCAACGGTAAGCGTGAAGTCCCCATTCTCGGACAGATCGCCGTTGCCTTTTGCGGCGCCATTTTTGTTGCCGCCAGCGTGGCTCCGACCGAAGAAGTGCTGCTCATCGCGGTGGAATCGTCGCCGGTGAAGGCATTTCGAATGCTCATCGCGTGCCTCATCCTCACTGCGCTCATTCTCGGGTTTACCGACCTCCGGAGAAGTCGCGATTTCCGTACTCAGTGCTGGATTCCGCGCTCAATCTTTGGGCCCGTGGTCACGGTTGGCGTAGCCCTCACCACCGCCACGATGCTTCTCTGGTTCTTCCGTCACCTCGACGACCGCTCTTTCGCCGTCAATCTTCGCCAAATCGTGACCCTCGCCGTACCTGGAGCCCTGGGTGCTTCGGCGGGCCGAATCCTCTTTAAAGCATGAAACGAACCATTCTGGAAGTATCGGTTTTCACGATCAGCCTGGTCATCATCCTGATCGTTTCGATCGGACTGATCATGGATATCAACCAGGGGCGCGACCGGTCGGTGAACTTCAAGATCGCGATCACCAGCGTCCGAAAGATCAATGACAGCTACGATGTCGCGATCAAACTGACAAACTTGGGCCGCCAAACCGCCGAGCAAGTGACGGTGGAAGGGATTGTGAATGACGAGTCGTCTTCGATCACGTTCGACTACTTGCCGAACGACTCGTCGGATCGTGGGGTTTTACGATTTACTGCGAATCCGGAGCAGTTTCCGCTCCGGACCCGCGTAATCAGTTACCGCTTACCGTGATGGTGCGGAGAGGACTGGGCTTCGGCCCGCTTCAGTCAGATACTTCAGCACGTCAGCTTCCTTCGGAATGGTGCGGCCTTCCAGGAACTTCGTATCCAACGTGCCCGCCTTTCGGTTTGCCGCTGCGGCGAGACCGTTGAATCGAGAAACCTCGTCGGAGATTCGCCCACCCGCCTGCTTCGAAAGGAACGAAGCCTGTTCTGCATAAGCCGCGGCTGCTGCATAGTGAGCAATCGCACTGTTTGGGCTGGCCTTAATTGCCGCCTCACCGTAAGCGACCGCTTCCGATGGCTTGTTCTGATACAGAAGCACGGTGAGCACGCCGGCAAGCGCTTCTGCCGATTCTGGGCGAGCAACCAGCGCCGTGTCATAGAAGGCACGTGCGGTGTCGTACAGATAGTCGAGTTCCTTTTGCTCGAGCTTGCTGCTAGTGACGACGCCCATGGACTCGTTTCCACGCTCGATGTAGGCATCAACGTTAGTTGGCTCGGACAATACGGATCGCTCGAAACCACGTCGTCCTTCCTGGAAGCGTCGAAGTCGGTTGTTCACCGCCGCGAAGTAGTACCAAGTCTCGGTCCGCTGGGCTCGATCATTCACGAGGCGGTTCGAGAGATTCGCAAGAACGTTTGTTCGGTTGAATTTCAGCGCGATGAATGCTTGCGCCGTGAGAACCCCGAGGTCTCCTTCGTTGGACAACAGAGCTTCTTTGATCGCTTCGTCCGAGTTCACCGTGTCGCCCAGCTGAGCGTTGGCGACGGCAGCGGCGGCAAACGAATAGGCATCCAGCTTTCCGTAGCGCTTCAGCGTTCCGAGCACCTTGAGAGCCTCGGCATATCGGCCGGTTCGGATGTAGGCGTAGGAAAGGCGATTCGCCAAGTCGGTGCGCGACGTATCCCGGTCGAAGGCTGGAGCGACCGCGTTAATGACCAGCGAATAGCGCTGGGCCCGAATGGCCGAATCAGCGTAAGCAACGAGGTTGATGTCGGTCGGAGCACCGAGCTGATCGAGCGTCGCATCGAGAATTCGCTTTCGCGCTTCTACCGCTTGCTTGAAGGCGGACCGAATGCTTGCCAAGGTTCCGGCGCGGTCATTGTCCCGGCTAACCGTATTGAAGGCGCGGCGGAGATTGACCCCCGAGAGAACTTCGGAAGCGGCAACGTTTACAGGATCGATCGCAAGCGCATCTTCGGCGAACTTCTGCGCCGTATCAAAAATGCCGAGGGCAAAGTTGGCGCGGGCAAGCAAGACTCGAGCCGGTACCGACTTCTCCTCGATCTTCAGTGCGATTCGTCCGCTGACGATCGCCTCGCGATACTTTCCGTCGGAGTAAGAGACCGTTCCCTGTTCGATGTGGAAACCGGCTCCCTTCGAAAGGCCGTTATCAATTCGGACCGTGATCGACTTTTCGGCCGACTGCCCTTCGGCGGTGAACGCCTTAAACCGGAGCTTGAGCGGGCCCTCTTCTTCGGCAAGCGAGTCGATGCGGAACTCGTACGGAGTGCTGGTGTCGCTGTCCCGAAGCTCTGCTCCAACGTAAAACTCAACTTGGTTCACGTTGTCGTCTGGATTGGTGTTCGTTACGGTGACGCGAAACTTCCGCTCGCCCGTGACGACTTGCCCTTCTGGGCAGTCGACGGTGACCTCCACCTTTGGTGCGAGGGCGATTGCCCAGAATGCCGAAGTTAGTGCGATCATGCTCATCGTAAAATAACCTGTCGCAAGTATGACGAAACTAAGGGCTCAGTAATTCAGCCTAAACCGCAATTTCTCCGCGTTCGTGCGTTCGAATGCGATATGCGTCGGCGACATCTTCGATGAATATTTTGCCGTCGTCTGCCTCGCCGGTCCGTGCATTCCGCAGAATGGACTCAACGATCTCCTCGACTTGGGCATCGGCGACGACAACTTCGATCTTGGCCTGAATGGGCATCGGCACCACGCCAACGAGGTTCGAGTACCTTTGCTCTCGCACCGGAGAGACTCCAACGCCTCGGACGTCGCTCACCGTCATACCATTGACTTCGGCGGCGGCAATCGCCGATTTCACCATTTCCACCCGGTGCGGGCGCACGTAGCAAGTAATTCTCTTCATTGAAAAAAATTGCGCGGCGAGATAATTCGCCGCGCAAAAGTAAGGTGTCTTCGCTACAACTGAATCATTGGCACGTTGGCCAAAAATTCAACCGCAAGGATTTAGCCGCGCGAACTGCAGGAACCGCATCCGCCGCCGCCAGCGACGGCACCTTCGCCTTCCGCCTTGAAGCTCGATCCGCAACCGCAGCTCGAAGTTGCGTTTGGATTCTCAATCTTGAAGCCGCCACCGAGAACGTCATCCACGTAATCCACGTGGCTACCTTCCATGTAGCTGAGGCTGATGGCATCGACCAAAATTTTGATGCCGTTCTGCTCGAACAGCTTGTCGTCTTCTTCCGGCGAGTTGTCGTCAAGGGCCATGCCGTACTGAAGTCCGGAGCAACCGCCGCCGGCCACCCAGACACGAAGGGCCGCGTTGTCTTTGCCCTGGCTCTTGATTAGGTCAGCCAATTCGACTTCTGCGCGCTCAGTTAAGGTGATCATTAATTCTCCATACGTCCTGAAACGAACGATTGATGGCCTTATTATTGCTCAACTTCTCGCCACCACCCCGAGCCCAGAGCACAAATTGGGCTTTTCGAACCTAGTAGACTATGAGACGGAGTTATTGAAGAGTGCCATACGTTGTCGCTGAACCCTGTATCGGAGTTAAAGATAAGTCGTGCATGACCGTTTGCCCGGTCGACTGTATTTATGAGGCAGATGACCAGGTTTTCATCAACCCGGATGAATGCATCGACTGTGGCCTTTGCGAGCCAGAGTGCCCAGTCAACGCCATCTTCGTGGACAGCGAAGTGCCCGCAAACTGGAAAGACTTCATTGAGCTGAACGCGAACGAAGGTCGTCGCCTCGCTGAAGAGCGATAAACCCAATGCAACCCCCCATTGAGGACGGTTTTGACGAGCCGGCGGAATTCGAAGAGACCGAGGCCCATCCGCGCCCGGGTCGAGCCGAATCCGTCTTAGGCGGTGCCCAAGACCAATTCATCCTCGAGTGGGGACGCATGAGTTCGAGTTGGGGAATCAACCGAACGATGGCGCAAATTCACGCGCTGTTGTTCGTCACCGGAATTCCCCTCGAAGTCAACGAGATCATGGACCGCCTCCAGATCAGCCGCGGCAACGCGAGCATGAATCTGCGCGAGCTCATGGACTGGGGCGTCGTGCGCCGATTTCGACAACCTGGCGACCGAAAAGATACCTATATCACCGAGACTGATCCTTACCAAATGATCATTCGGATCGTGAAGGAACGGAAGCGTCGAGAGATTGACCCGACGGCCGAGGCCATCGAAGAGATCCTTTCTCGACTCCCTGAAGGCGACCCCGACGAAGCCACGCAGTCGCTCCGAAAACGGCTCACCGCATTGCTTGAGATTTTCGGCCTTGCCGACGTGGTCTACAAGCAACTCTTCATCAACGAACTCACCTTCGATGAGCTCCGTGACGCGGTCAAAACCAGCCGCCTTCCCGGCGACACCGGGCCCTAAGCGCAGACGGTAAGCATGCGGTCAAGCGCGATCTTTGCGTAGTGCTTCACCTTGTCCGGCACCACGATCTGGTTGACCACAACGCCGTTCACGAGATTCTCCAGCGTCCAGAGCAGGAAGCTCGGATGAACTCGGTACATCGTTGAGCAAGGGCAAATCTGCGGGTCCAAGCAGAAGATCAGCCGGTCCGGCATTTCATTTGCGAGTCGATTGACGAGGTTAATCTCCGTGCCCACCGCCCACTTGCTGCCCGGCTCCGCCGCCTCAACGGTTTTGATGATGTACTCCGTCGAGCCGTTGAAGTCTGCCGCGTTCACCACCTCAAGTTCGCACTCGGGGTGAACCAAAACGTTGATCCCCGGGTGCTCCTCGCGCGCCTTCGCAATCTGCTCCAGCGTAAACCGCTTGTGCACCGAGCAGTGGCCCTTCCACAAAATAAACTTCGCCGACCGAATCGCTTCTTCGGTATTTCCACCCAACGGCTTGAACGGGTCCCAAACCACCATCTCCGTCTCGGGGTCATAACCCAGCTTCGCGCCTGTGTTCCGCCCCAAGTGCTGGTCCGGGAAGAACAAGACTTTCTCGCCCTGAGTGAGCGCCCAAGCGACCGCCGTCGGCGCATTGGTGCTCGTGCAAACCGTGCCACCGTTCTCACCAACAAACCCCTTAAGGTTCGCCGCCGAGTTGATGTAAGTCACCGGCACCACACTCATCGCGTCTCCCAGAACCCGCTGCAACTCCTGCCAGCACTTGCGAACCTGGAAGATGTTCGCCATATCCGCCATGCTGCACCCCGCCGCAAGGTTCGGAAGAATCACTTTCACGTGATCGGGAGTCAGGATGTCCGCGCTCTCCGCCATGAAGTGCACACCGCAGAAAACGATCGTGTGCGCCTCCGGGTGCAGGTTCGCATCCTTCGCGAGCTTGTAGCTGTCTCCCCGGTGATCGGCGTGCTCAATGATCTCGTCGCGCTGATAGTGGTGACCGAGAATCACCGTGCCAGAACCAAGCTTCGCCTTGGCCGCATGAATCCGGCTACGAATCTCCTCCGCACTCAGATCGGTGTACTCCGGCGGCAACGGGACTTGGTACATAGGCCTGTCTAAGTATACGTTCCGAACCCTGGCCCCCTTTTCACGGGTCCCAGGCATCAGATCCAACTAATCTCAGCAATTAGTGGAATTCAAGGGATAAATATCACCTATTCTTCACAATGTCCGAGCACACTGAATCTATGCGAAAGTCACCGTTCGTCGCCGGATTAGCCATCGCCGCCGGAATCACCATCCTGGCCTGCGGCGGAACTGGCGGGTCCCAGACCAACGACTTTCAGACCGCTCTCGCCCGCCTGCGACAGCTATCGAACGCCTCAAATCTTTACATCGGCGACTATGACGATACGCTTCCGCTTGCGAATCGCTGGATGGACGGACTTGCCCCGTACGTCACAAATCCCGATAACTTTGTCTCCCCGGCCGTTGGCTCAAGCAACTACGGCTTCGCGCTCAACGCAGATGCTGCGGGCCGGGCTCTATCCTCGCTGGACGCCGCAGCCACTTTGCTGATTTTTGATTCAACCGTCCTGGGCCGAAACGCAACCGCGTCAACCTCCACCCAGCCAAGCCCCGGTCGGTACAACGGCACCAACTCCTTGCTCTATCTAGATGGCCGCATCCCGGGATACGTCGATCCGGAGGTGCCCCCGACTCCGCTCATCGATCAGTCCGTCGCTCGCGTCGGCCAACTTGCAACCGCTGCCTTCATCTACAGCGGGGATTACGATGATGCCTTGCCTCTCAACAACTGGGTGGACGCCACCAGCTCGATCGTGACGCGACCGGAAATCTACCGTTCCCCAATCTTCGACCCTCAGGCAAACCAGTACGGATACTCCTACAACGTCCTTTTGGTGGGAGCGAACACGCAAACGATCGAAAATCCTGCCTTAACGATCCTGTTCTTCGATTCCGTCCAAAATCAGCGCAACTCCGTTGATGTCGCAACGAACCGCCCAACTCCCGGCCGCTACGGCGGCCAGAACGCCGTCAGTTATGCAAACGGTAGCAAGGGCAAGCTCTCGCCCTAGGCCGTTACTCTTCCGCCAATCGACGCGCTTGTTCTTCTTGAATGAGCGCGTCGATCATCGGCTGAACATCGCCTTCTAAGAAGCCAGATAGGTTGTGGATCGTGACCTTGATCCGGTGATCCGTAACGCGGCTTTCAGGAAAATTGTAGGTTCGGATCTTCTCCGATCGGTCACCGCTTCCGATCTGCCCCTTTCGAATCCCCGCCCGCTCGGCGTCAGCTCGATCGCGTTCCATCTGCAAAATCTTCGACTTCAAAACCGCCATCGCCTTCAGCTTGTTCTGCTGCTGGCTTCGCTCGTCCTGACACGTGCTCACCAAGCCCGTCGGTCGATGCACGATCCGGATCGCGGTTTCGTTCTTCTGCATGTGCTGACCACCCGCCGAGCTTGACCGGAAAGTTGAAATTTCCAGGTCTTTGGCATCGATGTCAACTTCCACGTCTTCCGCCTCGGGCAGCACCGCCACCGTCACCGTGCTCGTGTGAATTCGCCCTTGGCTTTCCGTCGCCGGCACCCGCTGAACGCGGTGCACTCCGCTCTCATGCTTCAGCTGAGAAAACGCACCCTCCGCCTGGATGTTGAAAATCACTCGATCGAGTCCGCCGATGCCCGATTCCTCGTGCTCCACAATGTCCACTTTCCACCGCCGCCGCTCGGCATAGCGTGTGTACATTCGGAACAGCTCGTTCGCAAACAGCGCCGCCTCGTCTCCACCCGCCGCCGGGCGAATTTCGATGATCACGGGCTTCTCGTCTAGCGGATCTCGCGGAAGCATCATCAGCCGCAGCCGATCCTCGAGCTCCGCACTTCGGGCGCGCAATGGCTCAATCTCCGCCAGCGCCATCTCCTTCATTTCCGGATCGCTGAGCATCTCCTCGGCATCGCTCAGCTCGGTTCGAACCCGGTGGTACTCCCGAATCGCCGCGACGATGGGCTCAAGCTCCGAACGTTGCTTGCCCAAACGCTGCATTTCCCCTGGTTTGGAAACGATGGCGGGGTTACTGTAGTCAGCTTCAACCGCTTCAAAGCGACGTTCAATTTCGAGCAACTTTTCGAGCATCGACGGAGTGCAGATTGTACCGGGGACCGGTTACTGCCGATTCCAAGTCTTAAACGCGAGGCCGTACATCGCCTCTTTAATGCTCTTCAGGGTCGATTTTCGAAATTCATCGAACGGCACCTTCGCGTGCTCGGCATCTTCCGGCGTCACCTGGAATAGCGGCCGCCGCCGCCCGATCACCGTGCCATCGGTGCCAATCGCCACCTCGAACAACTGCGGGTTCTCGTCAAAAAATGCATTCAGCTTTTCGACTGCATCATCCGCCCGGTCCAAAGCCGCGTCCCCGGCAAAAGCCACCAGCGGCTTCTTCCCAAACTTCAGCTGAACCACATCGCCCTCACCCGGCTCCACCGTTGTCCGGTACGTCGTGGTCACCAAGCTACGCCGAATCGGCACGCCCGCCGCTTCCATGTAAGAAGTCACCGCTTCCGCACGCTGTCGTCCGGGTGGGTGTGTCCGATAGATGCCCCAGTCCACTGCCGCCGTGCTGCGCTCATCCCGCGCCAGCCGCTCCATGAAGGTCAGCAGTCCGGTCGGGTTGTAAGTCGCCCGGTTCATGTACTGAAACGCCGCAAAGTCCGCCGACTTCTCCGCGTCCACTGTCCAGCCGTTCGCCAAGGCCGTCGTCGTCAAGCTCCCTAACTGAAGCAACTCTCCCCGCCCGGTCAGAATCGTTGCCAGAATCAGCGGGATCGTCAGAATGTCGAACTTGCTCGTCTTGCGCCGCAAATACACCACGTGTCGCTGCGCCGCATGCGAAATCTCGTGCGCCAAAACCCCCGCCACTTCCGCATCCGACTCCGCATATTTCAGCAGCCCTTCGAAAATGTAGATGTAGCCGCCAGGCAAAGAAAACGCATTAACGTCCTCGCCTTCGATCACCTTAAAGGTGTAGGTAAACCGGTTGAGTTGCTTATCGCCCCACGTCACGTTCACCGGCGTCACGTTCGCAATCGTCGCCAGGTCTTGGCCGATCTTCTCGACCCGCTTAAGCATCTCCGCATTCGTGCTGAGCTTGTACTCCTTCTCCGCCTCAAGGCTGTACTTCTTGCCGAGCTCTTCGTCTTCCGCGAGTTCTTTCTTCCGCTTTTCGTCGGGCTCATTGGCCACCTGCACCGCCGCTTCCTGCCATGCGCGCTCGGCAAATGCCTCCGGGTCCATGGCGGGCCGCGATGCGGGCACCGTCGCGGTAACCATGAGGGCAGTGAGAAGAATGTTCATTACGGAGAATTGCCGGGCCTTATGTTATCACTTGATGGATTCAGCGGCCACAAACTATTTAACGTTCGGCAACATGCGCCATCACGGTATCAGGACCATGGGCTTCAGAATTTCTCCGGCTTTCATCTGCTGATAGGCCTTCGGAAGCTCGTCTAGCCCGATGAAATGAGAGACGACCTGATCCGCCGAAAGTTTGCCGGCCCGGATCAATGAAAGCGCATCCTGCGTATCGTTCGGCCCCGCGCTATAGGCGTTCCGAATCGTGATATCCCGAAAATACGCGGCCTGAGGAACCCGTAGATCCTCCCCTGGCGCCAAGGGAGCGAACATCACAATCGTCCCGCCCGGATTCACCATCGACAGCGCAAAGTCGAAAGCTGCCTGCGAGCCCGGACAGACGAACACCGTCTCCACCATTTCCGGCTTGGCCGCGTCGCCAACTCGCAAGCCCTTTCCTCGCGCCCAATCTACTCGTCCGGGGTTCAGGTCATAACCCACCGGATCATCTAGCGCAAACATGTGCAGCAAGCCCATAAATCCGAGGCCAATCACCGCCGCCCGATCCCGCGATCCGGCCAGCCGCAACGCCTTCATCACGCACCCCAGCGGTTCCAACAGCGCCGCGTCTTGCGGCCGCAAATCGTCGCAGCGCACCGTGTCCGTCAGGTTCTCCGGCGCGACCACAAACCGTTCCGCCATCCCACCCGGCACCAGCTTCGTCGCCTTCCACTGCGGACAGTGAACAAACTTCCCCGCCAAACACAGCTCGCAGCGGAGACAAGGCGCATGATGGTGCGGAAACACCCGCGAGCCCGCCGGGAACCGGTCGTCTTCGCTCACTTCCACAATCCCCGCGACCTCATGCCCTAGAACGTGGGGCAGTTTGCGGTCCATGTACCAGCTCATCAGCTCTCCGCTACAGAGTCCGCAAGCCTCCGTCCGAACCAATAGCCCGCCCGATGGCACCGCCGGAACCGGCTTCGAGACGATCTCCACGTTCCCGTTCCCGATGTATCGCGCAAGTCGGTTCGTCATGGCCGTATCACGTACTTGAGCCCCTTGCCCGCCTCTAAGTCTTCAAAAATGGCATCAGCTTCTTCCAAGGTTCGCGAAGCGGTGATGATCGGCTCAAACCGATCAGGATCAGCAATCAGCCACTGCCGCGCCTGCTTCACCGCGTGGGTTCCAAAGTGAAACGGACTGAGCAAAGTGATCTGGTCGTAGTGAATTCGCCCCGTATCCAGCGTCACCGTCGAACCCGACGCGCAACCGCCGAACCACATCACCGTTCCGCCCCGGCGCGGCAACTGCACCGACCGCTCCCAAACCTCCGGCATCCCGGTGCATTCAATCACCACGTCGTAATCGCTCGGGACCAACTCTGAATACAAAACCGTCGAAGCGCCAAGCGCCGCGCCGATCTCCAGCCGCTGCAAGTTCCGACCCGCAAGCGTGATGTCGAGAACGCCCTCGGCCTTCAAAGCCGCCACAAACATCAGCCCAATCGCCCCGGGACCGATCACCAGCACCTTTGCCTCTGCGGAAACCCTTAACGCCTGCGCTTTCTTCAACTCCCGTACACCCTGCGCAACGCAAGCCAGCGGCTCCAGCAAACTTGCAATCGAAAATTCCAACTCCCGCGGCTTCAGAAAAACGTTCAGTGCCGCGATCCGCGCCGGAATGAGTAGGTACTCCGCATACGCCCCCAAAACCTTCGTGGCCATGATGCTTTCGCATAGGTTTTCTTGATCATTCTTACACCAAACGCATGCTTGGCAAGGGGCAGAGTGGACCCCCATCACCTCGTCTCCCACCCGGAAAGGCGCTCCGTCCCCGACCGCCGTAACCACCCCGCTGTATTCGTGCCCAAACGGCCCCGGCATCGGAATTTGCGGATGTCCTCGTCGCCACGCTTTAAGGTCGGTTCCACAAGTCGTGGCCGCCATCACCCGGATGACAATCTCGCCCGCTTCAGGCTCGGGAATCGGCAAATCGGCAAGCACAAGCTGACCAGGGGCGTTGAGAATAAGGGCTCGCATAGAACGGCTGACCGTTCCTAAAGGGTACCGTCAACCTAGCATGCCGATCGTTGAAACCACCGTTTGGATCAACGCCCCGCTCGACCGCGTCTATGCCATTGCGAAGGACACCGAGCGATATCCCGAGTACATGAAGGAGGTCCAGAGCATCACCCCCGTCGAGCGCGACGGCGAGCGATTCATCGCCGATTGGATCGGCCTCGTCCCCACCTTTGGCCTCAAGGTCCGCTGGCGACAAGAAGAACTCTGGAACGACGCCGAGACCTCCTCTCAGTTCCGCCAAGTCTCCGGCGATTACGACCGCTTCGAAGGCACCTGGAAGTTCACCGCCGAGAATGGCGGCACCCGGTTCGACCAATATCTCGACTACGAATACAACGTGCCAACCCTCGCGGCCCTTGTGAAGCGAGTCATCCACACCATCGTCGTCAAGAACCTCGAATCCATCAACGCCGCCTTCAAGTCCCAAGCCGAGGGTTAACGAACATGGCCATGACCGTCGCCCAGCGCGTGAGTTACGAAACCAACGGTTTCCTCGTGGTCCCGAACGCCCTCACCCCCGAGGAGCTCGCCGCCACGCGCGAAGCCGCCGACCGCGCCGAAGCCCTCTGGCGCGCCGAACCGCACCGGCTCGGAATCCGCAGCGAAGTCCTCGACCAGGTTCAAGCCCCCATCGAATACGACCCGCAGCTCCTCTCCCTGCTCTGGCACCCGACGGTTTTCCCCTTGGTGAGAGACGCGGTCGGCGAAGACGTGATGATGATCGACAATGACTACTTCATCACCCCGCCCAACACCCCCCGCACCCACGCCGGCTGGCACCACGACGTCGGCATGCGCGGCGTCTACCACCCGAAATCCACGATGATGGTGAAGGTGTTCTATCTGCTTTCGGATGTCGATGAATCCAGCGGCGGCACCGCCATGATCCCCGGCTCGCACAAGTTCCCGATGAAGTGGCAGTTCCCGGAGGTCGAAGAACCCAAAGACATGCCCGGCGCCATCCAAATGACCGGCCAAGCCGGCACCGCCTACCTCTTCAACGGCCGCACCTACCACTGCGCCGTAAACAACGAAAGCCCCACCCCCCGCCGCGTCCTCATCTACAACTACGGCCACTTCTGGATGAAAATGTGGTCCGGCTACGAACCCTCGGAGCGCCTCCTAGCCGAAGCCCAAGCCAGCAACGACCCCATCCAAAAACAACTCCTAGGCATCGGCGACGCTTACGGCACCGCGCTGTCGTAAAGCGTCCAAATCCCTCCTTTCATTTCCCAATGAGAGGAGGGGTAGGGGGTGGAGAGCCGCCCCGCCAAATTTGCCTACTTAGGCCCAACCATGGCCACAATATGGCCCAACCTAGCCTACAATAGAGACCAATAACGACCATGGCCCACACAATCAAAATCTCCGGCGTCTCCGACGAACTCCTCCGCCGCGTTGACGAACGTTGGAAAGGACGCCACTACGCCGACCGATCCGAGTACGTCCGAGACCTGATCCGCAAAGACGTCCTCGGCGAACAAGGAAGCACGCCCCCTACCTTTTCGGAAGGCATCCGAAGTCTATTCGGCGCATTGCACACCCGTGCGAACCAAGAAGGTTGGACCAACGAGGAAATCGCTGAAGACGTCGAAAATGCCCTTGCCGAAGTGCGACAGGATAGAAAGAAGGTCTCCAAGTAGGTGGAACGTCGGGGAGTCGAAGTCAGAAATATCAAAACCTGTAGCCGGAATCGTCGGATCAAAATGCACATCCGCCGGCACCCTGGCGCTAACCTAGCAAGCTTGACAGTTCTTGTAAATCGCCCACAAATCCGAATTCAATAATGCAGTCTTCACTGACTCCCCCGTTAAAGGTGCAGTCTAATTTTAAGGCTGTCTAGATGCGACTATTGCATTGTAAACCGCGATGCGAGCTTTCTGTGGCGTGTAGGGCTTATTGAGCCTTTCAACGACAATCCGGTTGAATCTCTCCCAGCTAAGTTCACCTCTACTTTCAACAGCTACCATCAGGTCGATGTAAGTACGGGTGGAAAAGACCAGGTTTACACCGTCCACACTATCGGTGTTGTGAGCGAAGATGCCATCCGCAGCCTCATGGGCAACAAAAGTGACATCCACGGACCAGTCCCCGGGATCGGAAACACGCATCCACTCTGCCTCCATGCGCAATCTCAGCGGCTTGAGCAACGTTCTTTTATGCCCCTCGAGGTAAATGCTAGAGAGCATTCCTGCATGTGCTTCAAAGGCACGCACTTTCTTTTCGGTGATGAGCTGAAAATCAACATCGCCGAGCTTTTTGCGGCTCAAATTGCTCGCGTTGACAGAATCGCCGATCCCGCGGCCCATCCAGTCAGTTCCAGAATGGAATGATTCTGAAAGGAAATCAAGAAGCCGTTGCTCGACAATACCGCTGGTTTTGGTCGGTTCAGTCCCGAGAGTCAGGATGATCGAACGAAGATCATCCCCGTCTTCCAGGAAGGGAACGGTGACTGAAGCGGTCGCCCCATCCCGCGTCCGCATAATGCGATGTATCCATCTACGCAACCACGCCGCGACCTCGCGCTTAGCCGCGTAGCTCAAATCCTCCAAGGCGAGAAGCAGTTTCGCAAGCGCTCGGGCATGGGCGATTTGCCCACTCTTCTTGCTCTCAGCCCAGCCAAGGTCGATTCGATCAACGCTCTTAGCATTGTTCAATATTGGATTATCAGCGGCCTCCACCAATGTTGTCGGGAACTGACTGAACAGCCAAACCGCCGCGTTGCCTCTCGGTGAGAACTCGTACGGATAGCTCATGGCATGGTCGTAATACTCAGCGATTGAGCAGATGAAAAGAAGAATCTGGAGGTACGGGACAAAAATGTCCCGCCCATCACCACCCAGAACCAAAAGCCACTCATGAATGTCATCAGACATGCCTGCGCGTTGGGCAATCTCCAAAACTTGCTCTGCGGCATCGTCTGGGGTCGCGTCCGCAAAGCTGTCTTCTTCGAGGATTCGATCAGAGTCATACAAGTCCTTGACTTGTGTCTCAGATAGCGTTGGCTGAAGTGCGGTTGTGCCGCTAATGCTGAACCCGGACAAGAAGGTCTGAACAGCCCTCCAGTAGAATTCCATACGTGAGTCTCTGGCACTCAGGAGTCTAGCGATCTGGGAAGAAGACATTCGCTCGTGATATGCAAGCCTAAGCATTAGGATCGCGTGGCTGAGAAAAATCGTTGCCTGCTCGTGCGATAGCCTATGCTTTTCTTGTAAGGACTTGTGGATGTCGAAGTATTTAGAACTGAGCGTGGCCCCGAACATCGTATTGTTCGGGGCCAGAGCGGTTGACATGACTTTTCGAAGGGCTTTTGAGGCGACACCCTTGTCAACCCAATTTCGTAACTCAAGCTGAAGATACTCCGAAAAGTCGTCTGGAGATAATCCCGACTTTTGCAGCGCGACTGCCGCGCACTCAATACAATCTGGCTCCTTTATGGGATTGATGGGAAACAGGCCCGCTCTTAGCACTTCGCGAATATCTCTCAAAGTCTCTGGAGAGAATGTTGGCGTCGGATCTTGACTCATAGTAGCGCTGCCTGATTTAACATTTGATCTAAGGACGCAAAGCCGGTCATGCTTTTCATTAAGGCATCGCCGACTGCCTGAGCAAGCAGCACTGGAACTGCATTTCCAACTTGACTGTACTGTCTGCTAGGAGTCCCAGCGAAGACGAAGTCAGTCGGAAACGTTTGCAGAATCGCAGATTCCCGAACCGTCAATCGTCGGCAATCAGGAACAATTCCGACACGTGGCTCACCGCCAGCGCGTAGATGCCGATGGTATTCGAGCAGCACACCGTGAGGATCGAGGACGTGAGTGCGATTGCCACCAGCAGTTGCTGGAATAGTGTGACTCGGAGCGTCGAGGTTTAATGGGCGCCCTTTCCCGTTAAGCAGCATCCCAGCGTATGGGCTGGGCCGTAGGATCGGATTCTTGCAGTAGACGACCTTTGCACGGTTGAACATCTCGTTGTCGAGTCCCTCCAAGGCGCTTCGAACGGTCTTGTAATTCCTTGGCCGTCGCGGTCCATGTGTGGGCTTCGGAAAAGCAAAGGGCACACCTTTCGGCACCCCCACAACGAACAGACGGCGACGGTGTTGTGGCACGCCATAGTCGGCAGCATCAAGAACGTCGGAATGGACATCGTAGCCTAGGCCGACAAGCTCAGCGATTTTCGAGTTCAAATACGGTCGAAAGCGGCTGGTCGCGAGGCCGTGTACGTTCTCCATCAAAAAGCATGACGGCTTCGCTTCTCGTACAGCCCGGACGAACTGCGGAACCATGTCACGCTCGTCTTCACTTCCACGTTGACGCCCAGATACCGAGAAAGGTTGGCACGGTGGGCCACCTGCCACAAGATCAACGCCCCAGAACCTTTCAAAATCAATCGTACGGACATCATCGCTGATATGCAATACCTCTGGCATGTTCGCCTGGTGCGTTGCCAAAGCATGAGTATCAAACTCAATCGCTGCCTCAACTTGCCACCCCGCGCGCTTCAGTCCTAGTGACAAGCCTCCTGCGCCAGCAAATAGGTCAATTGCACTTCCATGGAACTGCCTCATACGTACATCGTAGACGATCTTTCTCGTCGAAATGTCTGGTGCACTCTTCGCTGCTTGGACTCGCAGAACCAAATTCGGCGTTCCCCAGTCGATATTGCTACAGCCGGAGGGTGAGCAGTTGGAATCCCAGTACATCAGCGAAGGCACTCTGAAGCGTGCAGGAAGAAAGCCGATGGTCGACGCGTCCGAAACGACAAATTGGCATCCAAAATTAGGTTCAGATCGCCAAAACGGCGACCTGACAAACCACAAACGGCGCGTGTTCCGTCGCCCGATCATCCAGAACTTCCGCGAACTCGATCGCGATTCTTGGATCATCGAAGAGTTGATTCTCGTTCAGTGCCGAAACAAATTGGGGCCACGCCGCACGATCTTCCTCTGAGTACACAATATTCATCACCCCGCTCAAAAGCCAGATATCCGCCACGTCATAGCCGAGAACGGTCACCTCTTCCTCGCCACCTGAAGCGGGATAAAACCGCTCCGGATCGATCTCCGTTTGACTCGCGAGGCAGCTGATTCGAACCGCCGTGGTCGAGGGCAGTTCAGAAACGACTGAGGAGTGAGGATAAAGATTGAGCGTCCAGTTCCGGCCGGGGTCCTCATTGGTCTTCAACAGCTGCAAGAAAGCCGCCGATCTCGGCCAGATCATCTTGTCCACGGAAAGCATCCGCTTCGCCGCCATCGACAGCCGAATGTCGACCGGATACTCGCTCACATAATCCGCGACCCGGCCATCCCAGCCAAGGTGAATCCAACTTAAATCCGACCGCTCCACTCTCATTTCGTCTCAGCACGACTCCGTTGATATCCCAAAAATAAAGCGGTTTACAAATCCACCGCTCGTTGGCGAAAGTATGTGCCGCAGCAATTACGAAGCCATCCAAAGCCACGCAAGGCCACACAAAGCAACGCAAAGCGGCCCCCATTTGGCCTGTAATTAATTAAAAAGCCTAGTAAGTTAAACGGTGAACCAGCCAGGATCAGTCCGCGCATATGCCTGAGGCTTTGTCCTCGTCCCCTAGAGTGCGGCCCTGGCTTGCGTTCGCAGGTTCGCATACCATCGTGGAAGTCCCGCC
>Ga0247831_1001240_pt1 | contig 50248 bp, 46 predicted proteins | sample LaCruzMarch2015__9_FD_192406 | JGI IMG/M metagenome (GOLD analysis project Ga0247831, IMG submission 192406) | Freshwater microbial communities from meromictic Lake La Cruz, Castile-La Mancha, Spain - LaCruzMarch2015_1m | ecosystem: Environmental > Aquatic > Freshwater > Lake | place: Spain...
TGTCGACCAACCACAAAGACATTGGCACCATGTATCTGGTCTTCGCGATTTTCGCGGGGATTTTTGGTGGCGCGCTGTCCGGCATGATCCGGATGGAATTGATGGAACCCGGCCTGCAATATTTTGGCGTAACCGGCGACCCAACTGCACAAGGCCCTTGGGGCAATGCGCATAACTACAACGTGGTTGTCACCATGCACGGCCTGATCATGATCTTCTTCATGGTTATGCCTGCGATGATTGGTGGCTTTGGTAACTGGTTCGTGCCGCTTCAAATCGGCGCGCCAGACATGGCCTTCCCACGCATGAACAACATCTCTTTCTGGTTGTTGCCATTCTCCTTTGCACTGGGCGCACTCTCCATGGTTGTCCCCGGTCAAGGTGCAGACCCTGGCTTTGGCGGTGGTTGGGTGCTTTATCCGCCTCTGTCGACGTCGGGACATAATGGTCCTTCGATGGACTTGTTGATCCTGTCGCTTCACATTGCGGGTATCAGCTCGATCTTGGGCGCGATCAACTTCATCACCACCATCTTCAATATGCGCGCGCCTGGCATGACCTTGCACAAGATGCCGTTGTTTGTGTGGTCGGTTCTGGTGACCGTTTGGTTGTTGTTGTTGTCCTTGCCAGTCCTTGCAGGCGCCATCACCATGTTGTTGACCGACCGTAACTTTGGCACGGGCTTCTTCGACCCTGCCCAAGGCGGCGACCCCATCATGTACCAGCACTTGTTCTGGTTCTTCGGTCACCCAGAAGTGTACATCCTGATTTTGCCAGGCTTTGGCATCATCAGCCACGTGGTCTCGACCTTCTCGAACAAGCCTGTGTTCGGCTATCTCGCAATGGCTTACGCCATGGTGGCAATCGGCTTCATCGGCTTCATCGTGTGGGCGCACCACATGTATACGGTCGGTATGGACGTTGATTTGAAAGCCTATTTCGTGGCTGCAACCATGATCATCGCGGTGCCGACTGGCATTAAGATCTTCTCGTGGATTGCTACCATGTGGGGCGGTTCGATCGACTTCAAGACGCCGATGCTTTGGGCGATTGGCTTCATCTTCCTGTTCACAGTCGGTGGTGTGACCGGGGTTGTTCTGGCCAACGCGGGCGTAGATACCGTCCTGCACGACACCTATTATGTGGTGGCACACTTCCACTACGTGTTGTCCTTGGGTGCGGTGTTTGCGATCTTCGCAGGCTTCTACTACTGGATCCCGAAGATGAGCGGCCTGAAGTACTCTGAAGTGCTAGGTAATTTGCACTTCTGGGTGATGTTTGTGGGCGTGAACCTGATCTTCTTCCCGCAGCACTTCCTGGGTCTGCAGGGGATGCCACGCCGCTATGTGGATTATCCAGAAGCGTTTGCCTTCTTCAACTTGATCTCGTCCTACGGCTATTTCATCACCATTGCAGGTATGGGGATCTTCTTCATCATGCTGTTGGATATGTTCGTGTTGCGCCGTCGTCCTGCGGGTGCAAACCCATGGGGTCCTGCGGCCACCACGCTAGAGTGGACCTTGTCGTCGCCTCCTCCGTTCCACCAATTCTCGGAACTTCCAAAGATTGAGGCCAAGGATCACCACTGATCCTAACCTCGGTACTTAACCGGACTTTGCACGCTCCCGAAGGTCCTCTTCGGGGGCGTGTTTCGTAGAAAGCCATCATGACCGAAATCCCCGCTCAAAATCTGCCCGGCCAAAATCCTGGTGACGTCCAACCCAAGCGGCGTATTGCCGATTGGAAGGATTATTTCGACCTGATGAAGCCGCGCGTGATGTCGCTTGTGATTTTCACGGCGGTGGTTGGCTATCTTTGTGCGCCCGGTGACCATAATCCAATCTTGGGCGCTCTTGCGATTTTCGCCATTGCCATGGGGGCAGGGGCGGCAGGCGCGCTCAATATGTGGTATGATGCCGATATTGACGGCCTAATGAAGCGCACCCGCATGCGCCCTGTACCGGCAGGCCTTGTCCATAAGGACGAAGCCTTGGCGATGGGCATTGTCATGAGCATTTTGTCGGTGTTGTTGCTGGCATTGACCGCGAAAGACTATCTGGCGGCAAGCCTCTTGGCCTTCACAATTTTCTTCTATGCCGTGGTTTATTCCATGTGGCTGAAACGCTCGACCCCCCAGAATATCGTGATCGGCGGGCTTGCTGGGGCATTGCCGCCACTGGTGGCTTGGGCCGCAGCAACGGGTGACATGCCTTTGGACGCTTGGCTCTTGGTTGGCATCATCTTCTTATGGACCCCGCCACACTCTTGGGCTTTGGCTTTGTACAAAGCGGGGGATTATGCTTCGGCTAATGTGCCGATGATGCCAGTGGCAAAGGGCCCAGCGTCAACCCGCTTACAGATTTTCCTCTATTCAATCGCCTTGGTGATCGTTGGTGTTTTGCCGGTTTGGACAGGGTTGGGTGGTCAGATTTATGCGTGGGTGTCGGTTTCAACTGGCCTCGTCTTCCTGTTATTGGCTTGGCGCGTTTTCCGCTCCCGCGCTGGGGATGCTGACGGCCGTGAAGAAGGCCGCGCGCTTTACTCCGACAAGCAGATCGACAATCGCCCCGCGCGCGACCTGTTCGCCTTTTCGTTACTTTACTTGACGGCGCTGTTTGCCGCATTGCTGGTCGAACATGGGTTCGCCCTGCACACCCCCCTTTTCGGCTAGGGCTTTGGCCTTAGATTAGGGAAAAGCGGGTTCTGAGACTGAGACAATTTTACACGTTTGCAAGGCGAAGATAATGACCGATAAAGCGCCCCTCGACCCGATCGCTGCCCGCAATCGTCGCAGTTTGGCTATTGCCCTTTGCCTCTTTGGCTTTGTTGCGATTGTGTTTTTGGTGACCATGGTCCGTCTACAGGGCCATGCCCTGAACAAGCCGTTTTAGGAGTACCAAATGGCAATGACCAAGACAGCACGTTTCGGCTTGATCGCCGGCTTGGTCCCTTTAGCCATGCTGGGTGCCGCCTATGCTGCTGTGCCACTCTACCAGCTGTTTTGCCAAGTCACGGGCTATGGCGGCACCACGCAAGTCGCCACAGAGGCCGCCAGCCAAGTCCTAACCCGCACCATTCAGGTGCGCTTTGACGCCAATGTCGCCCCGGGCGTGCCTTGGTCGTTTAAGCCTGAAAAGCCAGTGGTGTCGCTAAAGCTCGGCGAAAATGGCTTGGCCTTTTATACGGTCAAAAACGAATCCAACCGACCCGTTACAGCGGTGGCGACCTATAATGTCACGCCACACAAGGTCGGTCCTTATTTTCAGAAGCTAGAGTGCTTCTGCTTCCAAGATCGCACGCTGCAACCGGGCGAAAGCATGGAATTGCCCGTGATCTTCTACGTCGATCCATCGCTGGCAACCGACCGAAATGTCGATGAGGTCACCGAAGTCACCCTGTCTTACACGTTTTTTGAAGCAGGCGATAAGGCGATTGCGCAAGCGCAGGCTGGTGGGGCCGAACCCACGGTGACGACACAGTGAAGGAAGCTGAAGTAAAACGGCTTTCTGTGGTTGCCTCTTTCGGCAAGAACGCGCTAAACGACTAGCAGAACTTGGGGATTCCCGCGCCTACAGCGTCGGGACATAGTACAGGGCCAAAACATGGGTCACGCCGCCGTAAAACATGACTACCACCTCGTCGATCCCAGCCCTTGGCCGGTTGTATCGTCGCTGGCACTTTTCATTCTGGCCATTGGTGCCGTTATCTTCATGAAGGGCTTTGTTGATGATCCTCTGTCGGTCATCCAAGGCTATTTCGCGAATGAAGAAGCGGCGAAGGCCGCTCTCGCGGGCGGCTGGAAAGCCGTGGAAGCAGGCCTTCAGGCTAATTCCGGCTTCCAAGGCCTCGATCCTGCACTGCAGGCCAAAGCAATCGCAGACTTCAAGACGTCCCAGCAATGGTACTGGCTGTTGGGCAAGAGCAACCCGATCCTTTTGGTCGGTGGCTTCCTGTTCACCCTTTATTGCATGGCCTCTTGGTGGGGCGATGTGATCAAGGAAAGCCATAAGGGCGACCATACACCTGTCGTCGGCATCGGCCTGCGTTATGGCATGATCTTGTTCATCGCTTCTGAAGTCATGTTCTTCGTGGCTTGGTTCTGGATGTTCTTTGAAGTCGGCTTGTATGCGGATGAGCGTACGCTCTCCACCATTCCCGAAGTCGCTTCGGCTTGGGCAACTTGGCCGCCAGAAGGGGTCGAAACCCTTGATGCGTTCCACCTGCCACTCATGAACACGCTTGTTCTTTTGCTGTCGGGCACCACGGTCACCTGGGCGCACCATTCGTTGCAAGAAGGCAACCGCAAAGGCGCGCAATTAGGCTTGATCATTACGGTTCTGTTGGGCTTGGGCTTCACGGGACTGCAGGTTCTGGAATATGAGCATGCCTTGCATGAAAAATATTTCGGCTTTGGTGGTGAAACCGTTGGCGTTTATGGCTCGTCCTTCTTTATGGCGACGGGCTTCCATGGGGCGCACGTCATCATCGGCACCATCTTCTTGGCCGTCTGTCTATTCCGCCTGATGGCTGGCCACTTCACCGAAAAGAAGCACTTTGGCTTTGAAGCGGCTGCTTGGTACTGGCACTTCGTGGATGTGGTGTGGCTGTTCTTGTTTGCCTTCATCTACGTAGCCTTCTCGTAAGCTAGCGCTACATCACAGACTGAGTGGGCGGGAGGCAACTCCCGCCCCTTGTCGTTTCAAGCCCTTGTTTCTGCAAAACCTGTCCGCGCGCCGGATCGTTTGTGCTAATGGGGGGCGCTCGAACTTTAAATTGGCAGACCAGATCGATTGGACAAACAGCCGATGGCGGTAAATGTATGGAAAGCAGGGCTGCTAAGCTTGTGCCCTAATTGCGGGCAAGCACCCTTGTTTGACGGCTTGTTGACGATCAAGCCCAGCTGCGCATCCTGCAAAGCCGACTTTTCCATCGAAGATGCCGGTGACGGCCCCGCCGTTTTTGTCATTTTGGTCGCGGGTGCCATTTGCGTGCCGTTCATCCTGATCGCTGAATTAGCCTTTCGCCCGCCGATTTGGCTCCTCATTCTGATCGCTTTGCCGTTTACCGCCGCCGTATGCATCGGCTTGTTGCGCCCCTTCAAGGCAATGATGTTTGCCATGCAATGGCGCTATCGGGCAGGCGAAGGCCAACAGGCCCGGAAGAATACCCATGACTAAGCCGCCTCTTATCGAAACCCCAGAAGGCTGGGTTCCTGCTGGCCTGAAAGTGCGCGGCAAGGCCAGTGGGACCCAAGCCCCTGCCACCGCCAAGGCCCAGCCCGCCGTAACGCCACCCGCCGCACCGAGTCTGCCTGAACCGATGCCCGAAGAACCCGCCACCGAAGTTCCTGAAGCCAAAGCCGCCTCAAACGCTCAAGCCAGCTTTCGCCCCATGCCAGTTTTGACCATTCTTTCGATCATCTGCTTGGGCATTTTATACATGCTCGGTGATTGGCAATGGGCCAAATATGTTGAGAAATCGCGCGCGCCCGTACTGAGTGCCGCTACCGCACCCGTTTCCGTTGCAGCGGCCTTGCAATCATCCCAGCCTGAATATCGCCCGGTTGAGCTGACAGGTCTGGTTGACCCGCGCAGCGTCAACGTGCGCGCGTTACGCGATGGTATCAGCGGCTATCGCATCTTCACGCCCGTGGTTTTGGAAGATGGCTGGATTTTTGTTGATCGTGGATTTGTCGCTGAAGCCGATGCCGACAAAGTGCCTGTGTTGTCTGGTCAGATTACCTACCGGGGTGTGCTGCGTAAGGGGGCCAAAGCCAATAGCTTTACGCCCGATAATGACCCCATCTTGAAGGATTGGTTTTGGCCTGACTTGCCTGCCATGGGGGCGAGTTTGCGGCTCACAGGCGGGTCGCCGGCTTATTATGTCGCCCTCACTCTGGTCGACCCTTTGGCGACCGGTCAGACGCAAATCAACCCGTGGGCCGATAGCAAAGGCGCTAATCAAATCCCCCCCGAAAGACACTTAGGCTATGCCTTAACATGGTGGGGGTTTGGCTTCGCGCTCATCGGGGTCTATACGGGCCTGCATATCCGTACCGGCCGTCTGCGTTTTGGACGCTCCCCCTCCTGAACTTCAACCCGTTAAAGCAAAATCATGCGCTATATTTCGACCCGTGGCGGGTCCCCTTCGGTTTCCTTCCTTGACGCTCTCTTGACTGGCCTCGCGCCAGACGGCGGCCTCTATGTGCCTGAGAGCTGGCCGCGCTTGAGTGCCGAGCAAATCCGCGCGGCTGCGACCGCCCCCTATGCGGATACCGCAGCGGCGGTCCTATCTTTGTTTGCTGGCAAAGACCTTAGCATGGGGGAAGCCATCGGCCTGACCGAAGAAGCCTATGGTGGCCAATGGGCCAATCCGGGTATCACGCCGGTGCAGCAAGTTGGGCCGGGGGACTATATTTTAGAATTGTTCCACGGGCCATCTTTGGCCTTCAAGGACATTGCGATGCAATTGTTGGCCGGGCTTTACACACTCGCGTTGGAACGCCGCGACGCGCGCTTGGCCATTGTGTGCGCAACCTCGGGCGATACTGGCGGGGCAGCGGTGGAAGCGTTGAAAGAGACCGACCGCGTGGACCTGTTTGTCCTGATGCCGAAAGGGCGCGTGTCAGATGTGCAGCGCCGCTTTATGACCGCTTCGGGTGGCGACAATGTGCATGCACTCAATATCGACGGTGACTTCGATACAGCGCAAGCTTTGGTCAAGGCGATGTTTGCCGACAAGGCTTTCGCGCAAGACGTTGCGCTCTCGCCAGTTAATTCAATCAATTGGGCGCGCATCATGGCGCAGTCGGTCTATTATGTGGTGGCCTCCGCCGCACTGTCAGCCGCAGGCCCTGTGAACTTCACCGTGCCATCGGGCAATTTCGGCGATGCTTTGGCGGGCTATGTCGCCAAGATGATCGGCGCACCGATTGGCCGCATCATGATTGCAACCAATGCCAATGATGGGATCGCCCAAGCCTTTGAAACTGGCACTTATGCTAAATCCCAAGCAAGCCTTGCGACCTTAAGCCCGGCGATGGACATTAGTGTCGCCAGCAATTTTGAGCGCATCATTTTTGAGGCCGTTGGCCGCGATGCTGCGGTTTTGAAAAAGCTCTATGACCAGTTCGGCCAAGGCGGTTCGTTTGACATTCCAGCACCCGCACTCGCCATGTTAAAGCAGCATTTTGACGCGTTCGGCGTCGACGACCAAGAAACACGTTGGGCCTTGGCAGATTGCTTTGAGCAGACCGGCGAAGTTTTGTGCCCGCACACGGCTGTGGGCTGGCGCGCCCGCTTTGGTGAGGATGAGATCACAGGTGCCCGCGTTCTGCTGGCGACCGCCCATCCGGCAAAATTCCCAGAAACGGTTGAGGCCATCTTGGGCCAAGCACCCGGCCTGCCACGCCATTGCGCCGATCTTCTCGACCGCAAAGAAGTCATGGTGGACATGCCGGCCGATGTCGCTGCCGTCAAAGCCTATATCCGCGCCCATATCGGCACCACAGCATGAGCGCTGCGAGCTTAAAGACCCTCTCCAATGGTGTCCGTCTCTTGATGGACCCGATCCCGGGCCTCGCCAGCACCTGCGTTGGTGTTTGGATAAAGGCAGGCACGCGGTCTGAGATGATGCGCGAAAATGGTATCGCCCATCTTTTGGAGCATTTGGTGTTCAAAGGCGCGGGCGGGCGCGATGCGCGCACGCTGGCTGAGGAAGCCGAAGGCCGTGGGATCTATCTCAATGCCGCAACCGGTTATGAACGGACAGGCTTTTTCGCCCGCTGTCTTGCCGATGATGCGTCATTTGCGCTTGGTTTGACGACAGACCTTGTGCTGAAGCCCCATCTGCGGGCCGAAGATTTGGCGCTTGAAAAAGGGGTGGTGCTGCAGGAAATCGGTGAAGCCTTTGACGATCCAGAAGATCGCTGTGGGGTGCTCCACCAGTTTGCAGCCTTCCCAGATCATGCTTTGGGTCGCCCTATCTTGGGCGATGAAGCCAGTCTTGCAGGGATAGATCAAGCGGCGATCCATGCTTTCCGTGGCCGCGCCTATGCCCCATCCAGCATGCTGATCGCTGTGTCAGGGGCCTTGGACGAGGCCGAGATCGAAGACCAAGTTGAACACGCCTTTGGTGACTTAGCCCCATTTGATCCCGCCGCGACTGAGCCCGCCAAAGTCGGTGGTCGGGCTTTGAGCGAGGTGCGGGACGCAGAACAAGTTCATCTGACCTTCTCCTTGCCCGGGCCGCGTATGGGCGGCGAAGAGGCGATTGCGGCGCGGGTTATGTGTGAGATTTTGGGCGGCGGCATGGCGTCGCGTTTGTTCCAAGACCTGCGTGAGACTAGGGGCCTCGTCTATTCGGTTGAGGCATTCTGCGACCTCTATGAAGATTCAGGCCGCATTTGCGTCTCCGTCGGCTGTGGTCCGGCTGACGCTGGCGATGTCGCACGCCGCACGGCCGATCATTTGGTGCAAATGGCCGAGCATGGCCCAACACCCTTAGAACTTAAACGCGCTGTGCGCATTCTCGAAGCCAGCATGATGATGGCCGCTGAAAGCCCTGCCGCCCGCTGTGAAGCCGCTGTCAGCCAGACGCTCCTCTATGGTCGGCCCTTGCCGCTTACAGACGTTTCCGCACGGATTAGGCGCGTAGAGGCACCAGCGGTGCAACACGCTGCCCGCGCGGCAATTGCTGCTGCTGAACAGGGTTTAGCTGCCGCAGCAGCGATTGGACCCGCCTCAGGGCTTGCTGCGGCAACCCTTTTCAAGGCAAGCTTCGCCTAAATCGCAAAAAAGGACCCAAACGGGGTGTTTCTCAATCTGGTCAATCCAAGCGAAAGCAAATTGCGCCTCGAAGGTGAGGGGGTCTATTTGCGCGAAGCGACCAAGGGCGACTATCAGGCTTGGGCAGATTTACGGGCCGCGAGCGAGACTTGGCTGGTGCCTTGGGAGCCTGAATGGCGTTTCGATGAATTGTCGCGGGCTTGCTATCTTTGGCGTCTGCAAGGCTGGCGGCATGACGTCAAATTGGGCTTAGCTTCGCCGTTCTTGGTGTTTCGTTCCAGCGATGATGCGCTGGTCGGGGGTGTAAACATCTCCAACATCCGTCGCGGCGTGGCCCAAGATTGCACGATTGGCTATTGGGTCGGTCAGCCCTTTGCGCGCCAAGGCTTCACCCGCGCTGCAGTCCGCGCCGTTGTAGCCTATGCATTCGGACCGCTCGGTCTACACCGCGTGCAAGCGGCCTGCGTACCAACAAACTTCCGCTCCCGCGGACTTCTGGAAAGCCTCGGCTTTCAAGAAGAGGGATTGGCCAGACAGTATCTCAAGATCAATGGCGAATGGAAGGACCACGTCCTTTATGCCATTGTGGCCAATGAGTTTCATGAGGGCCTGTTGAAGGCTTAAGGCGTTTTGCGCGCTTAAGGCGAACCAAAAGGATCGCGCAACACGAGTTGCGCATCTATACGCGGGGGCAAGCGCAGCTAGTGCTGCGCGGTCCTTTCCGGGCAAATGAAGTAGCGCCCGCCTACTAAGGTGGGTACTGCAGGCTGAGAACGACTAAACTTAATAGAGGGCCAAAACAAAGCCCTCATACTTGCAAAAAGTAGGAATCTTGCCTACCGTAGCGCCTCCATTGTGGAGCAGATGACCATGTCAAATGTCGAGAAAATCAGCGTTGCGGTAACGGCGGAAATGGCCATCATGCTCAAAGAAGCTGTAAGTTCTGGTGCTTATGCCTCGACGAGTGAATTGATGCGCGAAGCATTGCGCGAATGGCGTGAGCGCAGAGAGTATCGCGCCAAAGCCAGCGAACGGTTGGGTCAACTTTGGGACATGGGCATTACGAGCGGCGAGGCCGCGGATGGCCCGGATGCTCTGGCCAAAATCCAAGCCAAATTAGCCAAAACGACGGCTAGCAAGACCGCCGCGTGACCTACCGTCTGCTTCCGCAAGCGATAAGTGATATTGAAAGCATCGTCCTAACAATAGCCGCTGATAATCCCGTCGCCGCGCAACATTGGTTTGATCGCCTCCTCAAGACATTTACGACCTTGGGGACCATGCCGGAGATGGGGTCGCCGCGTTTTGATGTGCGACCGGACATGCGCCTGCTTCCGATTGGCAGTTACTTGATCTTGTATCGCGCAACGGACGCTGTCGCAGAGATTGTGCGCGTTATCCACGGTGCACGCGAGTGGGAGGATTTGGTTTAGCAATGCGCTTCGCGCCGTAGGGCGCGTTCCGCAGGGAATGCACGAGGGTCAAGCAATTCTTGAGCTCGTTCATCAGGGGCCTCGGCCAAATGACTCGGAACGTCTCAAGGCCGCACTTCGCGTGCCGTGAAGCCAACGGACAATTGTTCTTGCGAAAGTTGTGGAGTCAAGGGGTGAGATCGGCTCTGCCGACGCGCGGAGCGCGCCCCTTGACGCCATATCTTGCGCGCTCAAACTCGAGAACGGCCTTTGCCTAGGCAGAGCCTGCGGCAAAGACGTTCTAAGTGAAAAGAACTATACCCAAGGACGCTGAACCCTGATCCAGAAGGAACGCGCAACACGAGTTGCGCATCTGCACGCTGGGCTAAGCGCAGCTAGTGCTGCGCGCTCCTTTAAAGGCGAATGAGGTGGTGCATTCCTAGCGGAATGGCACCCTCACGCCCGCCCGGCATTCTGTGAAATCTGCCAAGGTTCCAGCCCAAAGCGGCTAATGGCGTCTTCCCATTTGTCGTCCAGATTGGCGGTGGCAAAGACTGCGTCAATATCGCCCTCGGTGACGAGCCAGGCATTGTCCATGATTTCGGCTTCGAGCTGGCCTGCATCCCAGCCCGAATAACCCAAGGCCAAGGTGGCGCGGCTGGGTTTTACGCCTTGGGCGATGGCTTGCAAGACATCGCGCGTGGCCGTCATGCGTAAGCCACCCATGATGGGGCTGGTGGTCTCATCACTTGACCAGTCATCGGTGTGGAGCACAAACCCCCGGTCGCGCTGACAGGGCCCGCCATCCAATACAGGGATCGCGGGAACCCGGATGGCGCAATCGATACCCAATTGGTCGAGTAAGTCTGGCAACATCAGGCGCGGCATCGCCCGATTGATCACAATGCCCATCGCGTGGGTTTCATCATGGTCGCACACCAATATCACCGAGCGTTTAAAACGACGGTCTGCCATCGAAGGGGTGGCAATCAGGAAGCGTCCGACCAGCGAGTTTCTCATGGGCGTGATCGTGTTGCTAAAATCTCTCGATGTCTAGTCTGAATTTTTAGTTTTGCGTTGTTCGGATGAGCTAAATTGTCGTAACCTGCAGATGGAGCAGGCAAAAGCTGGAAAGTTTGGGTGGATAAATTACGCTCAGATTTGCGCCCAGATTTGCGCCCAGATTTGAGCATGGTCATATCTTTGAATCACGAAGGGGATAGATTATCTAGAATGTATGCGGCTAGCCCTGACGCCCTTTGGCAGAAGAATGGTTTGGCCGCCATGATGGAGAACGACAGATGACAATCAAAGTAGGCGACAGCCTTCCCGACGCAACCTTCATGGTCCCTACCGCTGATGGTCCAGCGCCACGCACCACGGCAGACATTTTCGGTGGCAAGAAGGTCGCGTTGTTCGCCGTCCCCGGCGCTTACACGCCAACCTGCTCAGCCAAGCATTTGCCGTCCTACAAGGAAAAGGCCGCTGAATTGGCCGCTAAGGGTGTCGACGCGATTGCTTGTTTGTCGGTGAACGATGTGTTCGTCATGGGCGCTTGGGCAAAGGATCAAGGCGTCAGCGACGAAATCATCATGCTGGCCGATGGCAGCGGCAATTTCGCGAAGGCGATCGGCCTTGAAATGGATGCGTCGAAGTTTGGCATGGGCGTGCGTTCACAGCGCTTCTCGCTGGTCGCTGACAATGGCGTCGTGACGCATTTGTTCGTGGAAGCGCCTGCAGAATACAAGGTTTCTGGCGCTGAATATATGCTGGAGCATATGTAAGCTTCGCCCCGATCGCTTGCGCGATTGGGACCGATGAATTGGCCCCGCCTTCGTAGAGCACGAAGGCGGGGTTTGTCGTTTTAGGAGGCAGGCGTCCAAGTTTGGCCAACACAAATCGGGCCAACACAGCCTTTGACTTCTAGTTTGCCATCGCGCTTTCGGCGAAACTCGCTGCGATAAACCTTGCCTTCCGTGGGATCATAAATCTGCCCGCCAGTGAACTTCCCGTCCGTCTGAGCCGTGAAGCCCGTCAAAATTGCCATGCCGACGATTGGGCGCGTCCGTAACTTCGGGTCAGGATTTTTAGCGTCAGTGGTGGCGGCGTTTTTGTCAGCCTTTGGGCCAGGGCCAACAATGCGGCCGCACGTCTGTTTGCCACAAGCTTCAATGCCTATGATCCCGCTGCCATTGGCGGTCAACCAGCGGGTGCCATGTAACTCGCTGGCAAAGCTGGGGGTGGCGACCATGAAGGCCAGTAGGGCGGGAACAATCAGCTGGGTCGAAAATTTCATGAGTCTAAGCCTATCATAGCGGGAGGATCGTGGCAGATAATCTGCGTCTAGCTGTCCTCAAAAAGCAGTTCAAGCCCAATTGAGACAGGTTGGCGAAATTCGCCTTTCGCGCGGTGGGCTGCGGGCTTGATGATTCGGGTTTGAAGCCCCATTGTCGCAGTCAATGTCCCGCTTTGACCGCCCCTTTATAGACGAAGTGCTGACGCGCGCCTCCATATTGGATGTGGTCGGTCGCAAAGTGACGTGGGATAAGCGCAAGTCTAATCTCGCACGCGGCGATATGTGGGCCTGCTGTCCCTTTCACAATGAGGCGACGCCCAGCTTTCATGCCTTAGATTCCAAGGGCACCTATCATTGCTTTGGCTGCGGCCAGCACGGCAATGCACTCGACTTTATTATGGCTTCAGAGAATGTGCCGTTCCCCGAAGCGGTAGAGCGCTTGGCGCGGGATATGGGCATCCCTCTGCCCGCGCGTGATCCAGAAGCCGTCACTAAAGATGACCAAGCCAAGCGCTTAACGACGGCACTTGATGCTGCGCGCTCAGCCTTTGCCCAAGCGCTGCGCAGCCCGGAAGGGGCGAAAGCTCGCGCCTATCTGACCAAGCGCGGCTTGAATGAGGCCGATTGGGACCGCTTTGGCCTCGGCTTCAGCCCGAACAGCCGCACCTGGTTGAAAGACCGCTTGACCCAAGGTGGGCATCAATTGGCCGATCTGGTTGAGGCGGGCCTGTTAAAACTGCCTGATGATGGTGGTGCGCCGTTTGATTTTTACCGGGGTCGGGTGATGTTCACCATCGCCGATACGCGCGACCGCACAGTCTCATTCGGCGCACGCACGCTGGACCCCGATGGCCAGCCCAAATATCTCAACGGCCCAGATAGCCCGGTCTTCAACAAAAGCCGTAACCTCTACCGTTATGCGCAGGCGCGTGCGGCAGCCAAGGATAAGCCCATCTTAGTTGCCGAAGGCTATATGGATGTCATTGCCTTAGAGCGCGCTGGCTTTGCCGCTGTAGCGCCTTTGGGGACAGCCCTGACAGAGGATCAATTGGGCCTGATCTGGAAGGCGTCGAAGCGGCCTATTCTGTGTTTTGATGGCGACAAGGCGGGTCTGAAAGCAGCCGAACGCGCGTTGGATCGCGCTCTGCCACTGGTATCGGCAGACAAAACCCTCGCCTTCGGCTTTTTGCCCGAAGGCCAAGACCCAGATGATATGATCAAGGCCAAAGGGGCCGCGGGCATTGAGGGGGTTCTGGAGAGCGCTTTGGCACTCGGCAGTTTCTTATTTCAACGCGAGCAAGAACGTGAACCCTTGGTGACGGCAGAAGCCCGCGCGGGGCTGCGCAAGCGCTTGCGCCAGTTGACAGGCCAAGTCACAGACCCTGATTTACAGCGCGAACTCAACGAGGACATGCGTCGCAGTCTCGACACCCTATTTGCCCCTGCTGCCCGGCCAGCCTTTGTGCCAAAATCACGCGGTAAGGGCGGTGACATAGGGCCAATTGGCAGCGCGACTGCGGAATTACGCTTAAAAATCAAAGCAGGAACGGTTCGGCCGAAGCGGACTTTGGTAGACCTTGTTACCGCCCCCCTGTTGCGTTCTGAGCTTCTAGAGGGCCATGAAGAGGCTTTTGCAGGCCTTGTGCTGGATCATCAAGGGCTGAATTTGCTGCGTCACGGCCTTTTAGACCTGCATCATGCGGGAACGACTATTGATTTTGACAGCGTTCGTCTCCATCTGAACCAATTAGGTCAAAGCGAAGCCGTGCGCTTTCTCGATGAAGCGCGGCGGTCGCCGGTCAACCCCCATGCGCGGCCTGAGCTGAGTGTGGAGGAGGCCAAGCGTGCTTGGCTGATCGCGCTTCAACGTTTGGAGACCCACCGGGCTCTGGCGTCGGACGCGGCGGAGGCCGTATCTGCGGCAGGCAGTGGCGATGAAGCAGCGTTTGAGCGGCTGAAGCGTCTGGTTGGTGAGCGCCGTGCGCTGCGGGCCGACGAAACCAGCTCTGCTGGGGCATCCATCGTCGGGGGGGAGGGTTTCTCCCTACCGGCAGAAGATTAGAAAGTCGGCGCGTGCTTCAAGCAGCACGGGCGGGCCATGCCGTTGTTTCCAGCGGCAAACAGGACAGGCACCACTAGCTGACCTTTTAAAAAAGTTCAGCTATAGGGGCAGAGAATTCGGGTCCGTGGCAGATTGTCTTACCAAGGCAGGCTGGCAGGGATTTATCATAGCAATCAGGTGCGCTGTGTGACGACATGGCGAAACCAAGAGGCGGCACATTCATGGTAGAAAAAGTTGAAGAAGCGCAATCCGCAGAGACCCCCGATGCGCCACTTCTGGACCTGAACAATGCCGCGGTGAAGAAATTCATCAAGGCAGGCAAAGTACGCGGCTGGGTCACGGTCGACGAACTCAACAAAATTCTACCGTCAGAAGACTTCACGTCTGAGCAAATTGAAGACGTTATGGCTCAATTGAGCGAAATGGGCGTCAATCTGATTGAAGCTGAAGAAGATGGACAAGAAGAAGGTGGCGAAGTCGCTACCGTCTCTTCCTCCAGCTCTGCGGTTGTCATCCAAACCGGCAACACCAAAGAAGGCCAAGACCGCACCGACGACCCCGTCCGCATGTATTTGCGTGAGATGGGCGCGGTAGAGCTTCTGTCGCGCGAAGGCGAAATCGCCATTGCAAAGCGTATTGAGGCGGGTCGTGACGCAATGATCCGCGGTTTGTGCGAAAGCCCGCTGACGTTTGAAGCCATCATGGTGTGGCGCGACGAATTGCAGACTGGCCGCGTCCTCTTGCGCGAAATCATCGACCTTGAAGCGACTTATGGGGCAGAAAACGCGCCACCGGTGGTCGAAGAAGAGGAAGAGGAGGAAGAAGAAGTCCTCGCCAGCAATGAGGATGAAGATGATGAAGAAGGGGCTCGCGCTGCACGTGCGGCCCGCGCTGAAGCCGAAGAAGATGAAGGCGCCGCGCTTTCCATGTCGGCTATGGAAGGCGAACTGCGCGACGGCATTATGGGCATCCTTGATACGGTGGCTGCCCACTTTGACGCCTTCCGCGCCCTAAAGGATCGCTCGCTCGACGCCCGTATTCGCGGTGTGTCGATCACTGATGATGATATGGCCGCGATGGATGCGCTGCAAAACAGCATCATCGACGAGCTGAAGAGCCTGAAGCTGAATAATGCTCGGATCGAGGCTCTCGTTGAACAGCTCTATACCATCAACAAGCGCTCCATCGGTCTAGAGGGCAAATTGATGCGTCTGGCCGAAACCTGTGGCATTGGCCGTCCGGATTTCGCCAAGGCCTATCAAGGCCACGAAATGGACCCAAGCTGGCTCGACACCGTCAAGGATAAGACCAAGTCTTGGACCCGCTTTGCCGGTGACCAACGTGACCGTGCCGACGAAATCCGTCAGGAAATTTTTACTCTCGCCCAAGAAACCGGCGTGCCAATCGACGAGTTCCGTCGCATCGTGCAAACGGTGCAAAAGGGTGAGCGCGAAGCCCGGCAAGCCAAGAAAGAAATGGTGGAAGCCAACCTTCGCTTGGTGATCTCGATTGCGAAGAAATACACCAATCGTGGCCTGCAATTCCTCGACCTCATTCAAGAGGGCAATATTGGCCTGATGAAAGCGGTCGATAAGTTCGAATATCGTCGCGGTTATAAGTTCTCCACTTATGCAACCTGGTGGATCCGTCAGGCGATTACGCGTTCGATTGCTGACCAAGCGCGCACCATTCGTATTCCGGTCCATATGATCGAGACGATCAACAAATTGGTGCGCACCTCGCGCCAGATGTTGCACGAAATCGGTCGCGAACCAACGCCAGAAGAATTGGCCGAAAAGCTTGGCCTGCCGTTGGAAAAAGTCCGCAAAGTCATGAAGATCGCCAAAGAACCGATCAGCCTTGAAACCCCAATCGGGGACGAGGAAGACAGCCATTTAGGCGACTTTATCGAAGACAAGAATGCGATCCTGCCGGTTGAGGCGGCCATTCAGTCGAACTTACGTGAAACCACCACGCGGGTTCTGGCCAGTTTGACGCCGCGCGAAGAACGCGTCTTGCGCATGCGCTTTGGCATCGGCATGAACACCGACCACACGCTGGAAGAAGTTGGCCAGCAGTTCAGCGTAACCCGCGAACGCATCCGCCAAATCGAAGCCAAAGCCCTCCGCAAGCTGAAGCACCCCTCGCGTTCGCGTAAGTTGCGCAGCTTCTTGGATAATTAAGGGGCTCTTTGAGCACGCGAATGACCGCGCACTTCGCGTGCGCGGCCTTACCCCTTCAGTCCCTTCGGGACAGCTTCCCCACAAGTGGGGAAGCGGCGTGCCCCAGCTGCTGCCACGTGCCGCTTCCCCGTTTACGGGGTATCGGCGTATACGCCGATGCTGCCGAAGGCAGTGAAGGGGTGTTTCAACAGGGACAAAACAAAACTTATCCCCCTCCCACCAAACCTCCCTTAACCTAAGCTCATCTCCGACAAGAGGGCGTTGTTGCTGCAGCGGTGACACCGGTTGGGGATGGGTAAGCGGGGTTAATCGGGGCAGACGTGGCTGCTTCGTGTTTTCATAAGGATTAGCTGTCCTCATGCCCGGTGTGCTCAAGCCCGACTGCCGTGTGAAGCCGGAGGTCAGGTCTTTCAATAGGCTTGGTCCAACCTCGCGGGTCGCTCATTACTTGTTGGCGCGCAACTTTGATCCTTTGGATCAAAACGCGTTTATGAGGAGCCTTTACGTACTAGGCGGGGGCAATGTCACCACCGAGGAGGGCTCATGATCCTCCCTTGGGCACACAGACTTATTTCAGCCGGGGCGCATGGTTTGCGTCGTATTCCGGGCCAGTCCGTTAATCTGGCCCACCTCATCTGGCGCACACCACGCGCCCCGGCCCCTCTACAGGTGCAGCCCGGTGGTTTTCCGCGCGGGGCTATGGGTGTTTCTCCCCTCTCCCCCTTAGGGGGCGAGGGGAGATCCGGAAGCTACGAGCTTCGGTTGAAGGGGTGGTTTGGCTAGCTATTGGCCTTCTTATCATCCGCCACAACCCGCAGGCCCAGATCGCGCAATTGTTGCGGGGTCGGCAGGGTTGGGGCGCCCATCATTAAATCTTGGGCGTTTTGGTTCATTGGGAACATGATGACGTCGCGTATGTTGGCGGTGCCAGCCAAAAGCATCACCATCCGCTCAATCCCAGCCGCACAGCCGCCGTGTGGAGGCGCGCCATAGCGGAAGGCATTCACCATGCCGCCAAAGCGGGCTTCAACTTCAGAAGCTGGATAGCCCGCCAATTCAAAGGCTTTGAACATGATTTCTGGCTTGTGGTTGCGAATACCGCCCGAAAGCAATTCATAGCCATTGCAGGCCAGATCATATTGATAGGCATAGACGCTCAATGGATCGCCCTGCAGGGCCTCCAAGCCACCTTGCGGCATGGAGAACGGGTTATGCGAAAAGTCGATCTTGCCGGTGACTTCATCGGCTTCATACATGGGGAAGTCGACGATCCACGCAAAGGCAAAGCGGTCGGTCTCGGTCAAGCCGAGTTCATCGCCAATCACCATGCGGGCTTTTCCAGCAATGCGCTCAAACGCTTGTGGCTTACCGCCCAAGAAGAAGGCTGCATCGCCCGAGTCGAGACCCAATTGCTGGCGGATGGCCTCAGTCCGCTCTGGTCCAATATTCTTCGCCAAGGGGCCTGCGGCCTCAAGGCCAGAGCCATCTTCGGCCTGACGCCAGAAAATATAGCCCATGCCGGGGAGGCCTTCCTTCTGTGCGAAGGCATTCATGCGGTCACAGAATTTGCGACTGCCGCCACCTGGCGCTGGGATGGCGCGGATTTGCGTGCCGGATTGCTCCAACAGATTAGCAAAAATCGCAAAGCCCGAGCCTTTGAAATGCTCGCTCACCACTTGCATTTTGATCGGGTTACGCAAGTCTGGCTTGTCAGTGCCATACCACAGCGCGGAATCCTTATAGGAAATCTGCACCCAATCACGGTCGACCTTCTTGCCTTGACCAAACTCGTCAAACACGCCCGCAATCACCGGCTCCATGGTCGCGAACACATCGTCTTGTGTCACAAAACTCATTTCCACGTCGAGCTGATAGAAGTCCGTTGGCGAACGATCAGCGCGGGGGTCTTCATCGCGGAAGCACGGGGCGATCTGGAAATATTTGTCGAAGCCCGCAACCATGATCAGCTGCTTGAACTGCTGGGGTGCTTGCGGCAGCGCATAGAATTTACCAGGGTTGAGACGGCTTGGCACCAAGAAATCGCGTGCGCCTTCAGGGCTCGAAGCCGTCAGGATGGGCGTTGTAAACTCAGTAAAGCCTTGGTCCATCATGCGCTTACGGAAGCTATTGACCATTTTCGAGCGCAACATGATCGTGTTGTGCAAGGTCTCGCGCCGCAAATCGATGAAGCGATAGCGCATGCGGATGTCTTCAGGATAATCCGGCTCACCAAAGACGGGCACGGGCAATTCGTTGGTGACTTCAGAGTGCACGTCGACGCTGACGACGCGCAATTCTATCCCACCCGTCGCAAGATCGGGGTTAATTGTAGAAGGGTCGCGTGCAATCACTTCGCCCTCCACACCGATGACGCTTTCAGCCCGCAAGCGGGTTAGCTTATCAAAGCTTGGATTGGTTGGCCCGCACACAATCTGGGTGATGCCATAATGGTCGCGCAGATCGATGAAGGCGACGCCGCCATGGTCGCGGCGGCGGTGGATCCAGCCGGCGATCTTGACGGTTTGGCCAACATGTTCGGCACGAAGGGCGCCGCAAGTGTGTGTACGAAAGGCTGACATGGGTGAGTGCCGATTCAATGAGTTTGTTTGAGTGCGCGATAGACCGCGTGACGACCAAAAGGTCAAGAAAGGAGGGCATATGGCGCGGCCTTATGGTCGGATCTCGCGCCTTTTGGCATAAGACGTGTTGCAACAAAGCGCCATTCTGGCCTGTTCTGCATTATTTTCGCCGCGAGACCGGCTCTGGCTCTCGCACTTTATCCCAATCCACTCCATACGAGATCGCATGAAAGTGATCCAAACGACCCAAGAGCTGGCAGAAGCCTGCGCCGCCATTGCCCAACATGAGTTTGTCGCGGTCGATACGGAGTTTCTGCGCGAAACCACCTATTGGCCGATGCTATGTTTGATTCAAGCAGCAGCAGGCGAAGTTGAGATTTTGATCGACCCGCTGATCGAAGGGCTCTCGCTTGATCCGTTCTTGGAACTTATGTCCAATGACAAGGTGTTAAAGGTCTTCCACGCGCCGCGTCAGGACTTGGAAATCTTTTATCGCTTGATGGGTGGCAAACTGCCTTCGCCCGTATTTGATACTCAAACTGCGGCCATGGCTTTGGGTCTGGGTGAGCAGATTGCCTATGATGGCCTTGTGATGGCGCTCTTAAAGCGGCCAGTTGATAAGTCGCACCGCTTTACCGATTGGAGCCGCAGGCCCTTGTCGGAGAACCAATTGGCCTATGCCTTGGCCGACGTCACCCATTTGCGCGACCTCTATCCGAAAATGGCGGCTCAGCTGGAGCGCAAGGGTCGGGCAGACTGGGTCGGGGAAGAGATGAAGGCCTTTGTCGATCCTGCGGCTTATGACACCACGCCCGCTAATGCGTGGAAGCGTCTGAAGCCGAAGCGTTTTGCGCAAGATTATCTGGCCGCCTTCTTTACAGCAGCGACTTGGCGGGAATGGTTTGCGCAAGAACGTGACGTGCCACGTGGCCGTATTTTGAAGGACGATGCCATTTTTGAAATCGCCGAACAGCGCCCACGCGATGCGGATGCGATGGACCGTATGCGCGCTCTGCCAAAAGGCTTTGGGCGTTCAAAAGGGGGCGTGCAATTGCTAGAAGCTTTGAACGAAGCCTTGGAAAATCCCGCTGAATTCGCCCCCAAGACTGAACGTCCACCCTCTTCTCCTCCTGGCCTTGGACCTGCGGTAGAATTATTAAAAGTGCTCTTGCGCTGTGAGGCGGAGCGTTTGGGGGTCGCGTCAAAACTCCTCGCAACTGTCTCAGACCTTGAAGAGATCGCGGCGAGCGACACGGCGGATGTGGCGGCCATGAAAGGCTGGCGACGCGAAGCTTTTGGCGAAAAGGCCCTGCGTCTCAAGCGCGGCGAAATCGGCCTTGTTATGAAGGGCAAGCGCGTGCGCGTATTTGATGTTGCGGCGGATGCGATTGTCGAAGATGAGCCTGAGATGGATGGCGATGAAGCGGTTTAAACCGGGTTTGCGCTACTCTATCAGCGTTGCCACTGGGGTTTTGAGAGCCTGCCCGAGTTGATCAAGCCGTTTGAGCGCCTGTTCGGCAAACAGGCCTTTGAACTCAGGGCTTGTTGAAAGCGTAAGTTTCCCATCGCGATGGCTCAACTTGGTTTGGGTCAGAAGTTGCGCTGACCTTCCAGACAATTCCGCGCCCAAGCGGATGGCAGCACCTAAGGCATCTGCCCGCACCAAGCGTTCTTCGTCTAATAAACGCTTGACCAGATTGGGCTCAATTTCATCGAGCTTGGCACCATAACGGCGGGCACAGACGCGAGCGAGGAAGACACGCTCAATATGGGAGGCAGCAGGATAAGGAGCACGCAGGACGATTTCAAACGCAATCCGCGCCCGGTCATCGGGGTGAAGCGTTGCCCCAACATCGGCCAACATACAGGCTGCTGCGCGCAAAATCTCGCCACGTCGATCTGGGAAGAGGCGCGGTAGATCCTCGAACACCGGCATCACCCACCAGAACAAGGCTTCGCCAAATTCACGCATGCGGGGGTCAGAGCCGACCATGGCAATCGCACCAGCCACCAACGGGTCTTGCGCGCGCTCTTGCGGGCTCAATTCTTCCATCAAAATACCTTCACGAAGGCCGTGAGAGGAGATGATGACGCTGTCAAACGCACCAAAATCGAGAAGAGCCCGCAGCAATGTGGCAGCATAAGGCAAGGTCTCAGCCCGCTTACCAGTTGAACCATCAATGCGTTCGAGAGAGCGCTTGCTTTGACCCGAGACGAAGTCGCAGATGGTGATCGCTTCGGCCCGCGTCATGGCATAATTATGGAGGACCTGCAGGGGATAATTCCGCGTGATCATGTCGATCTTGGCAATCGCCCGCCACGCGCCACCAACGGCGTGCAATTCGGTTCCGCGCCCGAGTGGCAGGACATCGGATTTGGTCAGCACATTGTCGATGCGTTGACGCATATCCGCGACGTCGAAATTGTCCGTAACGCCCATGGCTAATGGGCCCAAAGGCCAGCTTTCGGCTTTGCCAGGTCCCTCCGGACTTAAGGCAACCAACTCAAGGCTCGAGCCTCCCAAATCGCCAGCAATGCCCCCTGCCCCAGGTGCCCCGGCCAAAACGCCCAAGGCAGATAATCGCCCTTCTTCAGGTCCAGAAATAACGCGAACATCAAAGCCCGTTTCGCTACGGATTTGGTTTACGAAATCCGCACCATCCACAGCGTCGCGCACAGCAGCGGTCGCAACCGCATGGATGGTTGTAATCCCAATCGCGTCAATCAACAGCCGGAACCGCCGCAAGGCTTCTAGCGCCCGGCGCACACCGGTAGGGTTCAGCATACCCGTTTCAGGCACCCCACGCCCAAGCCCCGCTAGCACTTTCTCATTCAAAATCGGTGCATTGGCACGGCCTTCCACGCGGTAAATCACCAGACGGACGGAGTTTGAGCCAATATCAATCACCGCCTGATCGCGTAGCGGGTTCAAAACAAATCGATTGGGCATATCAAGCCTTGGTACCGCTGCGCGACGACTTCCGGCGGACTTTAGCGCGAGGGGCGTTTGGACGTGTCAGGCTGGCCGCGCGGCCACGGCCAGAAAGGCTGGGGTTCTCCATAAACCACGTATGCACATTGAAGGGCTCCGCCTCATTGACGGGCACGACCCGAATATAGGTGCCATCAGGCTGCATCGACCAGCTTTGCGCCTCATCGGCTAGATTAGCGACCATGATCTGATCCAGGATTTGCTGGTGCACCGTCGGATTCTCAATCGGCACCAATGTCTCCACGCGACGATCCAGATTGCGTGGCATCCAGTCAGCAGACGAGAAATAGACCCGCGCCGATGGACTGGGCAAAGTTGCGCCATTGGCAAAGCAGACGATGCGCGAATGCTCTAAGAAACGTCCGACAATCGACTTCACCCGAATGTTCTCCGACAAGCCGGGGAAGCCTGGGCGTAAGCAACAAATGCCACGGATGATGAGGTCGATGGGAACGCCAGCTTGGCTAGCTTCATACAGCTTTTCGATGACGACAGGATCTACCAGCGAATTCATCTTTGCCCATACGCCACAGGGCTTACCTGCTTTGGCCGCATCAATCTCTTTATCTATCAGACCTAAGAGAACAGTCTTCATATTAACGGGCGAGACCGAGAGCTTTTCCATCTGGGCGGGCGTGGCATAACCGGTCACAAAATTGAATAAGCGCCCTGCGTCGCGGCCAAAGGCGGGGTCTGCGGTGAAGAGAGAAAGGTCGGTATAAACACGCGCGGTGACAGGATGATAATTGCCAGTACCAAAGTGAGCATAGGTGCGCAGCGCCTTTCCTTCACGGCGAACAACGAGACTGACTTTGGCGTGGGTTTTTAAATGCACAAAGCCATAAACGACGTGGACGCCCGCACGTTCCAAGTCGCGCGCCCATTTCAGATTGGCTTCCTCATCAAAGCGGGCCTTGATCTCAACCAGAGCCGTAACGGATTTGCCTTGTTCAGCCGCGGCAATCAGTGCCGCAACAATGGGGGAATCGGTGGAGGTGCGATACAAAGTCTGCTTGATCGCCAGAACATTGGGGTCGCTCGCTGCCTGCCGCAAGAACTGAACGACAACGTCAAAGCTCTCAAACGGATGGTGGACGAGAATATCTTTTGCCCGAATGGCGGCAAAACAATCGCCACCAAAGTCGCGGATCCGTTCGGGGAAACGCGCAACATAGGGTTTAAACTTAAGCTCTGCCCGGTCATCGGGGATAATCTGGCTAAGTTGGGCAATACCCAAAATACCGTTGACGCGCACCACTTCATTCGGTGCGGCGCGCAATTGCTCGATAATGAAGGCTTGCAGGTCCACAGGCATGCCAGCTTCGATTTTCAGGCGCACCACATCGCCCTTGCGCCGTTCGCGCAAGGCTGCCTCCGCTTGGCGGACAAGGTCTTCGGCTTCTTCTTGAAGTTCAACGTCACTGTCGCGGATGACCCGGAACGCGCCCGAACCAATGACTTCATAGCCGGGAAACAACGTGTCTGCGAACAGCCGTATAGCGGTTTCCACCGCCACAAATCGGCGCACACCGTCCAAAATGGGCAGAGGCATAAAGCGGGCTGCCTGCATTGGCACCGGCACAAGCGCCGTCATCAGGCGGCTATCATGCTCTCGCCGCAAGCGGAATGCGACGGTAAAGCCAAGATTGGGGATAAAGGGGAATGGGTGAGCCGGATCAATCGCTAAGGGCGTCAAGACGGGGAATAATTGCGTCAGGAAGTCATCTCGCAAAGTCTCGCGATCAATTTCGCCTGCCTCTTCGACCGAGACGACGGCAAAGCCGACTTCCCGCAACTCGGCATGGATGGCGCGCCAACAGGCCTGCTGACGATCCATCAAGGCGCTGGCGACCTTATCAATCCGAGCCAATTGCTGCAGAGGGGTTAAGCCATCTTGGCTAGGGGTCTTGATGCCGTCGCGCACCTGCTCTCGCAGACCCGACACGCGCACCATGTAAAATTCATCGAGGTTGCTGCCACAAATCGACAAAAACCGCAGGCGCTCCATCAGGGGATGGGCATGATTCTCAGACTCATCCAGCACACGCGCATTAAACGCCAGCCACGATAATTCGCGATTGAGATAGCGCTGTGGATCGGGACCGCGCATAACAGGTGTCCTGGTTGCTGCCTTGCGAACCGGGGCACGCCGCGTCACCAAACGATCAGGCGTAATGGCCAAACCTTGAACCGAGGGTTCGGATTCGGGTGCCGGAGACGTCTCCAGGGCGGGTTCCGCGATGGATTGCAGGACGGGTTCTGTGGGTTGGGTCATAGAAGTCCTCGCCTAAGCCTCAAATAAGTCGCCACTCTGAGCTTGCCTGTCCGTCCAATCGTTAGGATAGAGAGCGCGCAGCGCACGTTGTGCTAACGCAATAGGCGTTTTTAGTGAAGGAGTCGCGACTGTTTCGAGACAGGCTGTCACAGCTTTTGCAGCTTCAAAGGTCCTTGGGATCCGGGCTGCGAGATAGGTGGCTGCGGGCTCATCGAGTTTAAAGCCTTTTGCGGCGGCATAACGAACGATGAGTTGCGCTAATAATTTTTGCTCGGGTGCCTTCAAGGATTCGGTTGCTATGGCTTTCAATCGGGATTGCAGGTCAGCCAAGCCAAAGGGCCATTGCGATGGCGGTTGTCGGGATAACACTAAAACTGCCCCACCCTCCCGTTCAAGGCGCGATAATAGCGCAAACAAAGCCGTCTCGTCGGCTTGATCGGCCTCGTCGATCAAAGCAACCAACGTCCCTGATTCAACAGGAGCTTCAGCAAAATGGAGGGTCAGATCGGCACCATTGAGCACAGGAGCGGAGGCCTTCTCAGCCCAAATTTTACCCAAATGGGATTTACCCGATCCCGCCTCACCAAAAAGACAGAATACGCCACCGGGCCACGTGCGCCACTGGTCTAAAGCGGCCCGCGCAGAGGCGGTTTCCTCTGAAACGACAAAGGCCTCAGCAGCATAGTTTGGCGTTCCAAAATCCAGATGCGCTTGGCTCATGGTGTTGGGTTTCTTTCCAGCAGCAGATCGCAGTGCCTAAACTTAAGAAGCCGCGACTTTCACCACCGCACCGGCACCATCGAGTTTCAACTCTAAGCCCGCACGCGCCAAAATGGCCTGCAAATCAGCTGGGGTGCCGTCATAGCGAAACAAGATCAGGGCACCATCAATGGAGATCGCGCTGATCGAAACCGAAACACCCTGCAGTCGGCTCAAGGCCCCGCGCAATTTGCCCCACTCATCGATACCTGTATACACGGCCGATGCACTCAAACTGGATTGCGCAGCTTGGGTTACAGGAGCGGCAGGGCTGGCCACAGATTGGGCAAATGCGGACGGGGTGAGAAGGATCAAGCCCAGTCCAAGACAGGGACCAATCCATCGGGGCATAAAGCCAATAAAGCGTGTCTGGGTCATGACCTCTCTATAGCGCGAATGCAGGCCAACGTGAAACACACTCTTGCGGTCTGAGCTGTTGCCGATCATAGGGCTTGAATGACTTCTAACTCACCCACGCCGTCCCGTCCTGATGCCGCTCCCGGCACGCTTCCAGCCAATGGCCTGACCTATAAGGATGCGGGCGTCGATATTGATGCAGGCGATGCTCTGGTAAAGCGGATTGCGCCACTGGCAAAGGCCACTGCGCGTCGGGGTGCTGATGCGGCACTCGGCGGCTTTGGTGGCCTGTTCGACCTAAAAGCGCTGGGGATGACGGACCCCATTCTGGTTTCAGGTACCGATGGCGTTGGGACCAAGCTTGAAATCGCTTTGGCCGCTGGCATTCATGATGGCATTGGCCAAGACTTGGTCGCCATGTGCGTGAATGACGTCTTGGCACAAGGTGCCGAACCCCTTTTCTTCTTGGATTATTTTGCCTGCGGCAAACTCGACCTTGAAATTGCCACCGCCGTCATCAGTGGCATTGCGCGGGCTTGTAAAGAAGCAGGCTGTGCGCTGATTGGTGGGGAAACCGCCGAAATGCCTGGCATGTATAGCGAGGGCAAATACGACCTCGCCGGCTTCACCGTGGGCGCTGTAGAGCGTGATAAAGTTCTGCCCAAGCTTGAGACTATGCGTCCAGGCGATGTCTTGGTGGCTTTACCGTCCTCTGGGCCTCATTCCAACGGCTATTCCTTGATCCGCAAAGTTGTTGCGGTCAGTGGCCTATCTTGGGAAGCCGCAAGCCCATTTAGCGACGGGCAAACTTTGGGTCAGGCGCTGTTAACGCCGACGACCCTCTATCCAGCCGCTGCGCTGCCTGCGATCCGGGCCGATCTGGTCAAGGGCTTGGCCCATATTACGGGCGGCGGCTTGACCGACAATATTCCACGTATGTTGCCCAAGCATCTGGTTCCCGCTTTGGATGAGCAAGCTTGGACTTTGCCGCCGGTCTTCCAATGGCTGCAGGAAACAGGGGGGATCGCCGCCAGTGAAATGGCACGCACCTTCAATTGCGGAATTGGCTTGGTTGCGAGCGTTGCGCCTGAAAACGTGCCTGCCCTGCTCGACCTTTGGCTTGAGCTTGGCCAAGACCCCATCGTGTTAGGCGAAGTTCGCGCCGCATGACCAAAGCGCGTGTCTTGGTGCTGATTTCGGGCGGGGGCAGTAATCTGCAGACCCTAATCGATGCCAGTCGTACCTCTGAGTCTGCCTATGACATCATCCGCGTCATTTCGAACCGTCCTGACGCTTACGGCCTCCAGCGTGCCGAACAAGCGGGAATCACGGCCCGCTGCCTCGACCATAAGGCCTTTAAAGAGCGCGGCCTATTTGATGCCGCCTTGGCTCAGATGATTGATGAGGTCAGCCCAGATTTGATCGTCTATGCAGGCTTTATGCGCATCATGGGCGCAGACTTTGTGTCGCGCTATGAAGGGCGGATGATCAATATTCATCCCTCCCTTCTGCCAAACTTTCCGGGCCTTCACACCCATGCCCGAGCCCTAGAAGCCGGCGTTACCATCCATGGCTGTACTGTCCATTGGGTGACAGCAGGCGTGGATGAAGGCGCAATCATTGGTCAAGCAGGCGTGCCGATAAACCCTGGCGACACACCCGATGATTTGGCTGCGCGCGTTCTGCTGCAAGAACACCGCCTCTATCCTGTCTGTGTGCAGGCCGTCGCGTCAGGACGGGCCAAGTTGGTAGATGGACGCGCGCTGCTCGATGGCAAGCCGGGTGGCATTGCCCTGTTAGGCTAGGCGCTACAAACAAAAATGGCGGCCACTTATGCGACCGCCACTTGCTTGCATTATTATCACTTAAACCGAAGGCTTAGCCGACGATTTCGTTGCCGGCGAAGAATTGTGCAATTTCTTGTGCAGCTGTTTCAGCAGCGTCTGAGCCGTGAACCGTGTTTTCACCAACCGAAACCGCGTGTGCTTTGCGGATGGTGCCCTCAGCGGCGTTGGCTGGGTTGGTTGCACCCATCACATCGCGGTAAGTGGCAATGGCATTTTCGCCTTCAAGAACTTGTACGACAACTGGAGCAGAAGTCATGAAGTCCACCAATTCGCCGAAGAACGGACGTTCGCTATGGACGGCGTAGAAGGTTTCGGCTTGGGCGCGCGTCATATGGATGCGCTTTTGTGCGACGATGCGCAGGCCAGCAGCCTCAATCATCGCATTGACGGCACCGGTCAGATTCCGGCTGGTCGCATCTGGTTTCAAAATCGAGAAGGTACGTTCGAGTGCCACAGTGGCCTCCTTAAGAAGTTAGCAAGCGCGCCCTCGGGTGAGCGCGCAATCTTGGATTTGGATGGCGCGCCTCTAGCAGTCCCGGCGGCGAGTTGAAAGCCTTATGAGCAATATATCCTGCCAACTCTTGTTCCCCGGTTGATTTCGATATTCAACCGGCCCGGCGCTACCGGCTGAGTAACGGGGTCACCCAAACGGTAAATTCGGGTGCCTGGCGGTAGTTTAAGCGTCAGAACATCGCTGATGGTGCGGCCCACGAGCGACCTATAGGGGCCAACATCACACTTGGGCTGAACTTGGGGGGAAGATTTTAGAGCGGCAGAAGTGGCAACAGCAGGAGAATTTGGTGCGACCGAAGCTGCAGGTGTGGCTGCCTGGGGTATCGTCGTAGGTGGTTCTGTCTTTGCAATGGGGTCGCTGGCAAAGGCCAACATAAGGATCATTAGCCATTCTTTGCCCATCGTCCATCCTCTCCTTGGCGCCAATAGGTCGGCAAAAGGCCAGCCTCTTTGGCCACCCGCCATTGCTGGCGCGCATGGGTGACATTGTCGGCGTCACGGCCATCAAACAACACAAAGATCCGAGCCACACCGCCTAAGGACGCCCAACTGGCCCCATCAAGCAGAAACACAGCCTCGGCACTGGCAGAAGGTTTCGATTGGTCGAGAGGGCCCGCCCCCAGCTCAATCGGCGATAGGTGACTGTCTTCAGCCCCTAGGGGTTGATGAGGCAGCCAAGAATTAGGCTTCCAAGTCCATAAATGGCTATCGAGCGCCTCCAGACGCTCAGTCGAGGGTGACAGAACTTGGGCGCGCCACCCTCGGTCTAGGCATTTCTCAATAAGCGGCGGCAAAGTCTCTTCGACGCTGGCCGATTCCAGATGATAGAACCAGATTTCCGCCGCCGCTTCGGTCATGAACTTTAGCCTTCAAAGGAGTCCGCGACCAAACGGTTCAACAGACGCACGCCATAACCCGTGCCCCAAGAAGGTTCACGCGGATCATCATTGCCTGGCTTCCAAGCTGTGCCCGCGATATCAATATGGGCCCATTCCACGCCTTCTTTCACAAAGCGCTGCAGGAATTGCGCGGCGGTGATTGAACCTGCACCTGCGCCGCCGCCAGAACGCTGCACGTTCTTCATATCGGCAATGGGGCTATCCATCAGCTTGTTATAGGCAGGGGTCAGCGGGAAGCGCCATACAGGCTCTTCGGCCACAGTCCCGGCCTTGGTGATCTTAGCGGACAAATCGTCAGAGTTTGAGAAGAGCCCCGCAAACTCATGGCCGAGCGAGATGATGATCGCCCCGGTGAGGGTCGCGAGGTCAATCATGGCCTTAGGAGCGTGCTTTTCTTGTGCATAAGTCATGACGTCACAAAGAACCAAGCGGCCTTCCGCGTCGGTATTCAGGACCTCAATCGTTTGACCACTCATGGAAGTCACAATATCGCCTGGGCGCTGGGCAAGGCCGTCAGGCATGTTTTCAACGAGGCCAACGAGGCCGACAACATTGGCTTTGGCTTTACGTCCAGCAAGGGCGCGCATGGCCCCTGCGACCGCAGCAGCGCCACCCATATCGCCTTTCATATCCTCCATACCGCCAGAAGGCTTTATAGAGATACCGCCTGTATCAAAACACACACCCTTACCGACCAAAGCCAGTGGGGCTTCATCGCCACCACCTTGCCACTTCATCACCACCAACTGGCTCTCGCGTGCTGAGCCCAGACCGACGCCCAGAAACGAATGCATGCCCAAAGCGGCCATTTGCGCTTCACCTAAGACTTCGACTTCAACGCCCAGTGACTTCAGCTCCTTCAAGCGCTTGGCGAATTCTTCAGGGTGGAGCACATTGGCAGGCTCATTAACGAGGTCGCGGGCGAAGCTGACGCCATCGACAACGGCTTGGTGCGCTGCCCAATCATCGCCGCCTTCGGGCACATCAATTTCAAGTGTCTTCAAGCTCGGCTTCTGTTCTGCCTTCAGCTGGGTGCGATAGGTGTCGAACCGATAGGCTGCCAAGGCAGCGCCAAAGCCGATTCGCGCTGCATGGGCACCATTAGCAACCTTTTTCCAGCCCGCCAGAGCCACGCTGGCGGTTTCAATGCCAGAGGTCAAAAGCGCCTTTGCACCAGAGGCAGCCGCACGTTCCAGCACCGCACCATCTACTTTTGCCAGATCACCAACGCCAACCAACACCACAACATCAAGCGTGTCGCTCGGGGCGTGAACCGTCAGAATTTTGCCAGCGGCACCAGTGAACTTAGCGGCGGCAACCGCCTTAGAAAGCCGGGATTTGCACGCGCGATCAAGCTTCTGCGCCGGAGGCGACATCGCCGCCTGCCCGTCGGCTTGGCCGACAAACGCAATGACTGCCTTCGCCTCTGTTCCGGAAGTAAATTCGATTTTCATAGCTTTCACGCTCCCAAATCCTGCATCGGCCTGCCCTAGCAAGCGGTCAACAAACAGACCCAGCCACGCTGGGTGTAAAGATGATGGCTTCTAAATTGCGCGGCACGGTGTTAGGTGCAACTGGCAAGCTGTCAATCGTTGCCTCCCCAGCACAGCTAACGGAACCATGAACAAGCTCCAACGCTATTATTTTGGCCAATTGGTCCCAGTGTTTCTCCTGATTATGGTCGGGTTGACGCTGATTGCTTTATTGACCCAAAGTCTCTCGCAACTCGATTTGCTCTTTGAGCGTGGCCAAAGTGCGGCAACCTTCTTGGGCATCTCTCTGCTGGCAACGCCCCAGATCATGGCGATTGTGATGCCGGTAGGCCTATTCGCGGCAGTGAGCTGGACTTATAGTCGGTTGCACCAAGATAATGAGATCATTGTCGCCTATGGCGCTGGATGGACTTTATGGCGGGTAGCGGAACCTGCCTTCAGACTAGCCGCTCTTGGCGCGGTTTTGGCGCTCGCTGTTAATCTGTTTGTCCAACCTTTGGCACTGCGAGAAATGCGCGAGCGTTTGTTTGAGATCCGCGCAGATTTTGCGAGTTCAATGGTACGCGAGGGAGAGTTTCGTTCGACCGTCGATGGCCTGATGATTTTTGCGCGCCGCATCGACCGCGACGGAACGTTGCATGGCCTGATTATCTCTGACACCAAGTCTGCCTCAAACCCGGTAATTTATGCGGCCCAGCGCGGCACGATTGCCAAACTTGAAACTGGGCCCGTAATCGTGCTACAGGATGGATCAGTCCAACGTAAACTGGAAAGTGGTCAGATCGATCTAATCGGCTTTTCCAATTATGTCGTTGAGTTACGCGGTTTTGCGGATAAAAATCTTGAGCTGTTCTACAAACCCTCAGATCGTTTCCTACCTCAATTGTTAAAGCCGGACCTCACGGATTATTGGGATCGCGACCATGTGGGAGATTTGTTAGCCGAAGCGCATCGACGACTGGCCGCCCCAATCATTTGTCTGTCTTCGGTCGCTTTAGCGATGCTGGCGGTTTTGGGAGGCTCGTTCTCCCGTCAAGGCTATGCCGCCCGGATTGGGTGGGCCTTTGGTGGACTGATCTTTATGCTCTTAAGCTTTACAGGCTTAATTCCGACGGTTGCTGACAACCCGGGCCTCGGCCTCGTGCTCTATCTAATCCCTTTGGCGGTGCTCTTCTTTTCAACGCGTTCAATGCGGTCGCGCTTACCCAGTTTCGTTAGGTTATCAGATAACTTCGAGCCCGATTCAAAGCGCGGAATACGTGGCGATTATGCACATTAGTCGGCTAGACATCTACATCTTCAAACTCACGCTCTCAGGTGTATTGGTAGCGGCAGGCGGGGTGTGCCTCTCGATCATTTTGGTAGATATCGTTGAACAATTGCGCAACATCTCTGCGGTTGCGAATGCAAGCACGTTCACCGCTTTGCGGTTTACCTTGATGCGTACGCCGGGAATTCTGGAACTTGCCTTGCCGTTTGCCGTTCTTGTGGGCTCGATCGTCACCTTTATGCGGTTGGCACGGAGCTCTGAGATTGTAGCGATGCGGGCCTCTGGGGTGTCGACCTGGCGGTTTTTAAGTCCAGTAGCCGTCTTGGCTGCCTTGGTCGGACTATTTGCAATCTTCATCCTAGGCCCGTCTGCAGCACGCCTTAACCTCGCCTATGAAACCCAATTACAAGCCCTTAGTGCGGTGGCTACCACCAAGACCGGCGAAGGTGGCCGCACAATGATGTGGATCAAGGATCGCGGGCCAGACCTCCAGCTAACGATATCAGCTGAGGCAGGATCGGCGGGACAATATAGCAACGTGACCCTTCTGGCGTTTAGCAAGACGGATTCACGTTTCATCGCACGTTATGATGCCCAGAGCGCGACACGGTCTGAACAGTCGTGGACCCTATTCAACGGCACCAAATCGTCAATCGGTGCCGAAGCAACGCCGTTTGCGACCCTTACATTTCCGATTCTTAAGGATCGTTTAGAGGACAACCAGAAGAATAAAGATGCAACAGCCCGGGCGATGTCTATCTGGGATCTCCCACGCGCTGCACGCGATGCCGAAGCCGCTGGTGGCTCCCCCCAGCGCTATTGGTTGCAATTCCATCGGAAATTGGCGCTCCCAATTGCGCTCTTGTCGATGGCCATGATCGCAGCTGTTTTGTCGTTGAGTAGCGATCGTTTTGGGCATCGAGCCATTATGGCAGCTGCAGCAATTGCAGCCGGGCTCCTCGTCTATTTCGTAAATGACATATCTGGCGCTTTGGCTACTGCGGGCTATGCACCGAGTTGGATTGCAGCTTGGTGTCCGCCACTTGCCGCCTTATTTATTGCCCTTGCAACAGTCTCCTATCGCGAAGATGGGTGAGCTTAGCCGCTAGACGCGAGGTGACTCGCTCTTTACACCCAAACAAACTATTCCGCTGTGGCGACTTATCGAGGATCGCTTATGTCCCGCGCATTGCAATGTCAGTTACTGGCCGTTTCGCTTGGAACCCTATTGGTTCCGGCGCTTGCGTTTGCACGTGAAAAACCAGACTGGAACCTCCAAGAGGCACCGGCGGCAAAGGTCATCAAAGCCACCAACGCTGCAACCAATACATCCGTTCCAGCAAAGGCAGAAGACCCCGTATTATTAGAAGCCGACGCGATTGAGCAGGGTGATGAAGCCGGGGTCCTCATTGCCAAAGGTAATGTAACAGCGCGCAATAATGGACGCACGGTTCGTGCAGACCAAATCAACTACAATCAGAATACTGGAATCGTAAAAGCTTTTGGCCATGTAACGGTTGTAAATGCCGACGGATCGACCACCTTTGCCGACGAACTGACCCTAGATGATGAGTTATCAAGTGGTGTAGCCGGTAACTTTGCGTCCAAATTTGCGAACGGCTCGACTTTGGCAGCCAATGCGGTTGTGACGCGCGAAGGCGACCGGAAGATCATGTCACAAGCGGTCTATACCGCCTGCCCGATCTGTAAGGATGGCAAGACCAAACCTTCTTGGATCATCCGCGCCCGTCGTGCGATGCAAAATGAGCGCGAAGAGACGATTGTCTATAATGACGTCGTCTTCGAGGTGAAGGGCGTTCCGGTTCTTTACGTCCCTTATTTTGCCCATGGTGACCCATCTGCCGGGCGTCGTTCAGGCTTGTTACAACCCAAGCCCGGAGAATCGTCGCGCTATGGCTACTTCATCGAACAGCCTTATCTACAAGTAATCGATGCAGCGTCCGACATAACCATCACACCACTCATCAGCCAATATATCAACCCGGTCCTTCAACTGGATTATCGCCGGAAATTCTATTCCGGGGGGCTCGTCTTAAATGGCTCCGTCACTAAGGAGAAATTCTTTGGCAAGCGCGGCGAGAAGTTTGGAGAATCTGACTGGCGTGGCCATATTTTTGGGAATGGCGAGTTTAAAATTAATGACACGTGGAACTGGGGCTTCACCGCAGAAAGCGCCAGTGATGACCTCTATCTGTTTCGCTATCGGATAGGTGAAAACAATACTCAGGCGGGTTTAGTACGCCCTCAAGCCTCGCGGCTTATGTCGCAACTTTATGTTCAGGGCCAATCAGATCGATTCTATGTGCGGTCATTGAGCGCTGTGTTTCAAGATTTAGTACCCGGGGAACGGCGGAAAAATGTCCCGCGTGCGGCACCATTGGTGGAAGGCTCGTATCGCTGGCTCATTGGTCCGATGAATGGTCGGCTCGATGTGTCTGGATCCGCCGTCTCGCTGATGCGGACCGAGGGACGCCTAGATTCCATCCGGGGCAATATCGGGGCGACTTGGCGTGGGACACAAATTCTTCCAGGTGGTTTGGTTCTAGAGCCTATGGCCATGGTTCGTGGCGACTATTTCGACTATAGTGAGGGCTCCAACACCGGTGCAGTATCGACATCGCCTCTAAAAGCGGACTCGTTCGGTCGGGGTCTAGGCTTGGCCTCTGTAGATTTACGTTGGCCCCTTATTCGTCCTGGCAATCGCTTCAATTTGACTTTAGAGCCGCGGATGTCGGTGAGTGTTGCCAGCGAAGATGATCAGCAGAGCCGTGTTCGCGTGGAAGATGCTTTAGGCTTTGAGATGGATGCCACCAGCCTGTTTCGCCCGGCTGGGGCCGCTGGCATGGATTTATGGGAGCCGGGCAGCCGCGTCAGCCTTGGCGTGCGGGCTGGGATCGACGTCCTACCAACTTCTGCCACTAGTCCGCTACCACTGCGCGCAAATGCGTTTCTTGGACGCCGTATCCGGACCGATGCTGTGAGCGCCTTTAGCCGCGCCTCTAATCTGGACAGAAAAGAATCGGATTGGGTTGGCGATTTTGAACTGCGCCATGGCACTTATGGCAGCTTGAGCGGTCGTCTGCGGGTCGATCCAGAAACTGGCAAACTGGTCCACACTGAAGCCATGGCGCGTCTGAAGCTCTGGCGCACAGAGACGAGCCTTCGCTATCATGAATTCGATTCTGTTACGGCCGGTCCAATTCGAGCCAATAAGGAATTACAGGGCTCAGTTATCCTCACGCTCAATAAGAACTTTAAACTGTTTGGCGCGCTCTATCGCGACTTCAATTCTGACACTAATCTGCGCTCAGCATATGGCTTAATTTATGGCGATGACTGCACTGATTTCCGGATTTTTTACGAGGAACTTGGGACGCGAAACCGCTTCATTGAGCCCTCGCAATCTATCCGCTTCCAAATCGCATTCCGCACTTTGGGCGAGCTTTCTGACGCCCCATTTGACTGAGGCATGTCTGCCTAAAGATCGACAAAATTACTGTGCATTGACTTGCGCCTGTTGAGTCCGTTGGTCATGAACGGATTTTCGGCTAGAAGACTATGATAAACCGTCAACAATCGCGCACAGGCGCACGGAGTGTATGGATGAGCAAGGGGACAATCAGCGGATGTGCGGGCCGCGTCGCACTCGGTGCGGTGCTGGCGCTCTCTTGCGCAGTCTGGCTCAAGCCTCAAGCAAGTCTGGCTCAAGCGCGACCTTTAAGTGAAGGCGTTGCCGCCATTGTGAATGATCAGCCGATTAGTCGCCTTGATGTGCGTCAGCGGGTCCAATTTCTGATCGCGACATCTGGTGCACAGCAAATCACACCAGAGCTGGTACAACGCGCCACCTCGGCAGCGTTAAATGGGCTAATTGATGAGCGTCTTCAATTGCAGGAGGCCTCCAAGTTTAAAGTGGATGCATCAGACCGCGAAGTTGACCGCATCTTGACCAACCAAGCCCGTCAGAACGGGGCAACGCTGGAAGCCTTCTTTCGCGATCTTGCAGAAATTGGCGTCTCCGCTCAAAGCTATCGTGACAAGACCCGCGCTGAAATTGTTTGGCAGCGCATCGTCAGCGGTCGATTTGGATCGCGCGTGCGGGTCAATCGTGATCAGGTCAAATCTGCTCTTGATCGTATTTTAGCCAATACAAACAAGCCACAATTTTTGATTTCTGAGATTTTTCTTGAAGACGAAAATGCTCAAAGTGCGCCACAAACGCTCGAAGGTGCCAAGACTTTGGTGCAACAATTAAGGGGCGGCACGCCGTTCCAATTGGTCGCACAGCAATTCTCTTTTGCTCCATCGGCCTCCACCGGCGGCGATATGGGCTGGATCACCTTGGGCGAGCTAAAGTCAGAAGTAGCGGCCGCTGTGGAGCAAATGGGCCCCGGCACGGTCAGCGACCCAATTGTTATTCCCGGCGGCGTCATGATCGTCTCTGTCCGCGAAAAGCGTGAGCCGAGCCCTCCAAAAGCCACGCTCAAGCTGAAAGAAATGACCCGCAAAGTAGTGGCAGGCGCAGACGAAGCCACTTGGAAGCGCGCTGAACAGGCCGCCCGCCTAAGCCGGGACGCCTTGCGCAACGGCTGTGATGGCGTCACACGTGCAGCGCAGCGCAGTTCGCTGGAAGTCATTGATTATGGCGAAATCCAAGACGAAGATTTGGGCGAGCCTTTCCGCACCCAAGCACTTGGCCTTTCTAATGGGCAAGCCAGCGCGGTGTTCCGTTCAGATGCCGGTGTGCATGTTATGGTGTTGTGTGACCGCGAAAATACGGGCTCTGACATCCCAACGCTCGAGCAATTGGAAGACCGCCTGTATGATCAGGAATTAGCCCTGATCGCCCGCCGCTATCTGCGGGACATCCGCCGTGAAGCGGCGATCATCCAGCCTTGATCGCATGACGCTAGATTTATCAGCCCCTAAGCGGCCGCTGGTTATCTCGATGGGCGATCCAGCCGGTATCGGTCCAGAGGTCACGGCAAAAGCTTGGCAAGCCTTGCGCGACGGCCCTACGGCCTTTTGCGTCTTGGGTGACCCTACCCTTTATGGCTCGGTTCCAACTCAAGTCATCAAAGAGGTGTCTGAAGCACGCCAGTTTTTTGGTGATGCTTTGCCTGTACTGCAAGGCTTTGAGGCGCATGGTGTTGTCTTGGGTCAGCCAAATCCTGCCCATACCGGCGTAGTTTTGGGCGCGATTGAGAGCGGCGTCGACTTGGTTCTTTCTGGCCAAGCTCTGGCCCTTGTAACCGCCCCGATTGCAAAGTCCGTTCTGATGGCTGCAGGCTTTAGTCATCCAGGACATACCGAATTTCTAGGGGCGTTGTTGTCGACCACGCCGTTTGAGCAAACACGCGGGCCTGTGATGATGTTGGCGGTCAATGGGTTACGCGTTGTTCCTGTTACCATTCACTGCGCGCTCTCTGAAGTCCCCAGCCGATTAACGCAAGAAGCAATCATCCACGCAGGTCTCGTGACTGCCGAAGCGCTACAGCGTGATTTGGGGCTGAAAGCGCCGCGCATGGTCGTTGCGGCCCTTAACCCGCACGCGGGTGAGGACGGGGCGTTTGGCGATGAAGAAGGCCGGATCATTGCCCCGGCGGTTACGGCCCTTCAAGCTATGGGTCTCAATGTCAGAGGCCCCCTACCCGCCGACAGCCTCTTCCATGCCGAAGCCCGTAGGACCTTTGATGCAGCGATTTGCATGTATCATGATCAAGCGTTGATCCCTCTAAAAGCGCTCGACTTTTGGGGCGGCGTCAATGCTACTTTGGGTCTGCCCATCATCCGGACCAGCCCCGACCATGGCACAGGGTTTGACATTGCCGGACGTGGTATTGCCCGTCCGGAATCCATGATTGCTGCGATTCAGATGGCTTCGGCTATGGCGCATGGGCGGATGAACCAATGAGCGGCGATCTGCGTCAAGCGCTAGAAGAGTCAGATCTATTTGCCCGCAAAAGCTTGGGCCAACACTTTCTGTTGGACCTAAATCTAACTGGAAAGATCGCGCGATTAGCTGGGATTCAAGCTGGCGAAACGGTGCTTGAGATTGGACCAGGTCCGGGCGGTCTCACTCATGCGCTTTTAGCCAGCCCTGCTGCGAAAGTCATTGTGGTGGAGAAAGATCCCCGCTTTGTGGCACACCTCAACAGCTTTTTTGCTGATCAGCTCGATCGCTTGATAGTGATTGAAGCCGATGCGCTGGCGATCGATGAGGAAGCGCTCCTCGCCAGCCATGGGGCGACGGGCCCTGCCCGCATCATTTCGAACCTGCCCTATAATGTCGGCACGCCTTTATTGGTGAAGTGGCTCAAGGCTGGGCCTTGGCGTGGGCCGATGTGCTTGATGTTTCAAACCGAAGTGGCCGAACGCATCTGTGCCCGCCCAGGCAGCCCGCATTATGGCCGTCTTGCCGTGTTGGCGGCTGCCCGTTGCGACGCCCGTCTCGCCCTACATGTGCCGCGCCTAGCCTTTGTGCCGCCCCCCAAAGTCGAAAGTGCTATCGTGATCCTAGAAGATCATGGCAAGCCATTCGCAGATTTAGCGGGCCTCGAACACGTCACCGCCCATGCCTTTGGCCAGCGGCGCAAAATGTTGCGCGCCAGCCTCAAAGGACTTGGAAATTGCGAAGCCATCTTAAGCGCAGCTGGCATTGATCCAACGGCCCGGCCCGAGACGATTGAGCCGGAAGGATTCTTTGCCTTGGCCAAGGCTTGGCGGGCAAGCGCATAGCGCTCTAAGCCTCTTGGACAATTTTCGCAGGCTGGGTTGGGTCGTAAGCCAAAATTGGGGCCAACCAACGCTCGGCCTCGCGCATCTCCATACCCTTACGGATGGCATATTCACTGACCTGATCGCGGTCGATCCGGCCGACGCCGAAATATTCCGCCTGAGGATGGCTAAAGTAGAGGCCCGAAACAGACGAGCCCGGCAACATGGCGAGGCTCTCTGTAAGCTTCATTCCAACTTTAGCTTCGGCATCCAAAATTTTGAACAATTGTTGTTTTTCGGTATGGTCCGGCTGCGCAGGATAGCCCGGAGCCGGGCGGATGCCGCGATACTTTTCACCGATCAGATCATCGACAGGCAATTGCTCACTGGGTGCATAGCCCCAGTGATTCTTGCGTACCAATTCATGCATCCGCTCAGCAAAGGCTTCTGCCAGACGGTCACATAAGGCTTGGAACAAAATGGCGGAATAATCATCATTGGCGTCCTTGAACGCTTGCGTGCGTTCGCGTTCGCCATGGCCTGCCGTAACAGCAAAACCACCAATCCAGTCGTCTACGCCTTCCGGGCGACAAAGTCAGCCAAGGCCAGATTGGCGCTGCCCGCACTCTTGATCATTTGCTGGCGCAAAGTGTGGAAGGTGGTCTCACGTTTTGTCCGGCCTTCGTCTTGCCAGACTGCAATATCGTCTCCAACCCGGTTGGCAGGCCAGAAGCCGATCACGCCCTTTGCCGTGACCCATTTTTCCGCGACGATCTTATCCAGCATGGCGCGCGCATCGGCATAAAGCGGCTTGGCCGCCTCCCCAACGATCTCATCGTTCAAGATCGCGGGAAACTTCCCGTGCAATTCCCAAGTGGCAAAGAAGGGCGTCCAGTCGATGACGGGCACTAGGTCCGCCAACGGGTAATCGTCAAACACCTGCGTGCCGATAAAGCCGGGCTTAGGTGGCGCATAGTCGGTAAAGTCCAATTTGGCTGCATTGGCGCGGGCCGCAGCCAAAGTCGCGCGCGGGCGCTTATCTTGACCGGCAAAATGGGCAAGGCGCGCGCGCTCTTGATCGTCAAGTGTTTCTTGGATCAGATCTTGGCGATCGTCACCCAATAGCTTTTGCACAACCGGTACCGCGCGGCTCGCGTCGGTCACATACAGGACGGGGCCCTTATAGTTTGGTGCGATCTTAACCGCCGTGTGAGTACGCGAAGTGGTAGCGCCACCAATCAGCAAAGGCATATCGCCAAAGCCTTGCCGCTGCATTTCGCTGGCAACCCAGCTCATTTCATCGAGTGACGGCGTGATCAGACCGGACAAGCCGATAATATCCACCTTATGCTCGCGGGCCGCTTCAAGGATTTTCTCGCAGCTAACCATGACGCCCAAATCGACCACGTCAAAGCCATTGCATTGCAAAACGACACCAACAATATTCTTACCAATATCGTGCACATCGCCCTTTACCGTCGCCATCAGGACCTTGCCTGCCGCCTGATCCTGCGTCCCTAAGCGCAATTTTTCCTCTTCCATGTAAGGCAGAAGGTGAGCAACGGCTTGCTTCATCACGCGGGCGGATTTCACCACTTGGGGCAAGAACATTTTGCCAGAGCCAAACAGGTCACCGACCACGTTCATCCCGTCCATCAACGGGCCTTCAATCACATGAAGTGGCCGATCCGCTTCGAGGCGAGCGGCTTCTGTATCTTCCACGATGAATTCGGTGATGCCATGCACCAGCGAATGGGCCAGACGCTCTCGCACCGGGGCTTCACGCCACGATAGGTCCTTGACGGCTGCCTTTTGGCCTTCTTTGCCGCGATAATTTTCAGCCGTCTCCAGCAAGCGCTCTGTGGAATCGGCGCGACGGTTTAGGATGACATCTTCGCAGCGCTCCCGAAGCTCTAGATCGATGGAATCATAAACGGCCAACTGGCCAGCATTCACGATCCCCATGTCCATGCCCGCTTTGATCGCGTGATAGAGGAAGACCGCATGCATAGCTTCGCGAACTGGCTCATTACCCCGGAACGAGAAGGAGACGTTAGAAACCCCGCCAGATACGTGCGCGTGGGGCAAGGTTTCTCGAATGATGCGCGTCGCCTCGATGAAGGCGACGCCATAATCATTATGCTCTTCAATGCCGGTCGCGACCGCAAAAATATTGGGGTCAAAAATAATATCTTCGGGCGGGAAATCGAGTTTATCGCGCAACAGATTATAGGCGCGGGTACAAATCTCCACCTTGCGGTGCACGGTATCAGCTTGACCCAGTTCGTCGAAAGCCATGACGACAGCCGCAGCGCCATAGCGCCGTACTTTCTTGGCCTGTGCCAAAAATTGCGCCTCGCCTTCCTTCATCGAGATGGAGTTCACGATGGGCTTGCCTTGCGTGCATTTCAGGCCTGCTTCAATGATCTCCCACTTGGAGCTATCGATCATCAAAGGCACTTTAGCGATATCAGGCTCGACCGAGATCAAGTTCAAGAAGGTCGTCATCGCCTTCACGCCATCAATCAGCGCCGCATCCATATTGATGTCGAGCACATTGGCCCCACTCTCAACTTGCTGCAGCGCGACAGCCAATGCAGCCGTATAGTCGTCGTTCTCGATGAGCTTACGAAACTTGGCAGAGCCGGTCACATTGGTCCGCTCGCCAACGATGACAAAGTTTGAAAAAGGATTGGTCAAAGGAATCTCGATCACGCTGCTGCGGTAAAGGGTTCAAGGCCAGAAAGCCTCAAGGCGGTTTGGATCACAGGTGCCACACGCGGCCTACCATGGCTTGCGGCATGGGCGATGTGGTGGATGTGGTCTGGCGTCGTGCCGCAGCAGCCACCCATGACATTGACCAAGCCTTCTTGCGCCCAAGGCGTCATCGTGTGGCACATATCGTCAGGCGTCTCGTCATAGCCGCCAAAGGCATTAGGCAGACCAGCATTTGGATAGACAGAAACCCGGCACGTCGCCACACGCGACAACTCGGCCAAAAAGGGGCGCATTTCGTTGGGACCCAATGCGCAATTTAGGCCAATCGACCATGGGTTCACATGGCGAACAGCATTCCAGAAAGCTTCCACGGTTTGGCCAGACAAGGTGCGGCCCGAACGGTCGGTGATCGTGCCCGAAATCATGATTGGCACGGCTTCGCCTCGCTCTTCCAACACTTCAGCTATGGCATAAAGTGCCGCCTTGGCCACCAAAGTATCGAAGATGGTTTCAACCATCAGGAAGTCGACGCCGCCATCGAGAAGGCCCAAGGTTTGCTCGCGATAAGCGACCACCATTTCATCAAAAGAAGCAGCGCGATAGCTTGGATCATTCACATCGGGTGACAATGACAAAGTCTTGTTTGTTGGTCCGATGGACCCTACAACAGCCTTTGGCGCATCGGCTGTTTCAAACGCCAAACTAGCCTGACGCGCGAGCTTTGCTGCCTCTAGATTGAGCTCATAGGCTAAAGGCTCAAGCGCATAATCGGCTTGGCTGATGGTTGTCGCATTGAAGCTATTGGTAGAGATGAGGTCAGCGCCTGCCTTCAAGAAGGCCTCATGAATGCCCAAGATAATGTCTGGCTTCGTTATGACCAACAGATCATTATTGCCCTTCAAAGGGTGGTCGTAATCGGCAAAGCGGGCACCCCGATAATCATCCTCCTCCAGCTTAAACGTCTGGATCATCGTACCCATTGCCCCGTCCAAAATCAGGATACGGTCGAGGCCAATTGTTTCTAATTTAGCTAAACGGTCTTGGCGGCTGGTAAAATGGGTCATGCCGCATCCTTCTCGGTGACAGGCGTTTTGAGGCCCAACCGGCGGCAGGTGGCAAGCGCCAGCTCTGCGCGGTTGAGGGTGTAAAAATGGAAACGGTCGACACCTTCTGCCTGCAGCTTTAAGCACAGGTCAGCGGCAACAGAAGCTGCCACCATATCGCGGACCTCTGGGCTTTGATCAAGGCCATCAAAGGCCTCAGCGAACCAAGCCGGAATGCTGGTACCAGTCGACGTGGCCATGCGCGTATAGCCTGCAACATTGCCGACAGGCATGATGCCGGGCAACAGCGGAATGGTGATGCCTGCCTTGGCCGCCGCGTCGCGGAAACGCAAATAGACGTCTGCGTCACAAAAGAATTGGCTGATCGCTCGGGTTGCGCCAGCGTCAATTTTAGCCTTCAGCACGTCAATATCGTGCTGCAAACTAGGGCTTTCTGGATGCTTCTCCGGGTAAAAGCTGACTGACACATCAAAGTCTGCAATGCGCCTGGCCGCTGCGGTAACTTCTGTCGCATTCACATAGCCATCGGGATGGGGCTCAAACTGCGTGCCAACCCCAGTTGGGGGATCACCACGCAGCGCCACAATGTGGCGCACGCCAGCCGCCCAATACTCCCGCAACACCTCATCGACTTCTGCCTTTGATGCAGCAACGCAGGTAAGATGTGCTGCAGGCTGCAGGATTGTCTCGTCTAAGATGCGTTTAACGGTGCGGTGGGTGCGTTCGCGGGTGGAGCCACCGGCACCATAAGTCACCGACACAAAATCGGGTGCAAGGGGTGCTAAGCGTGAAACCGCATCCCACAGTTTGGCTTCCATCGCCTCAGATTTGGGCGGGAAAAACTCAAACGAAATCGTAGGCTGGCTCATGATGTTATCCTAGATTCTGAACGTTCTTTTGTCGCGGATGCGGGGAGCGGTAGCGGGAGTTCCGCCTTCCACAACGTGACTGCTAAACCTGACTGGCCCGCGTCGGGCGCAATATGTTCGACAGCTTCCACCACCAAGCCAAACTGTTCGCACCAAAGGGTGACTTCCTGATCCGCGAAACCAAGGCGGCGATGGGCGTGGGCTAGTCGAAGCTCTTCATAGGCATGTGGCGCAAAGTCTGCGATCAGAAGGGTGCCCCCTGGCTTGAGGATGCGGGCGGCTTCTTTGATCGCGGCTTGCGGTTCTGGCAAATAGTGCAGCACTTGATGAATGGTCACCAAGTCCGCGCAATCATCATCATAAGGAAGGCCCAAGATATCGGCCTGACGAACGGAAGCCTGACCGCTGCACGTATCATCCAAGCGTGCGCGGGCAAGTGCCAGCATCTTACGACTGGAATCAACGCCCTCCGCGCGACGCGCTTGTGGGGCGAACAGCTCAATCATTCGGCCAGTGCCGGACCCCAGATCAATATGAAGGCCAAAGTGCTGGCCCGTGACGGCTTCAACCAATCGAGCCTCAACCAGCGCTTCTGGCTGATGCAAGCGGCGCAAGGCATGCCATTCGTCCGCAGCCGTTTCGAAATAAGCGCGCGCGACCTCTTCGCGCTGCGCTTGAACTTGTGCCAGACGCTCTAAGTCTCGCACCAACACCAAGTCATCCTGGGGGACTTCATCCAGAATGGTGCGAATGATGCGCCCTTCGGGACCATCGGTCTTCAAGCGGAAGAATACCCACGCACCTTCTGGACGACGTTCTAGAAGACCAGCTTCCGCCAGGAGCTTCAAATGGCGCGATACTCGCGGCTGACTTTGGTTGAGGACTGTGGACATTTCACCAGCCGCCAATTCGCCACGCGCCAGCAGAACCAAAATCCGCAACCGCGTCGGTTCTCCAATAGCCCTCACGATGTCGACGATCTTGTCCATGCCTAATCCTAACATGAAGATATAAACATATCTTTATATGATATGGCAAGGACTTTATGCGACGCCACAGTCAAAGGGGTTTGAAGTCGCCGAAAACCTCCATACAGAGTTCTAATGACAGATGCTACGCCCTCACCCGTAACGATTCATACCGATGGTGCTTGTTCCGGAAATCCCGGGCCCGGTGGCTGGGGAGCGATTCTACAATTCAATGGCATCGAAAAAGAGATTTTTGGTGGCGAACCTTTAACCACCAATAATCGCATGGAACTTATGGCAGCCATTATGGCGCTAGAAAGCCTCAAGCGCCCCTGCCCCGTCATTCTTTACACCGATAGCCAATATGTCCGCCAAGGGATCACGGAGTGGATCCATGGCTGGAAGAAGCGGCAATGGCGCAAAGCTGATGGCAAGCCCGTGATCAATGCAGATCTATGGCAGCGCTTAGAAACTGCGAACAAAGCCCACAAGGTAGACTGGCGCTGGGTTAGGGGCCATGCAGGCGACCCAATGAATGAGCGGGCCGATGCTCTGGCCCGTCACGGCACAGAGCTTGCCCGCTCATTGAAGGCTTAGATATCGGCGTAGATGTGGGTCTCGGCGGCTGCCCCTTCATGGGTTACAGCGCCCAGATAAGCGGGCCCAACCAATTTCGCAAACTTGGCAATAGCGCCGGAATTGTAGTTGGTTTTGCGGGGCTTCCAAGCTGCGCGGCGAGCGGCCAAGACCTCTTCAGAAACCTCAAGATCGATCGTGCCAGCTTGGGCGTCGATGGCGATGATGTCGCCATTTTCAACCAAAGCAATCGGTCCGCCAACAGCCGCTTCGGGACCGACATGGCCTATACACATGCCGCGCGTCGCGCCTGAGAAACGTCCATCGGTAATCAGCGCGACATCGCCGCCCCGACCGAGGCCATAGAGCGCTGCAGTGGTCGACAGCATTTCCCGCATCCCGGGGCCACCACGAGGGCCTTCATAGCGAATCACCAAAACTTCACCGGCCTCAAAAGCTTCGTTTGAGACTGCCTCGAAGCAAGATTCCTCGCCATCAAATACCCGGGCCGGACCACGGAAGGTCAAATTGGCAAGGCCAGCAATTTTCAGCATGGCACCGTCTGGAGCCATGGAGCCCCACAGGCCAACAACGCCCCCGTTCTCCGTCAACGGTGCCTTTACCGAGTGAATGACTTTTTGATCGGGGTTCCAGGTAACCTCTTCGATATTTTCGCCCAAGGTTTTTCCGGTTACCGTAATGCAATTGCCGTCGATCAGATTTTCATCCAGCAGTGCGCGCAGCAACATCGGCATGCCGCCCGCTTCACCCATGTCCTTGGCAACATATTGGCCGCCGGGCTTTAAATCAGCGATCCAAGGCGTCAGCATAAAGGCGTCGGCGACATCTTTCATGGTAAACTCAATACCTGCCTCATGCGCCATTGCTGGCAAATGCAGCGCTGCATTGGTCGAGCCACCTGTGGCAGCCACCACGATTGCCGCATTCACAAACGCTGCACGAGTACAGATGTCGCGCGGGCGCAGATTGCGAACAATTAGGTCTACAACTGCATGACCCGAGGCAACACCATAAGCGTCGCGGTCGAGATAGGGCGCGGGCATCGAGGACGACAAAGGCAAGCTTAGGCCAATGGCTTCGGCCACACAGGCCATTGTGTTGGCGGTAAACTGACCACCACAGGCGCCATCACTGGGGCAAGCGTGACGCTCAATCTCACACAATTCCTCAAAATCCATCCGGCCAGCTGCATGGGCACCTACGGCCTCAAACACTTCTTGGACCGTGATATCTTTGCCCTTGTGTCTGCCCGGCAGGATCGAACCGCCATACAGGAACACGCTCGGCACATTGAGGCGCAACATCGCCATCATCATGCCGGGCAAGCTTTTGTCGCAGCCTGCAACCCCAACCAAAGCATCATACGAATGGCCCCGGATCGAGAGTTCAACCGAATCGGCAATCACTTCACGCGACACCAATGACGAGCGCATCCCTTCATGCCCCATCGCGATCCCATCGGTGACGGTGATGGTGCAGAATTCCCGCGGGGTTGCGCCTGCCTCTTTCACACCTGCAGAAACCGCATTGCCCTGACGCATAAGGGCCGTGTTGCACGGCGCGCTTTCGTTCCAGCACGTGGCAACGCCGACAAACGGGGCCTCAATTTCGCGTGTCCCAAGTCCCATGGCATAATAATAGGAGCGATGCGGGGCCCGGGCGGCACCCAGCGTAACGTGGCGACTTGGCAGTCTTGATTTATCCCAGATGCGAGTGGTCATGGCTATTCCTCATTAGTCCACAGCCTTATGGCGCGGGAATTGTTTTTTTAAAAGCAGGCGAACGATTTTGTGACCATTTGTTGCAGGGTCGTTCACACTGCGAAGCAAGCAGGCTGAATTCAACTATCCCTTGAACCCAGTAGCTACCATGAATAGCTCTACACTTTCCGCGCGGCTTGACGGCGGCTTGGCATGGCGGACATCTTTGAAAGATTGCTTCAGGAGTGTGAGGATTTCGGTCTCCGTGCCGCCTTGGAACATCTTAGTTACAAACGCGCCACCTGGGGCCAAGACCCGCATGGCAAAGTGTGCTGCAGCTTCCGACAGCGCTGCAGTCCGCAAATGGTCTGTCTGCTTATGGCCGACAGTATTGGCGGCCATATCGCTCATCACTAAATTGGGTGCCCCACCTAACAGGGCGACCAATTGATCTTCCATCCCCTCGGCCAAAAAATCGCCTTGAATGATCGTCGCGCCTTCGATCGGATCCATGGGCAAAAGATCAATCCCGACCAAGGCGGAGGCACCGCGGCGCGCAACAACTTGCGTCCAGCCCCCTGGCGCTGCTCCCAGATCAACAACCCGGCCATGATTTGGGATGAGGTTAAACTTCTCATCCAATTCAATCAATTTGTAAGCTGAACGGGCTCGCCACCCATCTGCGCGAGCCTTGTGGACATAAGGGTCGTTTAACTGCCTTTCGAGCCAGCGGGCGGACTGTGCCGTGCGATTCTTACCGGTCTTGACCCGCGTGGGCGTGGCGCGCGTATCGGTTTCGCCGACATCGAACACGACCCGACGCCTGCGCTCTGGCAGTGCTGGCGGGGGACCTTTCTTGGCCCATTTTCCTTTGTCTTTTTCATCGCTCATGATTTGGCCCGCCTGCGCCTGCGCCGGCGGCGCGGTGGTTCTAACATGGTAAGGATTAGCCCTTCGCGCAAACCACGGTCTGCAACACGAAGGCGCAGACTGGGCCAACGGTCTAGAATGGCCTCTAAAATAGCAGCACCCGCCAAGACTAAATCAGCGCGGTCTGGTCCGATGCACGGTTCAGCCGCTCTCCCAGCTTTGTCGCGCGCCATTAGGTTCGCGATTGCCGCGCGCGTTTCGTCTTCAGATATCCACAAGCCGTCGACGAGCCGTCGGGAATAACGTGCCAAACCCAAATGAACCCCAGCCAAGCTGGTGACCGCGCCAGACGTGCCGACAATATGGGCCTTGCCGGTTATCAAATGGTCGCGCATCACATCGGGTGCCACAAACCCAGCCACATGATCTGCCGCGCATTGTTTCATGGCGGCATACCAGTTGCGCGTGTCCTCGTGCTCTGGAAATTGATCAGCTAAGGTAACCACGCCAATAGGCGCTGAAAACCAATGCTCTAACTTAGGCCTTCGATCCGCCCCGCGATTTAAAGCCCAAGAAAGCTCGGTCGAGCCACCACCAATATCGACAACGAGGGCGCCAACGCCTGCAGGTTCAAACAAGTCCGCGCATCCGATAACGGCCAAACGGGCTTCCTCATTCGGGCTGATGACTTCAAACCGAATGCCAGTCTTGCGTGTAATCTCTTTTAAAAATGAGGTCCCATTGCGGGCAGCACGGCAGGCCTGGGTGGCAACGCAGCGCAATCGGGCAGGCTTGTAGCGCGCGATCTTTTCGGAGCAGGCCTGAATAGCAGCATAGGTGCGCTGCATCGCTCGTTCAGACAATAGGCCTGTCGCTGACAATCCTTCACCCAATCGAACGATCCGGGAAAAGGAATCAACCACACGAAAGCCACCCGGGGCACGCTGCGCCACGAGCAGACGACAATTATTGGTCCCAAGATCCAATGCAGCGAAACACTGTGCAGAATCGTGCGACGCGTGGACGCTCTGTGGCGGGCTATCAACCAGACCCGTCGCAGGCGTTGAAAGGCCGCCGGCCATGTCAAACCTCTGTATGCGCCGATACTCGGCGCTTTGTTACCTCTATCGTAACATCCTATTGGCGAAGGGCAATCTCTGCGCATGTTTCACACGAGGTGCTTGCACGGAGAAACAATCGTGCATAACTCTGATGCTCAGGGAAGGAGCGCTCTCTCATGTTGAACCAAACAGCGAAGTTTCGAATCGGAGAGATCGTGCGCCACCGGCTCTTTCCATTTCGGGGCGTTATTTATGACGTTGATCCGGAATTCGCCAATACTGAAGAATGGTGGGAGGCGATCCCGGAGAAACTGCGGCCACGCAAGGATCAGCCCTTTTATCATCTTCTGGCTGAGAATGATGAAACCCATTATGTTGCTTATGTGTCAGAGCAAAACCTATTACGAGACACGTCTGGCGAGCCTGTCGAACACCCCACAGTCTCAGAGCTATTCACGGACTTTGACGGTGAGTCCTATGTGCGGAAGCCTGACATGAAGCTCAACTAGAACCTGAGCGATTTAGGGACAGGGTTTGTGTGATGAATACCAAAGACATGGACAGCACACCCCCACCCCGCGCCGCCGCCGACTGGACGATTGATCAGAACTGGTCGGCCTATACATCCGAGGAACACCAGCGTTGGACGCGCCTGCACGAACGGCAGATGCAGGTTCTGCCAGGCCGCGCCTGTGATGCCTTTATGGATGGACTGTCGGTCCTAGATCTTCATGGCGAAGGAATACCTGAATTTCGAGCATTGAACGAACAATTACTGCCGATTTCTGGCTGGACCATTGTCGCCGTGCCGGGCCTCATTCCCGACAACGTCTTTTTTGACCATTTAGCCAATCGGCGCTTTCCTGCTGGCAATTTCATCCGCTCCGACGCCGCGTTTGATTACATCGAAGCCCCGGACGTGTTTCACGATATCTTCGGCCATGTACCGATGCTGACCAATCAAGTCTTTGCTGATTATATGCAAGCTTACGGTCAAGGCGGCCTGCGTGCCATGAGCCTCAATAACCTCGACGCCTTAGCACGGTTGTATTGGTACACGGTCGAATTTGGCCTGATTGCCTCGCCAAAGGGGCCACGCATCTATGGTGCGGGCATAGTCTCATCACCTGCTGAAAGCTGCTTCTGTCTCGAGTCACCCTCACCCAACCGGCTCGGCTTTGATCTGCTTCGCGTCATGCAAACGCGCTATCGTATCGATGATTTTCAAGAAACCTATTTCGAAATCAGTGACTTTAATGATTTGTTCCGAGCAACCTCGCAGGATTTTGCACCGATCTATAAGCATCTCGAATCTGCTCCAAGCTATGCGCCGGGCGAGACCCTGTCGAGCGATACGCTAATTCAGATGGGTGATCGTACCTACAGCCGACCTGAGCATTCCAAAGCAATTCTTTAGCTACAATCAGCTGTGTGACAGCCTTTGGGCGGCTATACTGGCTATCGATCCGCCCATGGAATACTTGCACAAACAAAAAGGCCCGGCGGTTACGCCGGGCCTTCTGTCTAGATTGTGACTAAGATCACTGGAAGGTGAAGGTCACTTCTGTGCGGCGGTTCAAGGGTTCCTTGACGCCATCAGCAGTTGGCTTAGCTGGCTTGGATTCACCAAACGCTTCGCCAGTCATCAGATCACCTGGGACGCCACGAGCAACCAAAGCTTCACGAACAGCAACAACGCGCTTCTGAGAAAGCTCAATGTTGTATTGTGGCTTACCGGACAAGTCAGCGTGGCCTTGGATCAAGGCAGTCTGATAGTTGCAGGTCTGTGCCGACAACTCTTGCACCGCGTTATCCAGCACGTTGGTCGCTTCCGCAGTCAGGAAGGACTTGTTGTGCTCGAAATACACCACGAGCGAGCGACCGTCACACACAGGTGGTGGTGGTGGCGGAGGAGGCGGTGGTGGGGGTGGAGGTGGGGG